>Ga0214919_10000192_pt1 | contig 104817 bp, 69 predicted proteins | sample LL1503_MetaG_FD_177994 | JGI IMG/M metagenome (GOLD analysis project Ga0214919, IMG submission 177994) | Freshwater microbial communities from Lake Lanier, Atlanta, Georgia, United States - LL-1503 | ecosystem: Environmental > Aquatic > Freshwater > Lake | place: USA: Georgia | collected...
TAAATAATTCTATTAAATTTTTTTTTATTTGCTTTTTCCAGATTCTAAATTTACTTTCGGAAACCTCAGTAGAAATTGATTGAAACATAGTTTCAATATCGGAGTTATACTCCAATCAATTTCTTTATTCTATATTAATTGAAGTATCAGAGTTATAATCCTATAAATTTCTACTGATTATGCTTACTTAAAAATAAGTATAAATTAATATATTTATTACTTTATATATTGTTTTAAAAACTTCCAGACTCGTTCTTTTTTATCTTGTGTCTCAATTGCATGAAATGTTCCAACTATTAATCCAAGTGTAACAGTTCTTAAATTATCTACATTAATTCCTCGAAGAGCCACCTGCTCTTCAAAGTATCTACAAAGCTCTTTCTTATAATCATCATATAAATTCATTTCATCATATAATGCTAAATCAAATCCTAAAAATGATTGATATAACTTTGCATAATCATATAAGGGGTCTCCATTTGTTGTTAAATTCCCATCTACACATCCTTTCATATCAAAACACTTAATCTTCTTATCAAATGTATATATTATATTACTGAACCAAAAATCGCCATGAATAAATGGTACAATTTTAAGATTGTCACTCTCTGTATAGACTCTAAGTTTACTTAAAATCTTCTCTTGAATTTCAGCAGCATCCTCAAATGGATAATCACTTAGTATAGAAAACCGTTCTTCTAACTTTTGTATATAATTATGTTTTATAGCCTCTATAGAAATATTAATAACTGCATTATAATTATGAAATTGTTCTAATATATTAATAAGATTTAAAATAAGTCCCTTATAGAGTAAGTTATGTTTAAATATATAATAAAGTGGTATACCTTTCAAATACTCTAGTTCAAACAAACATATTGTATCTTGTTCAGAAAATTTATAACACTCAGGAAAGAAATGTGAAATTTCTGGAAATTTACCAATCTGTGAATACATATAATACTCACCTCGCATAAATTTAGAGAGGCCTTTCTTAATAATTCTATTTTCTATAAGCTCAAGAGAATTATACTTATTTGTTGGTAACTTATTTACAACTGCTTCTTGTTGTAAATTTTCAAATAATCCCATATAGGTGAAATCTCCCCTACAAGGGTTGATTGCTCTATCATCAATATATACATCTGCTATAGGTTTTCCGAAGATAATTTCATCATATGGAATTTCAAACTTATCTAATGTATCAAAAGTTACTCGTCCAATATCGCGTATTACTGCGCCCACATTATTTTTATGTGTTTCCATTCGTCTTGCAGTGTGAATTATAATGGTGTGTCCCTGTGCATGAAGTTTTTTTGCTAGTTCAATAGTATCAGTTATTGGTCTAACTGTAGAATAATCTCCTGGCTGCGATGGATATGTTACAAGCGTATTATCAAGATCAAAGCATATACGCATTTTTGGCTGTGGAATAGTTGGAAGTGATTCTTCTAACTCTTTAAGACTTCCAATATGATTACCCTGATTTGTAAATTCAATAGCCCTTACAGGTGACTTATTTTTGATTAGATATCTATATAAATCAGACATATAAATCTCGTTCTTCTTTGAAAAGTTGGACTCATCTGTTAAAATCTTCTGAGCTGCGGAGTGAAATGTATTGAGATTTTTGAAACCATAGACTCCACAACAGTACATATTTGAAATGCGCTCTTTCTCTACAATATCAAATACTTCTCCATCCTTTTGATGAACAAATGAATATGCATTTTTGCCACTTGTATCAAGTGAAATTCCTAGGAAATTTGTTGATTTATTTTCGAAAAATGTATTAGGGAAACTATAGATATTATCGTTATCTAAAAATGCAATTGATTCATCTTCTGATAGTTGAAGATATGTTGTTCCAATATATGCTGTTTCAACAGGACCGCGCGTTAAATATTCAATACAATAAAATGTACACTTCCGTGTTTTAAAGAGATTTACAATAATCTCTTCAAAGTTATACTTCTTCAAATGAGCACCATAAATAAAGAATAATTCTGATACTTCATTTGGCAGGTTTTTTAAAGCATAATGAATTGCAGGTTTTCCATAAATCATATTAAGTGGTTTAGGCATGGAGTAATCTTTCATGCGACTCCCTATACCACCACATAGTATTACTACTTTCATAATAACTCCCTTACATATTATGGTTTATAGTTTCTTAGATAGGTAATAATGAATTATTTTTCCTATTCCCAATTCCATTGATACTTCTGGAATCCAGTCAAGTTCATTTTTCGCCTTACTATTATCTCCTTGTGTAAATTTATTTACTTCTTTACATAAATAGGATGAATCTAATTTGTATACTCCTTCATTTAGAGTTGGATATGCATCCCAAAAATGAGATTCATCCTTATAGATTGGCTCAATTGTAGAATTTAGTTTAGATTTAATAATAGTAAATATATCTTTTACACTAATTACTTTATTTACTGAAATATTATATGTATTATTTCGCGCAATTGGTAGTGTTATAATCTTATTAATAAAATTAATTAGGTCATCTATGTAAATATAATCTCTACTTTGTAACCCAGTTCCATGAAGTATAGGCTGCCGCCCTTCTGATAGTTCTCTAATAATATATGGAATAAGTGGAGGAAATTTTCTATAATAGTCATTTTTTGGTCCATATACATTAAAAAATCTCACAATTGTATAAGGTAAGCCATAAAGCGCTTGAAACGATTTGCAGTAATCCTCACAATGACTTTTTCCTAAAGAATATAAAATATTTGGTTGTATAATCTCCTCATTTTCATTACAGGGATAATTTGTAGCATTTTCATAAACAGCACTTGTACTTGCAAATATAAAATGTGATACGCCTTTTATTCTGGAGGCTTCAAGAATATTAATAGTCCCTAGATTATTATTTCTAAACGATTTTACAGGTTGCGATTGATTTTCTGGGAGAGAAGATATTGCTGCAAGATGTATAACTATATCATCCTTTTCTATATAATTAATAATTGATTCATCACATATATCAAGCTCTGTAAAATTAAATAATGGATCATTATTCTTATATATATTATCTCTATATCCATAAGAAAAATTATCAATCCCTAAGTGTTTTATATTATTCTTCTGAAAATATTCACATAGAGATGACCCTATAAATCCTGCAGCACCAGTAACAATAATTGTCATTCTTTTATAATTACATATTTATTATTTAAGTAATACAGTATTTTTTTATATTCATAGTATATATTTAAAGATATAAATTTATATAATTTATATAATTTATATGATTTTTGATATTGGAGCAAATATTGGCAATTGGTCTCTAACAAATATTAGTACAACTAATAAAATAATTGCAGTTGAAGCATCTTTGTTTACATATAGTAGACTCCTAGATAATACTGCAGCATATAGTAATATAGAGTGTATTCATTATGCTGTATCAGATAGTTTAAATGATACTATTGAATTCTATGACTGTTTTCCAGCAGATGGATGTTTATCAACAACAAATAAAGATTGGCTATGTTCTACAGAGTCACGATTTTATGGACAACCTATAAATAATATATCACATATTAAAACTATAACATTAGATTCTCTTATAAATATATATGGTGTGCCAGAATTAATAAAAATTGATGTAGAAGGGGCAGAAGAAAATGTAATTAACTCATTATCTCAAAAGATAAATCTTATATGCTTTGAGTGGGCGGCAGAATGGAGAAATAGCTTAAAAAGAGCTATAGATAAACTTACCCAACTTGGATTTACAAAGTTTTATGTACAATATGGCGATGCTTATGATTTTAGACCAAATGATTTATCTCTTACTGCTGAAATGTGTAAAAATATATTAGATAATAGTATAAATAAACACGATAATGGTATGATATGGGCTACTTAAATTGTTATATATTTACATAATTACTATGTCTCTTAATTAATATTCACTATATATTTTCTGGTGGATTTAGATGTACTTCCACTGGTGCATTAGAATCATTTGGTTTAAGAGCCTTTTCTAGTCCTTTTGATTGGATGTTTATAGATATGTTTTTTAAATTTCAATTAGTACCTTTAGTTGATATTGAGCTAAAATTAATATAAACTTACTTCTATGTTCAAATAAATTATATTATCTATTTAAATAATATTATCTATTTAAATAATATATATATATATATATAATATACAATTAAATGTCATTTAATATCATAGTATCTCTTGCTGGTAGAAGTCAGAGATTTTTTAATGAAGGATTCAATAAACCTAAATTTATTCTTCCTATTGATAATACAAAAACAATGATTGAATATGCAATAGATACTCTAAATATTCCTGGACAATTGATATTAATTGTCCAGAAGGAACATTGTGAGAAATATAATATTGATATGTTTTTAAAAGAAAAATATCCTACTGCTATTATTCGGTATCTTGACTATTATACTGAAGGTGCAACTCAATCATGTTATGTTGCAGCTAAAGACCTTATAGATAATGATTCTCCTCTTGTTATTTCAAATTGTGATCAGATTCTTGAATGGAATTCATCTGATTTTATAAATACAACCCTACAAGATGGTGTTGATGGATGTGTTCTTACTTATTATTCTGAAGCAAAGAAGAATAGCTTTGCATTAACTGATGGAATCTCTAGAAGGATTATTCGTTTAGCAGAAAAGGAAGTTATTAGCAATGAAGCTCTTGTTGGTGTACACTCATGGAAACGTGGCTCTGATTTCTGTAGAGGTGCAGAATATCTTTTTGAAAATAATATTCGTATGAATAATGAATATTATATTTCTATATCATATAATTCTCTTATTGAAGCAGGAAAATCTATTCATGTGATTCCCCTTGCTGAAAATAAGGGAGATAAATATTGGCCTACAGGAATTCCTTCAGAATATTTTGATTATCTTCGAGAAAAATTCGGAAGTATGAAAACATCACATCTAAATAATATGATACGTGGGTGGTTAATTGGGGACTTTGAACCATCTATTTATCGTACAAAAGACTTTGAAATAGGATATTTATCCCATCCAAAAGGACAAGTATGGGCGCCCCACGTTCATAATGAGGCTGACGAGCTTAATGTATTAATTAAAGGTAAGATGCGAATCAATAATGAAGATATTGAAGAGAAGGAAATTTTTATTGTAAAAAAAGGCATGTTAACAAGCTCTATCTTTTTAGAGGATTGTGAAATTCTTTGTATTAAAATTCAATCCCTGCCCCATGATAAAATTTGTTATTAATAATACTGTTTTTAATAAAATTATAAGATAATATATTTTGTTGTTGAACCCATATAACATTTGCCCCACTTAATTTAGCTGCTTCTAATCCTATATCATTATCTTCAAATATGTATATGTTACGTAGTGGAATGTTTAATTGTGATATAACTGTCAAATAAATATCTGGTGATGGTTTTGGTTCTCTTACAGATTCTTTACTTATATATATATCTAATAAATCTATTACATCTATATTTTTAAGAACTAATTCTAAAATATCTTTATCATTATTTGATGCACAGCATATTTTAAATCCATCTTCTTTAAGTTCTAGAATTATAGACCTCATATTAATTATAGATTTATAATTTGTATATTCCTCAATTGTATATATTTTCTTTTTTTTTAATATTGCATTCGTATTTGTATGAATATTAAAATAACATTCTAAATATTTAATTTTATTTATAGTTGTTAGCCCATCAATATTTGTATCGTGAAATTTTTCTGAAATAACATTAAATGGATTTATTTCATTCCAACTTTTAACAAAACTATTACAATGAATATAATTTGTATCTGTTAAAACACCGTCACAATCAAAAATAATAGCTTTATTACTCATATTTTAATAAAGCTATTAGTTTTTAAATAAGTATATTTAAAAAAAATATACTTATTTAAATATATATGATACGCTCAAATTGTGTTTTTTGTAATGAAAATTTAAATAATATAATTTATACAATTCCACAATTTCCAATATCATATAGTAGTTTGAGTGATGTTCAAGACTATCAATATACAGACTTAAATTGGGTTGAATGTACTAATTGTGATATAATTCAATTGCATAATTTAATTGATCCTAATATATTATATAATTCAGGCCGAAATAATACATATAATCTACCAACATGGGTACAACATCACACATCATTTTATAATTTTGTAAAAATGAATATTAAATCTACATCTATATGTGAAGTTGGGGGTAGTAGTTGTTATTTAGCAAGATTATTTTTGAATGATAATATTAAATATAAAATTATTGATATTGCAGAACAACACGATACTTCAATTAATATTGAATATATAAATGCTAATTGTGAAGATTATAATTTTAGTTTAGACTCGTGTATTCTAGCATCTCATACATTTGAACATCTTTATAACCCCATTAAATTTATTGAAAATATATCCAGTAAAAAAGTAAAAGAAGTATTTATATCAGTTCCTAATTTAAAATATCAACTAGATATAAACTCTATATCATTACAATTAAGTATAGAACATACATTCTATTTTGAAGAATATGATATTATTCAGTTATTTTCAAAATATGGGTATTCCCTGAAAATAGCTGAAAATTTTAAAAATCATTCTCATTTTTTATATTTTAAGTATGAAGAATCTCCAAATACAACTATTATAATTAATAAACCACTCAATAGAGTTAATAATTTATTTACTTTTTTCATTCAAAGAGAGTTAAAAATACAAAATATCAAATTAACTAAAGACACTTTTATACTTCCAGGAGGAGGATATGGATCTGTTATATATTATTATCTTAAAGAAACTAATAAAAATTTAATTAAAGGATTTTTAGATAATGATATAACAAAACAAAATAAATATTTATATGGTACAAATATATTAACATATCCCTTATCACATACTTCTAAATTATCAAACATATCTATAATTCTATCAGCTGGTCCTTATACTGATGAATTAATTACACAATTACAGTCAATTAACAATAATCTTGATATAATATTAATTGCCTAATAATTTTTTAATATACTCTATTAGATAATCTGAGCAAATTATACACTTATTATTAGTTATAACTTCCCAACTATACTCTGATATAGCCTTTTCTGGCATAATAATTACTGAATTTTTTAATGGACATTTTCCAACATTTGACCAAATAATACCTCTTGAAGTTAAAACATAATCTTCATTTGTATGATAAAAATAATGTAATTTATTTTTATTATTCACCATATATTCTAACGTTTCTGGATCTTTGCAGTGAATCCATAAACCTTCATGTTTTAAAAACTCTTCATTAACTTTGTAATCAGGAGTATCATGTCCTAAATAAAAATTACCATCCTTATATCTAAGGTCAATCTCAACTTCGTAACCTTCTAAAAGATATTCTGATATTAATTTTGGATTATTTTCACATGATCCAGGCCCATTTTTATTTCCTCTATGTAAAATCCACTTCATAAAGAATATTAATATATTATATAATAATATTAATATTCTTTAATATTATTATATAAAGAATTTTATTTAGTTTCACTCTAGTAATTCCTGACCTTTTTCAAATTTAGATATATATTTATAAAATAATTCAGGTAAATTAATATCATCATTTTTTATTAAACACACATTATTGTGACCAGATATATCTGAATTGTGAGCTATCCATTTTCCATTTATTATACAATCATAAATATGCTCTCTATTACAATATTTTTCACCACGAAATTCAATATGACAAAATGATTGTAGTTTTCTTATAATATCTGCAATACTCATAAAATATGATAAATGGTAGCCACAGTCGATCATTATTGGGGACCCCCCATTGCGGAAGTTGCATAATGTTGCAGTTGTATTTTTTAATAATTTATCAGTAATAAAAAAAGGCTGGGGCCAGGGTGTGTCAAATACCCAATTAAAATTATATACAAACATTTTTTGATTCATTTTTAAATGGCATTTATGCTCATTTATTATATTATATATTTCATTATTTGGTAGTTTACTTCTAATATCTACAATTTCATCACAATCACTTACAGATAAGATAAATGGTTCAGTTTCATTATTAAGAATATAAGGAGTTATATAATTTCTGTGTAAATTTTCATTTATCTCAGAGTTAGAACCATTAATATCAGTTTCAACAAATATAATTTTATCCAAGTATGGTGTAAATATATTTTTATTTTTTTCAAAATATAATACTTCTTTTCTCTCACCTTGATGTGTATAACGTCCTTCGTATATATAAAATTTATGCACATGTGGATATAAGTATTCTAATCTTAATTCAACAACTCTATCTCCATTATACATAAATGTATCAATCCAATTTACCATTTAATATATAATATAATTTACTATCTTTAAATCTTATTTAATTTTTTATTCCTCGTTTACTAGTATCAATATTATACTCGTTAACAATTTCTGTAATATATTTTATATTAAATTCATTATAATAAAAAAACATACCCACATTTATTGTACAACATACTGGATATATATAATTATAAGAATGATGTGGTATATTAATATAATAAGAGCTACAATTATTTTTAACATATTCTTGAACATAATACTCCTCATTCTCACGATATCCTATATTAAGAAATTTTTCAGTTATTGATATCAATACATTTTTTTTATAAATAGTTGGTTGATTAGTATAATAATAATACTCGCCATTTCCAACCATTTGTATCATTTCTGTAGTTGGTGTATTATTAATACCAGATGACGACAATCTTATCATATCTACATTATTATTTTCCATAATTACTACCATATTTAATAAATATTCATTATTTAGATAATCAATAAAAACATTTTTTTCATGATGTATTATTACAAATTTTTCTAATATATTCTTTAAACAATTATTTAATCTATAAAAATATGGCATATTATCATCATATATATATATATTTTCAAAATTAAATTCATTTGTATATTTATTTTTAATTTCACTATCATCATTAATAAGTAAAGAATACTTAATATTTTTAGTATATTTTTTTAAATTAAATAATGATGGTATTAAAATATCCATATAACTTGTATGAGAATAGATTAATAATAATGAATTATCCATATATATTATTATTATTATTAAGCTATTTAAACTCTATACCCTATAAACTATAATATATGAAAATCGCAATTTGTTATTATGGTATTCTTAGATCATTACCAATTACATATTGTAGTCATATTGATAATATTTTTAATATCTTAAAAACTAATAATATTGAATTTGATACTTATGTTCATACATGGACTGGAAAATTAACTGAATATTGTTGGAATAATAAAAAAGATTTTATAAATGACCCTACTATTGCAAAATTATTAAATCCAAAAATATTACTTATAGATGATCAAGATATTTTTTTAGATAAACTAAATTTTGCAGAATATTTTTATCAAGATGTATATGATTTAGGAGGAAACACTCATGATGCTGAATGGGCTCCATATATGGTACGTAATCAAATATTTGGGTTTGAAAGTCTAAAACGTTCTGTAAATTTGGCTCTTGAATCTAGAGAAATATATAATGCCATATTAATTCTTAGACCTGATATGTTAATAAATAGACCAATAGATATTAATACTATTAATGGAATACCATATAATAGTATAGTAATTCCAAATTATGATCATGGAGAAGGATGTAATTCAGCTATGGCATATTGTAGTATTGATTGTGTTAAAATATATTCTGATATGGTTAACCTTATGCCAGAATTTAGAAAAAATCATGGGCGTATTGTTGGAGAAAAATATGTTAAATATATTTTAGAAACATCTGGTTGTACAATATATGCAAATAATTTTGTCGACTATACATTATTAAGGCCAAGTGGAGTTCCTGCTAAGATTGAAGGATAATTTATTAAAAAATATTATATATGAGCTACAATAACATCCTTCTCCATAAAATTATCTAAAAAATCAATAGTATAATTTGGATTTATTTTAAGTAAATCCTGTATAATATCTTTTTCCGAAAATCCAATGCTAGTTGGTATTCTGTCATCAGTTTCTATCAAAAGCCTCCTATCATCAATACAAATTGTATGAGTTTTGATAGGATGCCTACTTATAATATCTAACTCCTTTCTTAATGGATAAAACTCATTATCATCATAACCTGTAGTATTTCCTGAATAATGACCATCTAACCAAAATGTAATTGGTTCATTTATTTTTGATATTTCATCATACATTTGTGTGCTTGATTTATAGTGAAGATTTACATTTGAGTTATGCGCAAATCTATTTGCGCATATATGATAATTTTCAAGTAAAACTTCATAACTATGTATTATAGAAAACCCAGCATTTAATGCATCTTGTATTCCATCTCCATAATATGATCCAGATTCAACAAAATATTTATTTTTAAAGAAAATAAAAGGTCTGCGTACCATAAATTAATATTTAAACAATTACTTTAAATACTAACTATGGATAGTGTAAATAAAGTTGGTATTATTGGTACTGGAAGACTAGGCCTATGTCTTGCTCTCTCATTAGAACAAGGAGGATTTGATATTCTCTGTAATGATATTAATACAGATATGTTAGATTCAATTAAGAATAAAACACTAATATCTTCAGAACCATCAATTAATAAAATGTTAGCTAATGCTAAAAATATAAATATAACTTATAATCTTCATGATATACTTGATAATAATTTAATATTTATTCTAGTTGCAACACCTTCTCTTCCAGATGGATCGTATGATCATTCTGCTATTGAGCAGATTATAATAGATATTGAGAAGTATTATGAAAGTAGAGAAGTATTTGATAAGAAATATATTGTTATTTGTTCTACTGTAATGCCAACCTACTGTGATAGTATTCAAGCTAAACTTGAGAAGTATAACATTGAAGTAAATTATAATCCTGAATTTATCGCACAGGGCTCTATTATCAGAGATATGAATAACCCAGATATGGTACTAATTGGTGAAAGTTCAAAAGAAGCAGGTGACATTATTGAATATGTATATAAAAAGTTTGTTAAAAATACTCCAACATACTGTAGAGTATCCCCAACTGAAGCTGAAATTACAAAAATTGCACTAAACTGTTTTCTAACAACAAAAATTTCATTTGCAAATTGTATCGGAGATCTTGTAAAGAAGGTTGGTGGAAATCCGCATAATGTTCTATCTGCAATCGGAGCTGATTCTCGAATTGGTAATAAATACCTTCGTTGGGGCTATGGTTTTGGTGGCCCTTGTTTTCCACGGGACAATCGTGCTCTAAACTTCTTTGCGCGACAACATGATATTACTAATAATATTGGGGAAGCAACCGATATTAGCAACAAAATACATCTTAAAAATATCATATCCCAAATTCAAGAGAATTTTTCAAAAGATACAAATATATTATTTACATCTGTATCATATAAACCAGATTCAATCATTCTAGAAGAATCACAACAACTACAACTTGCATTCGCCTTACAAGAGTCTGGGTATAATATATACATTAAAGAACGCGATATTGTTAAGGAACATATTATAAGGGAGTATCCAAATACTAAATTTAATTATATATCATATGATGATATAGTTGATAATTGTGTAGATATTAATAGTTACTTTAATTTATAGAATATTTAAAACTATATAATATTTAAAACTATATAATATTTAAACTATATAATACAATATTCTAGATGTCTATATTAGATCTTCTTATATCTGGTAATTATGATACTATTAATACAATGACAGTAACATATAATAATGCTCCTTATATAGAACATATTTATAGCTCTAATTTATTTAATAATGAAGATACTGAAACAATTTTAAATGAGTGGCCACAAATTACAGATGACCGATGGAAATGCTCTAAAAAAATGATTACTAATAATGTTGGGACTAAATTAGAAATTGCAAAACTTGAAAATATGGGTGAAAATACTCAAACTATATTAAAAAAACTAAATAGTAAAGAATTTATTAATTCTCTAGAAAAAATAACAGGTATAAATAATTTAAAAAGTGATATTGACCTATATGGTGGAGGTCTTGTATATACTCCAAAGGGCGGATTTTTAAAAGTACATGCTGATTTTAATTACTATGATAAAATTAAGATGTATAGACGACTTAACCTTATTATATATATGAATAAAGAATGGGATACTTCTTGGAATGGAAATATTGAATTTTGGAATCAAGATATTTCTGAAAAACTTCTATCATACCCTCCAAACTTAAATACATTTTTATTATTTCGCGTCCATGATACAGCATATCACGGATATCCTGACAGTATATTATGTCCAGATAATATGGGGCGAAAATCTATTAATATTTATTATTACACTGAAGAAAACGATAAATTACAAGATAAATCTCCTCATAAAACACTTTGGAAAAATAAAAAAGAATGTAAATCTGATAATGCTATTAACTATATATAAAAGAGTATAAAGATTTTTCATTTATATATACATATATAAATGAAAAATATAGAAAATGTATATACTTATTGGAATAGTCGCCCATGTAATATAAGACATAGTAATAAGTCACAAGAAACTGTTGAATTTTTTGATGAAGTTGCTATTAAAAAATATAAGACTGAACCTCATAAGTATGATTTTTTAGAACTAGAAAAGTGGAAAGGAAAATGGGTATTAGAATTAGGCTGTGGCTTAGGAACAGATGCTATTCAGTTTGCAAAAGCTGGTGCAAATATTGTATGTGTAGACCTGACAGATAATTCAATTAAATTATGTTCAAAAAATTTTGAACTTCACGGTCTAAAAGGAGAATTTTATGTTGGAAGTATTGAAGAATTAGAGAAGTTTCTTCCTGAGACTTATAAGGGGATGTTTGATCTTGTATATTCATTTGGTGTAATACATCACACCCCTAATCCTTCAAATGTAATTGAACAAGTTAAAAAGTTTATTAAGCCAACAGGTGAATTTCGTTTTATGGTATATTCAAAGTTCTCTTATAAATTATTTTGGTTAATGAATTCCTATTCTCAATGGTCATTTGAGAATGTTGATGAACTAATACAAAATTATTCAGAAGCACAATCAGGATGCCCTGTCACTTATACATACACATTTGATGAAGTATCTGATTTACTTGGTAAAAATTTTGCAATTGAAAAGATATGGAAGGATCATATATTTAAATATGATATTGAAAACTATAAAAATAATATATTTATACCTGACAAACCATTTGAAAATATCTCAGATGAATATTTTAAGAAACTTGAAAAGGAACTTGGTTGGCATACCATGTGTATTGCATTCCCATTAATTACGTGACATCTTAATATAATAATCCCCTATAATAAATTTTCTTTTACTATGTAACGATTGAGTACTACAATTAGAGTCATACTTTGATAAAGGCATAACTCTAAAATCAATTGATACACGCGATATACCAGTATCATTTACTCTATTGAAATGCTTACATTTATTTCCATAAAAACTTATAAATTCGCCATATTTCATTTCAAGTGCTACAAAATTATTATTATGAGGAGCTGTCTCGACATAGCATGAATTATTTCCATATTGATTTCCAAATGTAAGCATAAAATTTATTTCACTATCAGGATGCCCATAATCTGCATCACAATGAAGCCCAATCTTGTCTTCAGGATCTCCCATATTTGGGCGAAATCCGAGAGCTGTATTATTTGGAGGACTTACTCTAAATGTGGGTTCTTTTTGTATGACAAATTCATTATCATCACAATTAAACAGCGGCAAGATTACATCCTTGACAAAACTTTCATATAATACAATCATTTCATTATAGTATGGTGATTTGTAATATTTCTTATGAAATTTAGTACATGTGTCAGTATCAATTGTAACTTGTGCATCATTAATAGAACCCTCATAAAAGTTATGAATATTTTCTATAGAATTATCCCAGTTATCAAATATTTTATTAAGTTTCTCCACAAAATTATATTTATTTGTATCATATGTAAACTTAAACTGATTTATTTTAAAGTCACTATAACTTGTGGACATATGATATTTGAGCTATAATACTATTTAAACTGTTTTTTATTTTTATATATACATGATATGCAATCCAGAAATAGGGCACAAAGGACGTCTTGGCAACGCTTTGTTTCAATATGCAGCTGTAAAAGGATTGGCTAAATTAACAAATTCCATTACAGTTCTACCTGAAGATATATATAATAGAGTATGGCATGAACAAGAATGCGCTTTAAAATATTTCAAGATTAAGTCAAAATTTATATCAAATACTGAATTCAGTAAATTTACTAATACTTTTTATGCTAATGAAACAATTCCTCGACAGTTTGATTCTACATTTCTAATTCAACCTCAAAATACACTTATTTTTGGACATTTCGAACATATAAAATATTTTGAAAATGTTGAAGATGAAATTCGTGAAGAATATGAACTGGTTGATAGTATTAAAAATGAAGGATTAGCTATATTAACTAATATTAAAAATAACTATCCCAATGATACACAAATAATTGCCATACATTTGCGTTTAGGCGATGCAAATTCTATAAATAAACCAGAAATTTCTGATAAATCAAGTTGGATTCATACATATATAAAAGATGCATTAAAACAATTTGATTCAATTAAGAATAAAGTTTTTATATGTTTCACCGGTGGTGCTAGAACTAGTATAAATGATAATTCGGATATGGAATTTTTCCAAAGTTTTATCAAACAGTATATATCAAATGATATATATTTTGTTAGTAATAACTATATAATTGATTTTTCAATGATAACACAGTCTGATCATATTATAATACTAGCATTTAGTACATTTATATGGTGGGCTGCATATTTAAACAATAATAAAGATAAAAAAATTATTGTACCTAAAAATGATTTTTTTGCAAAAGGAACTGAATTTTGGCATAAAGATTTTATTAAATTGTAAATATTTAAAGTTATAATCATAATAATTATAAGTATGAAAATTGCTATATGTTTAGCTGGTATTCATTATGAATATTCGCGTACAAGATTTATTGATTATAGAAAATCACTCGCAAATTATAAAAAATTTATATTTGATGACTTAATTAATAATAATAATACTGTACATATATTTATATCATCATATAACTCTGATATTGAAACAGAACTAATAAATGATTTTCAACCACATGATATAGAATTAACTGAATTTAATCCTGAAGATAATTCTATTGTATGTATACTCAATCATAATATGAAACTAATAGATATGGTAAAAAAAAATGAAATAAAACTAGATATAAAATATGATTATATAATATCATCACTAAGATTTGACTTAGTATTTTTTAAAAAAATAAGTGAAATGAATATAAATTATAATGCATTCAATATCTGTATGAAACACTCATCTGGAAATGCAGATGGTGGTTTTTGGATAATTACACGAAATTATCTAGATGATTATAAATTAATTCTTAAAAATTTTCCAATTACTATTCATGAAGGCCTTCATGTTATTAATCATACTATTATTAATTATAATAAGAGTAATAATAAAAATCTTGATATACATTATATGTATACTATTGACGATACAGATTATAAGAATAGAACATGTAATCAATACTATCTTATTGTAGGTTCAACACAAGCATTTAATGAACCTATTGATATTATGATTAAAGCTCTTAATACTTACAAAAATATGAATTTAACTCTAAGTTATTTAAATTATAATTATTAACTTATATAATTTTTAATAATATCAATAATCTTTAATGCACTATTTCCATTTCCATATATCAAACATTGTGTAAGTACTTTAGTTGGTATATTTTTAATTAACTCTGTAATATTATTATAAGGCGGCCTACACAGTTGAATATATGGAAATGGTATTTGATCTCGTTCTGTATCACTTCGTAAAACAATTGAACATTTTCCTAAAAATGATGCTTCCTCTTGAATACCTCCTGAATCTGTTAAAATACAGAAACATACTCTTGCTAAATCCAAAAACTCTTTATGAGAACACGGTTCAATAAAAGTTACCTTACAATTATATTTAGTTACAAGTTCTTTTACTCTAGCTTGTAAATTCTTATTAGGATGTAATATCCAATAAAATACTTTATCTGTATAAATATTCATACATTCTGATAACCGCTCTATAAATACTTCAAGATACTTATAATTTTCACGTCTATGAAATGTTATAAGTATACTATTTCCGTCCCTTACATCTAGATTGTATGATTTTACAAGATCTAATATTGTATTTCCTACTGTATATATTTCTCCAAAAACCTTCTCTTTTCTAAGAAGATCTGAATTAACTTCATTTGGTGTTAAATGTATAGATGCAATTCTCGATATCATTTGACGATATCCTTCTTCTGGATAAGGGTTTTCAATATTATAGGTTCGGAGTCCAGCTTCAAGATGAATTACTTTTACCATATTTTGAAATGCAGAGAGTGCAGCATAAAATGCAGCAGCTGTATCACCTTGTACTAAAACATAATTACTCGTTTGTATAAAAGGCCCTAGTTTTTCCAGAATTTGAGAACCAAGTGTATCTAATCTATTGTCAGAATTCGAGATGATTTCTAGTTTAGTATCATATAATAAATCAGATTCGTCTAAATTCTCATGTTGAAGAATTCTTATTACTGAATATGGTATAGTGTTATCTTTTTGAAGAAGTAATATAATAGGTAGTATTTTTAAATATTCTGGGCGCGTTCCATATATAATTGATAACATTATATAGTGCTTATTATATAGTGTTATTAATGTATTTAAATCATTATAATATCTTTTTAATAACTAATACACCACAATTTAAATGTTCCCATCTAATCATTGGATTCATTGTATTTAGTCCATTAATTGCAATATCTGGCATTGGTGTAATCTTTGTATGTAAATATTCTTCAACTAAATTTAAATTCATAGAACCTTCTCCAAATGAATTACAATTATTTTTATCATAATCAAACGTAATAATCAAATAACCATTTAGTTTAACCTGTTCTAATAAATTATCAAGTATTTCAGTTACAGGATGATTTACTTCTTCAATTGTTGATACATTAATAACAAAATCAAAAAAATTATGAAATATAGGATTTATTTGAGTTGTAATATCGTATTGTATCGTATTTGATACAGTTGGCGGATGTAAATCACTATGTAATGAATCTTTATATAAACTATCAATATCATTTTTAAACATAACATGACATCCTTCCCAGCCCCATGATGTATTATGAATTTTTGATTGTGAATTACCTCCTAATTTACTAATCATATCCAATACATATTTATATTCATAAATTCTTGACCACCAATTATATTTTAAATCATACTTATCATCTGTAGTTAAAAATCTAAAGTCAATAATCTGATTATTCATTTTATATATATATTACTAACTTTATATTTAAACCGATATAATGGCTTTTTAATATAATGCCTCTGTCTGGAAATAGTATAGATCACTTTTCATTCTTTAAACAAAAAATACTAAATAAAGAAGCATTTTGTGTGATTCGTCCAAATGACGGCGAATATCTTGTAATGACAAACAACAACTTCTCAAATATTGATCATTGGCATTATGATGGTAAAGGGATTCTCTCCCAAGATCTTAAAAATGCCATACGAAAGATGAAACTTCTTGATAATTCGTTTATAGGAATTCCCTGTAAAGATTGTAATCAAACTATATATAACTGGTATATAGATAATTTTGCAATTTCATCCGATACACTTACATATGGAAATATATTTTGTAATAAAAACTGGAAACCCTTTATGGAACTTTTCTTAGAGAATAAAACTCCATTTTATTATATTGGACCTTACAAAATGAACCCATTTAATCTAAATATTGTAGATTATTTTGAAACTCCTGAATTTCTTGTGAACTCCTGGGATTCTGACCGCAAAGAATTTGTACATAATCTAGTGGAATGGGTAAAAGATAAAAAGGGAATATTTCTATTTTCTGTGGGACCTATTAGTAAGGTTGTTATACCTATATTATTTGAATTACATCCTTCTAATACATATTTAGATGTTGGTTCTACACTTGATATATTTATCAAAGGACAAAGTAATAGAGGATATATTAATGATGGAGGAGAATATGCCAATATTATATGTGATTTTATGACAGGGCATTTATAAAAGAGTCTAAAGTTATATGTTCATAAATTTCTATGGATAGTGATATTACTGTTGTTCTAACACTTTATAAGAGACCTGAATATTTACAAGAACAACTTGAGGCTATTCACGCACAGACTATAGAGCCAAAAGAAATTATTATTCTAAAAAATTTTGTTGAAAATATAAATTTTCCAGTTATGCCAAGCGAACTTCTACATAATGTTGTTATTGTAAATAGCTCTAAAAATTTTGGTGTTTGGGGGAGATTTGCAATTGGTCTTCTTGCTAACACAAAATATGTATGTTTTTTTGATGATGACACTATCCCTGGAATTAGATGGTTGGAGAACTGCATGGAATCTATGAATATAAGAGAAGGTCTTTATGGTACAATTGGCTTGATTTTTCATGATGATAATTATGAACATAATATACGATATGGGTGGGATAGGTGTATCGATACAATAAAACAGGTTGATATTGTTGGTCATAGTTGGTTTCTAAAACGCGAATGGCTACATTTTCTTTGGGAAACAACTCCAAATTTTAATGAAACTCTCAAATATGGAGAGGATATATCTTTATCATTTAATCTACAGAAACACAATATTCCAACACTTGTACCACCTCATCCTGCAGGTAAATATGAACTATTTGGTAGCAATCCACTTCTTGCATACAAATATGGATGCGATGCAAATTCTACATGCGGTATTCCACAAATTCAGAAAGGATTTCAAAAATTTCTGAAAGAGTGTATTAAGAATGGATTTAAATTACTTTATACTAATACTACTTAATGAATTATATATTTATTAAAAAAGATGAGTGTTCATTTTGTATTTACTCGATATAATGAAGACATGACATGGACAAATGGCCTTGAAACACGCTTTATTTACAATAAAGGTCCAGATGATATAGCAGGACAATATAAGCGCATACCAAATGTGGGTCGCGACGCTGAGACTATTTTTCATTATATTATTGAATTCTATGAGAAACTACCAGATGTTGTTGTATTTTCTCAAGCAGCTTTATGGGACCATTTTGGAATTGATAAGAATGACCATATTTCTCATAAAATGTTGATGATTGAATTTGCAAAAACTGCTTTTGAAGGAGGGCTATCATCTAATTTTCGCCTTCAATGTAATAATGATCCAAACTGGACTCTTGACAGAGAAAAATTCGAATCACAAGGTCAATATTTAGATCTTTTCAAACCAGACTATCCTAAAAAAAATGGTATTTATAAATCATTTTTACAATGGTTTAATGAAATTTTTGGCTATCCATTTCCAAATCCCAGTTATGGATGTTGGAATTGTACATTTGCCGTTCGTAAAGATCATATTCTAAAGAATTCTAAAGAATTTTATGAACAATTGATTGAACATCTAAATTATGATGAAAATGTAATTGAAATTCATTTTTTTGAACGCTCGTATTTTTATCTTTTTAATAGAGAACTACTAGAATGATGTCAAAATCTTATAAATATTTCTATAATCTCCCTTACAGAATAGGAGATTATAGCCATCAGGATTTTGATAATAGCAATGAATCAAGAGATGCTGCTCTACATCCGTTAAATTATTTGCAAGAAAGAACTCTACAATTGCTTTGAATGTCCGATTAAATTCGTTCATCTTTGCAGGAGTTCCTGCCATGAACCCTGCACTGAAACAGTCAGGCGCGACTGTTAGAGAATAAATAATATTCTTGTCTTTTTCGGTTGGCATATGAAGTACAGGAACCACAATCTTATCTTGGGAAAAGTGAGCCATATTTATCTCGAACTTTGTAAGATGATAACCTGGGTCCTTGAAAATTCCGAAGTCAACCCATGCAACATAGTCTGTTTTGATAAGACCATTCTTAATAGCATGGTCAACATAATCGAGCTTTGAATAAGTATTTGTAACATATTGTGGCACACTTACATTTGGAAACTGTAGACGATGCTTCACAATTTCTTGGAACTTTGCTGATTCCATAACTTCCTTGACTCTTGGAAAATACTTCCATGCATCTATATTTTCTACAATCCACTTCTTATCTATTTGAATTAAAGAAATGTTTGGTTTATTGCAACAAATGAATTGAACATCGTCCCAATATGGCTCATCTACAAAAATAATCATAGGTACAGAAAAATTCAAATAATATGAAAACCAAAGAAGATAATTCTCCTTATTATACTGATATGGGTTTGGATTAAAGCCATCTTTTGGAGCTGTATCACCAAAACCATTCCATGAATTCCTACCTAAATCAATAATTGCACTCACAAAAGTAATTGTCATTATCTATTATTAATAGTTAGTGACAGTTCTTTAATTATTAGATTTATAGATAAATATATTTATGTGTTTGTTACTAACAAATCCCAATCTACATGACCAGCCATATGAACAACATATGAGAGATCGTGAAAATTCTTAAGAGCTTCCCTTAGAAGTGGTGTATGATCCTTATTATTTAGGAAAGGATACCACAAAATTCTATAAAGAACCCACACCATATTGAATCGCTCGTCTAGCCAATGTACCATATTACATTTCTGAGCCTCATATGAAATAATACATTGATCGCCATCAATCTTATCTTTATAGAGGACATCGTCAATATAACGTGTATATAATTCTTTGAGAAAATCGGCATGATGCTTAGGCTGAAATACCATTACTCCTGCTTGAAACTGGTCGTCAGAAATCTCTGGGAATCCATACTTCTTATAATACTCCTTCCCATTCTGAGGAAGATCTGGGCGCCATCTAGCCCAAACCTTCTGTGCATATTCATATTTGAAAAGCTTTCGTTCATTTACAGCCCCTATCTTACCTTCAGGAACTCCCTCAATAATATCAGGCGCCTGGTCAACATTGATAATAATATCTGCATCCATCCATACAATATAATCATATTGCGCAGACCATGGCTGGCTGCAAATTAGAAACTTCTGCATGGAAATAATCTCCTTTGGGGTATTATATACACGCGTATCAAATGGCTCATCTACATGAATAAATGTATAATCATGCTTGAGGCAATATGCCCTCATAGAAGGAAAGAAATAGTCCTCATAAAATCCACGGTCTCGCCCAAAGCCAAGAGTAACTAAGGCTTTCTTAACCATTTTTATGTATTTACTTATATTTAGTCTTTCCATCTTAAGCCGGTCACAAGCTTCCCTCCCTTTTGCCAAGCTACATCCTGGAAAAGCGCTTCTCTATATCCGCGTACTTCCTTCTCCGAGAAGCTTGCGTCCTTCGCCTTATCCACCATATCCTTAATTGTAACACTCTCATCTTCATCCAGCGTCACTTCACTCAAAAGCCACTCAACAAAATGCCGCTCCTTTTCATTCATATCTACTGCGCTGGTCTTCTTGAAGACTCGCTCAGGAAGATTTTGGATTTCTTTCGTCTGATTCTCAAGCTGACCGCTAGTCCCCAAGGTAACTCGCAACATCTCCTTCACTTGTCCTTCCGATTCTTTCAAAAAGGCTGTTAATTCTGCGAACATCTGCTCTGAACGCTTCTTATGATTGAGTAGAGATATATAATGCCGCTGTACACTTCCTTGATGACTCTGAAGTAATGCCCTTACAAGTGTTGCTTTCGCCTGAAGTGCTTCAATCTCCTGAGTATCTGTTGGAACCGCTTCCTTGCTAGCTTTTGCGACTGATTCTAAGAGAGGACGCAGACTCTGAAGATAGAAGACTTTGTCCTGGCGAAGATGGAAGTTAGAAATATAGATAATACACCGCTTTGCATCAATAAACTCAATATCAATATCCCCTGCCTTCGTGTGACCTGCGATACCATGGCTCAGCGATATCATAATACCCATTGCCATGTCCTGATTGTCTCGCATATCCCTGTGAAGTTTTTCCACTTCATCTTTTGTTACCATTCGCGAATAATTCTTCACCTCCCAAAGAAACTTCGCCCCCTGGTAAGTCATAATATGATCGCCCTTGTGCCCCTCTTTCCCTACAGGTGTTAGGTCAAAAGATGGGTCGGTTCCAAATGAAGTCTTGAGAAGCTCTTCAACAATATGTTCGCCTTCGCGGCCCTTATTTGTTGAGCCAGTTGTTGTCCTAATAAGCTGCTCTTTGAGAGTCTGGAATCCATCTGTGAGGGATCTTGTAGCAGTTGTGAGCTGTGCTTCTAGGCTGTGGATTCGTGAGTCCTTCTCGCGTGCAATCTCCTCGCGGTTTCTGCGCTCTTCTTGGCGAATCCGTTCTTGTTGCTCCGAAGAAGACTGCTCTAAAGTCCGAAGGCGCTTTGCTGTGTGTTCGAGAATGGTATGGGCCTCGTCGCGCTCCTTTCGGATCCGGCTAATCTCTTGGTCGCTGGCTTTTTTGATCTGGGCTGTGAGCTCTGTGTGAGTTTCAGCTCGGACCTTCGCGTAAGCCTCATCCTTCAGAATGCGGCAGCTCTCAGCGCCAAGAGTTAATGCTGTTGCGATGAGGTCTGGTGACGCAGTGTGAAAAAGCTCAGGAATCTGATAATCTAGTGGTAACTGAATTGTAACAGACTTTGTCATTGCGTGTGGTTGTAGCGGAGGTGTGTATGTATTTGGCATCTTACTTATAGTACGTCATAAGGGTTTAAGGGGGCTCTGCGTATTAATATTGTTCAGAGTCGTATGGTGCAGGGGTTAGCACATCGGTCTTTGAAACCGGTAACCCCAGTTCGAATCTGGGTATGACTAGATCTATTTTTGTGGTAATACTATTACCAGAAAAATTGTTCAGTTCTAAGGAGCCTAATTATTTTTTCGGTAACCGAAAAATTGAATTCATTTTTAAGCATATTGTAAGGATGACCCAAAATGGCTTGCACTCAGTGTAAATATATCTTGATTGACTACAAAGGCTCACCACATAATGAATCGGCGTGCCCTTTTGGAACAGCCCTCTTATGTCTTTATTGTAAGGAATCAGGGCATACCATTACAGCATGCCCTACACGGAGAGTATATCTCCCTGTAAAAGCAGAAGTAAAAGCAGTTGCACCTCCTAAAGCATGTATCAACATCGTTAATGATGATCGTGTAATTGGAGCATTCTTAACAGCCCATGGTATTCAGAGAAGTCAAAAGCCTAAGAAGAACATTGCTCTACTTGAAGAGTATGCTAAAAAGCATAAATTAGAGGTATATAGACATTAATTTATAATAGAAGGATTCTAAACATTATTTAATTCTATGTAAAAACAGAACAAATGCCTCTTTGGAGCGGACCTTTTCAAGCATTTTCACCACCAGATATTCCTGGACTTGTTGCGTGGTATGATTCTAATTCTACGGTGCTTTCAAATGACGGAAGAACTGTATTAAGTTTGAGAGATAAATATATATATAGAAATGATTTAATTTCATTCAGAGGAGCGAGTAATATTAGTAACGCGGCTGTTAATTTACTTCCTAATAGTGGAAGTATTACAGCAAGTAATACTGGAAGTAATTTCGTGTTTTCTAACGCTGTTATGACAAGCACACGAGGCACACTGGAGTTTCAAAATCAAACAACTGGAGCTACTGTGTTTGTATGCGGAAATATTACAAACACTCTAACAACACAACAAAATATGATAAGTGTTTTTACAAATAATTATTCAAATCCTAGTAGTTTTAGTAACAATCTTACTGTTGGAACTTTTTCATCAGATGGGTTCTTTAGTGCCCAACTAAACACATATGATATGTCTAACACAGGTGGTATATATAGCAATATATATCCAACAAATGTTGTTGCTTGGTATGATCCTAACGGATATGTTGCTTGTAATGCTTCAGGTATTATACAGAGCTGGTCAAATAAATATACGCCATATTCTGATATAAATCTTGTATCAATTAATAGCAATACACTTACTCTAAGTAATTATTCTGGACCAGGAGCAACAAGCGCAACTCTTTCTAATCTTAGAGTTGTAAATTTTGGATTTACTGCTGGAACTACAAGTGCCAATTCAGCTGCTTTACGAACTGCTAACTTAAATACTAGATATATTATGAGTGCTTTTGCGTGCGTGGTAAATGTAAATAGTAATAATATTCTAAATAATCTAACTGTTACAGATCAAAAAGATTTTGGTACAAGTCCTGTACCACCAGTAACTACATTATTTTCACCTTGGAACTTATCAGGATCAAATAAACCAACAGGAGTAGGCGCAGACTATCTAGCATATTCATTTAGAACTCCATTTGGAAATCGCGGAACATATGTAAATGCCTTTGATATAATGCACGGTATTACTTGTAATATAGCTACGAATTACGGTAATTATCCAAATACAACTGGTGCTGTATATGTAAATGGTTCAAATATATATGATAGAACTGCTGAGACAAACTCAGCAAGTGCAACATCTAATAATGCTATAGCAAGTAATTTTGATTTACGCAATAGTTTCAATATATTATTTGTAAGTTTTGGGTCCAATATAAATGCTGGTATAAGTCTTGGATTTAGTAGAGACCCAGCTGGAGGTGTTTGGTCTACACCAGCAGGATCTAATAGCAGTTTCTATGGACAAATTGGTGATTTTATTGTATTAGGTCCCAATTATACAGCCACAGATAGAACAAATGTAGAAGGATTCTTAGCACAGAAATATAACTTAACAAGTAAGTTAGCAGCAAATCATCCTTTTAAAACAGGTTATAATATTAATAATTTTACATCCGCAACAATATTATCAAATCAAATCATAACATCTATCGCGTTCAATAATAATACAACAGTTCCTGGCTTCTACACAACAGGATATCTAAATGGTTTTAATGTATCAAAGAACTCAAATGTCAATATAATGACAACAAACCGCTCTAACTTCAACATGTTCCTTGGTGATAGTTGTAATTATACGGCAAAAGATGGGCAAATACATAACATAAATACTACTATAAAAGAAGTTATTGTATATAATAATCCTCTCTCTTCAAATGATGTAAATCGTGTACATAACTACTTACAAACAAAGTACGGAACCCAAGCATTGTATAATAATGGCAGTAATTTTACTTATTAATTAATATAAGTATTTTTAGAAGAATGCCATATGTCCATAGGGACCAACAGCTATTTTCACCCATAAGTGGTATAAATAAGACCCTTATAGGTTGGTATGATAATTCTAATGCAATATATAATGGACCATATACTTATATAGATACCACTGTGACTACAAATCGTATATCTGATAAAAGCGGGCTATTAAATCCAATAGATTTAGATTTATCTGGAAGTTATGTTATTATTGATCCTAGTATTCGTAAGTATACTCTGGGAGATGGTGTTGTATATACAAATCTTTCACAATTACATGCACGGTATACTCTTAATGGAGTTTCTTTCTTTTTTGTTGGTGCACCTGGTTATACAGTGAATAGTACAAGATTAATAACATTAGATAATTATCCTTTACTCTCAATTCATACTAATAATTATATTAATTTTGGAGATGTTACTACTTCAAGTATGATAGTAAATGGTAATAATGCTATCCTTATTTCAGGGTCTATTCAATATAATTCTGGATTATATAATATATATATAAATGGTAATTATGTTGATTCAGGAAATGCATTGGTTCCGCAAGAGTATAATATGACCGGTTCTCAATTATATATTGGAGACTTTTTTAATATATTCAATACAAATAGATTATCTAATATAAATACTAATATTAATAGACTTCTTCCTGATTTTGGTTCAAATATATATCCAACAACATTAAATACAATTAATGAAGTATTAATATACAATAGTGTATTAAATCCAAATGATATACAAATTGTGAATCGATATTTAGTAAATAAATGGAATATAACAACCCCAAGTACTTCTAATATTCAGAATATATCACACTTAATTGCATGGTATAATATTACAAATAGCAATACCTTACGAAAAGTTACTTCAACGTCATCACAAATTAGACTTATACAAGATATTGGTGGTTTAAGTAATTCTATATATGCTCAATCTGATAGAAATAATTCACTTCCTGCAGTTTCTAGTAATCTTTTAGACTTTCGCAATTTAAATACATACTACTTAACCACTTTATTCAATGGCACTGGTATTATAGAGGGGTTAACTATTTGTATGGTATTAAGTGCAGCTCCATATAATGGAACAAATTTAAATGGTATTATATTAAGTATACCTCCTTACGATATTGATAGTGGTTCGTCTATACCAAGTATTATTAATACTTCACGCGGTAATATATATGGAAATTTAAGTGAAACTATATTAGATGAGTTATCTGGTACAAATATAGGAGTAAATAATATAAATGATATATATGTATTAACTATTCAATTTCAAGATTCTTTCGTAAATCAAACATCACAAATATTTATAAATGGGTTGCCTATGTTAGTAAATACATATAATACATATAATTGGATCTTTAATCAAATGAAGAATATTAATTATGGAGGAAGTACTTATAATAATTCCGATTATTTTTGTGATATTTCTCTTGGAGAAACAATTATATATAAAAAGATATTGGGGACTGATGAATTAAATATAGTTCATAACCATTTATTTAGAGACTATAATATAGTAGCACCTAGTTTTAGCAATTATTATATGTGGTTTAATCCTAGTGTAAATATAAGTAATGCAACATTACCAATAGTTACAAGTGGCGGTAAAAGTTTTATTACTAATTGGCGTTCATCAACTGTTAACGGTGGAAAATCAATAACACTATCTAATTATTTAAGTGGATATCCTTTCTCTCGGTCTCCATTTATTGATTTTGATAATGGTTCTTCTTCTTATTTAGAAGCACGAAACACTCGGTCCACATTAAGCAATTTATCATCTAATTTTGCAATATATATTGTAAGTTCTGTAAATATTGGCGCAATAAATAATAGGGGTTCACTTTTATATATGGAATCATCGAATGGCTCCTATATGAATTATGAATTAATATATAATAATAATAGTAATTCTATATTTCAAATAACAAATTTTAATAAAGCAAACTTATCATCAAATGTGCTATCATATACAATCATAAATAATATACTACCAACTGTATTTGCAATTAAAATTGATAATACTAAACAAAGTAGTAATATATCATTTTATAGTATTCCTAATACTAGTTCTAATACACAAGTTATTAATAACCAAACAGCTAGTATATCATTTAATAATATTAATACTATACGAGTAGGGAGTAACTGTAAAAATAGTATAGGAGATATAATAATTTATAATAGACCGCTAGTTAAAAATGAAGAAGTCAGTATTATTGCATTATTACAAAATAAATATGCAATGACTACTAAGTTACAGTTTCCAACAGATTATGATTTTTGGTTTGATCCTAAAAATATTAGTGGAAATACTTGGACTGATAATACTAGTAATATAACTCTCACTTATGATGGTTTTACTCCAAGTGTTAATGTAATTGGATGTAATAGTTTCTATTTAGGAAATGCTATAAATACATTTTATAATTCAACTTCATACTTCCCTTCTTATCAGTATAGTCAAAGTGGTAGTTATACCTATTTTATTGTATGTGATAATAATATCGCATCTATTGAAGCAAATATATTTGGTATAGCAAGCGGTAATAGTACAGATACATATAAATTATGTACATCACTCCGCAATAATAATTCTACAACAATACGTTTATTTCCAACCGATTATTATAACAATACAACTGGTTCTATTGACCCTCACATGAATAATGAAATTCCCCAAGACACATATTCTACAACATTACAAGATTCAACATATTCTAAAGTAAATGGCCCATATATAGTATGTGTAACATATAATCCTTCAAGTGAATTCCCATTAAATATTAATACAAAAGGTTCTATATATGAATATAATACATCATATAGTATGTCTACCAACAATTTTTCAGGTGAAACTATTATAACAATTGGTGGATTTAAGTATTATGATACTGATAATAGTATTATTTTACAAAACGGAAATAATTTTGAAGGCTATATAGGAGATATTATATTTTATCCACGAATCTTATCTTCTTTAGAAATCCTAAGTGTTACTCAATATTTAGAAGCAAAATATTATTCTAGTAATGGAGCGCCAACGAATATACAAATAAGCCAATCTATTTGAATATTATTGGATAATAGATGAGAAGACGAACACAGCATCGTAAAAGGAAAATTAACAGGCGCACGCGTAAACAACGAGGTGGTATGCGGTATAATGTTCCTAACGGCTCTATTGTCCAGTCACGGCTTGAGCGTGGAGACGATTACCAACCATTTGTTTTATGGGATAAAAAAGATGCTGAGAAGGAGCTTGATTAGGGCGCCAAAGTCGCATAACTATTTTTTGATCTTAAGATCAAAAAATTGTTCAGCAAAATTACGAATAGATGGCTCCTTTGGAGCCATCCTTAGTATTTTATGCCTAATTATTTTTGGCGCTCAAGCGCCAAAAATTGAAGAAAGTATTTTGCTAGTTGTAGAGACACCTAACAAAATGCCGAATATGAAAGGAGGGAAAAACTACAAGAAGATGAAGCATGCCCAGGATGTTGCACCAGAACTCCACGAAATTGGACCTGGTCAGCAGATTGGCCGTGTGCTCCGTCTACTTGGTGATCGCCAACTCAGTATTTACTGCAACGATAATGTTGAACGAATTTGCCGCATTCGTGGAAAGCTCCACAAGCGTGTATGGATTAATACCGGTGATATTGTCCTCGTAAGTCGCCGTGATTTTACAGCTCCTGATTCCGACGATTCCGATGATGGTGTAATTGATCACAAGAAGTCAGGTCTCAAGCCAGGAACAGAGCGCGGAGATGTCCTTGCAAAGTATGATCCAGCTGTCTATTCAAAGCTCCGCAAGATGGATGGTATTAACTATCATCTCTTCAACACTCTTGAGAGTAATGGAACTCCAAAAGCACCTACTAAGAATGTTGGCAGTTTCAATGGGGTCGATGATGATGACGGCTTCATGTTTGAGGCTGAAGCTGAAGCTAAAAAGGAGGAAGACTCAGAGGAGGAGGATGCAAAGAAGGTTCCTTGGAAGCGCTCATTGAAGAAGATTGATGAAATGAAGGATGAGGATGTGAACATCGACGAAATTTAATTGCGATTACCCTACATAAATTAAAAACAAACAAATATGAAGAATGGCTGGAATAGATTTAGGCGAGAACAATGACATTTTTTACGGAAACTATTCAACCGCAAATTTCCGTGACGCAGAAGATACACGCCCTTTTATTACAAATGATACGGCTCTCATTTCAATTGGAGAATCATCCGGAAAAATTACATCTGCTGTTCAGAATCTGATTTTGAAACATACACTTGAAATTCAAGGAAAGTCTGATATATCTTTATCTGGTTCAGGGGTCAATAATGTAAACCAATTACGCAGAAAACTGCGAGACTTCTATACAAAGGAACAACAAGGGCTTTTTGCGTATTTGAACCAAGCTTCTACAAGTGTGCCAACCGTTGCCGCATATCATACTATAATGAAGCGGTTTGGTCGTCCAGATTTTTCAGTAACAAATAGCTCGCTTCGTGATCTTAATGTTGATATAAGCGGCGACACAGTCCTTACAGAAATGAATGAGCGACTAGGAATGGACTTAGCTGATTTTACTAGTAATATGGGTAAATTCATGGGGCTCTTGAAGGAAGTAACTGAAGAAATTATGAAGACTGAAGACGAATTGAAGATTCGCCTGGAAGCTATTGATAAACTTACAAAAAATGTGCAGTCGGTTTTGACTCTAAGTAGCGCGAACCCTGTTTATGAAACTATGATTGCATGTACTGAGACTTATATCAAGGAAGCTATTCGCCAGAATTCTATTGAAGAAGTATACAATTCTGTGGTGACTGCCTATAAAAAACTGGCTCTTCTGAAGGAAGGATTCCTTGGAGCTCGTATTGTGTCCAGTGCATCTGTTACTGAACCCTTGTGCTCAGTATGTATAGTTGAACCTGTAGCGTATTGCTTCACGCCTTGCGGCCACACCTTCTGCCAGAATTGTTCACGAAGACAAAACCTTCAATGCTTCATTTGTAGGGGGCAGATTCGCGAGCGTGTGAAGCTTTATTTTTCTTAGTCTTGGTCTTGATCGTCTTCTTCCTCTTCCACTAGTTCCAATAAGTTCATATTAAGAAGTTTATCATGAAGAATAGCAGCATCCTCTGGAGGAACATCATATGTATAAATAACCTTATTTAATATTTGCTCAAGATACCTGTAGAATATTGATTCTAGAAATCGGACAGTTTCTCTTTGTGTTGGCTCCCTTACACGAAGTTGTTTGAATTTGGGTGTATCCATTTTTTGTGTTGGTTTACTTATAACGCTCTTAAGCCTTCAGTTTTTTAAGAAGGGTCTTGAGAGCCTAAACCTGTGGCGCATATATTAAGTAAGATATAATGGCAGAGTCTCAAGGAAATGAAATTATTAGCACAGCACAGACCCCCTCACAGAGTGAAATGGCACAGCTCTCCACTGCTATTCAGGAGTGGAAGCGGGTCCATGATGAGCTCGTGGAGCTCCGTCAGGATATGCGCGAGAAGGGGAAGCGTGTGAAGGTTCTTGAGTCGGTTATTATGCAAATCATGAAGAAGAATAATATTGGAGCACTGGATCTTCGCTCTAGTGGTGGTCGTCTTCTTTACAAGAAGAAGGCCAGCAAGACAGGCTTCAGTCCTAAGACACTCATGAAGCTTCTTTCGGATCACTTCAAGTCCGAGACAAAGGCTGCGGAGGTTCTCACATATATTACTACGAACCGCGAGTCCAAAGTTCGTGAGCTTCTGGCCTATGAGAAGAATGAAACACTTGACTCCGAGTAAGGGCTTATTATATATTGGATCCTTATAGAATATTATGTCCGGTCTTGTTTTATCTGCATGCCGCTCAGCTGTGGAGGGATTCTCTGATGTGCCACCAGTGCGGAAGCGTGAAGTATATGCTGATACACTGGCTGCTCTTTTAGCGTTTGTATTGGCGATTATACTACTCGCTTTTGTAGGAAAGCTTTTATGGAATAATGTTGTGGTGGACTTGTTTGAGTTTGCGAAGCCAGCTCGGTCCTTTTGGCAGATACTTGGGCTGATGGTATTCGTGTCTCTTATAAGGCCTTAAGTGGGGTGTTGGTTGTACTATATTATTTATAATATGTATATTATATTTATTATAAATATTATGTTGATTGATTGACTAAGTCCTCGGAGACGATTCCACTAAAAGGTTAAGAGACGATGCTGATGAACCAAATGATGTAACGCTATTTTGTGTCCGGTGTAGTGTTGGTTTTGTTGTAGTTTCCTCATTAAGTTTGACAGCATGTTTATGTGCTAAATCAGAACTCAGCTTAAACATATGTGTCATATTTTGAACATCTTCAGGGCTGAGTGTAATGGTTGTTGATACTGTTAGTAACACCTTGTCGCCTTCTTTCTCACAGTGAATATGTTGTGGGTTTGTAGTAACTGTCTTATAATTAAAAACAGCACTAGGTCTCTCATCATTTACAAACTCTTCCCATTTTTCCATGAGTTGTGCTGCATCACGATGCGTAGCATTCATATGAAATGAAAACCGGAACTTAGCAGCATGTATTACTGTCCGAATAAACTTATTATCCCTTACAGATGCTCTGATGATAGGCTTTGCTTGAGGCTCTGTCTTTGATTGAGAAGAGCCCATCTAATTATATTAATTACTGAGTATATTTAGGCTGTTCTCTAAAAAGCGCCAATCGAGGGCCCCTTATAAGGGCCTGATTCTGTTAGTGCAGGCGCAGCATAGGGTGATGGCTCACGCTCTTGGTCCTGTCCAGCGATTTTTGTAGCGGCCTTTGAGTTAAGGCACTGATCCTTTGCAACACTATATACATCTGCCCAGAGCGCAGAGAATGTAACTTCAGCCTTCTTCTCTTCTTGAGCTGTTAGGTTAGCAGCCGTACAAAGATGGCTTAATAGTTCAGTGCCCCGTTTCTGCCACTTCTCAAAAATGAGGTCAATGTCACGAGGAGGGATTGTTTTGGCTAAACATCTAGCTGTAGTTTCGCTGACCTGTTCAATGTCAGAGTGTGTGGAAAAATCCGGATATTTGGTCGCTTCCACAATTCCACTGGGGGACATCAGGTCTTTCTTTAGGCAAGCGAGTTTGCTGAGAAGTTGTGTAAATTCGGCGAAGTTATCTGCGCCGACTCCTTGTCCAGCTGAAGGAATACGCCCATCAAAAAGAGCATAGAGCTGCGCAGCCTCTGATGAAGTTCTCATACAGTCTGGCATTCCAGCACCAACTGCTACACCGCCAAATCCTTCTTTCTTAGGCATATCAGTGAAGTTGTCACCACCAAGAGGGCGTGTTCTGCTGTAGACCATACCATAGTAAACGAGAGCGGCGGCTAGAATTGATGTTAGTGCGCCAGCTACAACCCATTTCCAAGATGCACTTAAATTATACTTTACATGGCTGGCCGTTGCACTAACCGTTGACGATGACTGTTCTGCTAGAGCTTTCAATGCGTCCATAATTCTAGTATGAAAAAATATTTTTGATTTTTGTTATATTTATTCAAACAGTCGTGTCTGCTGATGCGATAACCTGCTCACACAACGAGCGCTTCATCTCAGCGGTCTTATACATAACACGGTCAATATTCCTCAGACCATCCATCTCGCCCTTCAAATGAATATGGTGAACCTCTACAGGCTTCTTCTGGCCATACCGCACAACACGCGCAACTGCCTGGTCCATAAGCGCGGCCGTCCACCAAGGGCTCATGAAGATGACGCGGTTCATGAACTGGAGATTTAGTCCAGTGCCGCCTGCGTGAATCTGAACGAGAAAGATAGTGGGCTTTGTTCCCTCTGCAACGGACGCCTTGGCTCCGTTGATCTGCCCTTGTCTTGCGCTCTGGTCCTGGCCACCATAGTACATAAATGTATTGGCTTCATCTCCGATGCGCTTGGCGAACAGCTCCATCTCCTCGCGGAACGAACAGAAGATAACCGTGCCATCCTTGTCTTTGGATTTGTGGATGAGCTCCATGACATGCTCAAACTTGGAGCAGCTATAGGTCCAGTCGTCCACATCATACGCAGGGTTCTTTGCCTTCTTGGAGTTGATGTAGACCTGCGGATGAACACTGATCTGGCGGAGACGCAAGAGGAGGACGAGGATGGCCATGGTATTGTCCATGCCGCTGCGCGAGCTGAGCCGCTTCCACCGCGATGATAGCTGTCCTTGAATTCCCTTATAGAAAGCGGCTTCCTCCTCTGTGCGGAAATCAATGTGGCTGGTGATGATCTTAGGGTCCGACGGCATTCCGTCCGGAACTTGGCTGCGTCTCCGAGCAAGCATGAGGTGCGGTGTGATATCCTGAGCAGCACTGTTGGTCAGGTGCGATGGTGCTCCGATGAGGATGTACAGGTTGGCGAGATCCTTGAGCTTGTTTACAACTGGTGTGCCTGTGAGAGCCCAGCGTGCAATGGCCTGGATGCTGACAAGCTGCTTGAAAGTCTGGCTCAGATGGTTGCGCGCCTTGTGAGCCTCGTCCATCACAAGGCGGTCCCAGGACTTGCTGTGCGTAGCTGAGGGACTTGCTAGAATACGCTCATAGTTCGTGAGGTAAGCAGCGGTTGTGTTCGGAATCTCAGGAGTGCGGATCAGCTTCCAGTCAGAGCCGTTCTGCTGGAACACAATGACACCTGCCTTCTGGAGGAGGTCGGCCCACTGGTTGAGAACTGCGATGGGAGCTACGATGAGTGTGCTCGGAACAGGGTTGTTCAGCATGAGGCCTACTACGCTGATAGTCTTGCCGAGTCCCATCTCATCCGCTAGGATCCCTCCGCAGATGTATGAGGGCTCCTCGCCTGTGAGTTCGTAGGGGTCATCCTCGTGTTCCATCATCCAGCGCAGAGCCGTCTCCTGGTGCGGCAGGTAGGTGAGGTCAGCGACTGCCTTCATTGTTCGTTCGGAGTGTGTAGAATGGGTGCCGCTCGCTCGGACGAGGAGGTCCTTCAAATTTTTCACACTGTAGAGCGGTGCGCTTAGTGTGACCTTATAAGCGAAGCCCACACAAAGCACATTAAAAAAGGCTCTTTTCTTTGTATTTGGTGTTTTGGGTTTGTTTTATTGGTGTTTTGTGTTTAGTTCTCCTCCAGCTTAGGCTCAGGCGCAGCGGTGTCCAGCTTGTCCTTGGTGGCGTTGTAGAGGCCGGCCCACTTGCCGCGGCTGCCGTCTGCGTTGCGCACCCAGCATGCGCCATTCTCCAGCTTGAGATACTTCTTGCCCTTGAGCATAAACTCCGAGAACTCCAGCGCGTCCTCGTCATCATCCTCCTCGTCCATCTCAGGCGGAGGAGTGGCCGGCAGGGCTGCGACCACGACTGCAGGAGCGGCTGCTGGCTTCACCTTGGGGGTGCGCGGCTTGCGAGCCTTCTTCTCCTTGGGCGGAGCGGCAGAGTCCGAGTCTGAGCTGGAGGATGCGGTAGCGGCACGAGCGGCCTTTGCGGCGGCCTTCTCCTCAGCGGTCATGGGAGTGTGCTCATACTCAGCCGGCATCTCGCCAGCGGCCTTGCGAGCCTTAGCGATCGCCATAGCCACCTGGCGGATCACCTTGAACTTCGCACGCTGCTCGTCGTTGACGCGAGAGTTGCCGGCCTTGTCCTTGGGGTCCGTGGCGGACCACTGCTCCCACACATCGTCCAGCGGGAGCTCCTTCAGAGAGGCCTCAACGGAGTCCACATAGGAGTTCCACTTGACGAGGTGGGGAGGAGTGACGCCCTTGGGCAGGGAGCCGACGCGCTTCTCCTTCTTGCCTGCCTTAGCCGGCTTAGCGCCAGTGGCCTGTGCGAGCACAGCCTGGAGCGCCTGGAACTGCTCCTCGGTGAGGGTGACGGTGCGGGTGGTGGACATCTTGGGATTGGTGGGAGGTGGGAATACTTTAGAGTGGATTGGACTTTAAAGCGTGCCTGGTTTGAGGGGGCCGGCGGCCTTCAATTTTTTTTTCAAATTGAAAAATTGTGCCTAGGCGTATAGGTGCGCGTAGTTCAATTTTTAAGTCAAATTGAACGGTTTTCTAGGGGCGCCTGGACGAGGCCTCCTGGGCTCTGGGGGAGGGGGAGGGCTCGGTAAACCCCCCTGGGGGTGGGGGGGTAGGCGCCCCAGAAAATTGTTCAATTTGAGAAAAAAATTGAACGCTGCCGGCAGCCCCCATAGAGGTTGTCTTAAAACTCAAACCAGGTACTAGACGCCTGTGTTAGCTTTCCAGTCCTCCAGTGAATCAGCCCTAAAAGTCCACCCACTCACTCAAGATGACTGTTTCCTCCCCCACCGTATGTGACTCCTGCGACTATGCCGGCCTCACTATCCAGTGCTCGCGCCACCCCCTCATGGGCGGCCGCAACCCCATGGCCCAGCTCGTCAAGGAGATGCACCAGGCGTCCCTCATGGGCCAGACCTGGGGTGACCTCATCTACGACCAGGAGATGGAGGAGCTCGCCGCCGAGACCCCTGAGCAGGCTGCCGCTCGCCTCATGAAGCGTGAGGCGGCCGACGAGGACGGCGCCGATAAGCTCAAGGCGTATGAGCTCCAGAAGCGCCAGAGCATCAACACCGATGCGAAGACTGGTGCCCTCAAGCGCACCTCTGGCCGCTGCTGCCGCGATGCGGAGGAGCCTGCTAAGTGGGTAGGCCCTCACAAGATCCAGGGCAAGCGCCAGGAGTGGGCAGCGACGGACCCCAAGGCAAAGTGTAAGCCGAGCAAGCGGCCTACTGGTGTGCCGGCGGATGCGATCTTCTGGGCGTATGGCTGTGAGCCCCACGCTAAGGGGTGCTGCCCCCACCTCCACCCTGGCGATGCCGACTATGAGACGGTGAAGGCCGGCAAGAAGCCGAATGTGGAGCGCCTGATGGCGAACGCCGTCTATCTAACGAGCAAGCCGGCTCCCAAGCCATCGCTGCTGAGCAAGCCGGTCATGATGGATGCCTGGTAAACATAAAACCAAACAAACTAAATAAAACCAAACAAAAGAGCCTTTTTTCATGTTGAGTGACTGGGTCCTTGTTCAGCCGCCAGTGAATGCCGCCGAACCACAAGTAAACTCGGCGCAAAAAATTGAACGGCTCCGCCGCCGCTCAAGAGGCACACTAAAAACCGAACAAATGGAGCCTGCCGCCGCACCACAGCGTTGTGAGTGGCGTGATGGTCGTCGCACTGGGCATCGTATTCTCGCTAACCAGGCCGGCTTCGTTTACCACTGTAAGCACGATGGAATCCATACACGGCGGTTCGGCTGGCGCTGCGAGAAGCACAAGAAAGCTGAACAGACGCGTATTCGCGATGAACAGCAACGCATGCAGGTAGTTGAAGCTCTCCGTGAGCGGCGACCCCCTCCTCAAAATCGTGTACAGGAGATTGATGCGGAGCTTATGCTAATGCAACAGCAAGCAGCTGCTGGACGCCCAATAGATGGAGTGCGTCTGCTTGATCTCGGTGCTGAAATACGACAGATGGGACAGCGACGCGCAGAAGTCTTAGAGAATCGCCCTCCGCCTGACACCCTCGCCGCCTTTGCAGCCGACACGCAAAATGTCCACACCAAAGCCACTGTAGACCTTGTTCGGAAAACAGTTGACCTTGTGCTCGCAATTCCTGTGCCAGATGAGTACCAGACACATACGCTAAAGACCGTCGGCGAGATTGTCTTGGCATGTAAGCTCTCCAAGCAGGCCGCCGCACAAATGTTCAGGCACTATTGTTCGGATGACTCCATCTACGAGTACGGCCCAGGCATTTACGCACGAATCCTCAACTCTGTTTGGCAGTTCATCATCAACTCCGAACATAAGGACGACCTCTGCGCTATCCTCCGCTCAGAAATGGAGGACAACATCAACATGTGCGCGCAGGGCAACCTCAGCCGTCTATGCAACATCCTGTCAGGCTATATGGAGTCCCTTGTGGTGGAGACGACGGCCGAGCAGCTCCAGCGCAGGATGGCAGAGATTGCCGCTAGCGACTCTGCAGACAAAACCACACAAGCACTCAAACTTCTCCAGGAGCTCACTATTCCCTCACAGGAATGGGGTGCGTGGCTGGAGCCGCTGCTGGCTTAAGGGGATGTGCTGCGAATAGATCCAAACAAACTTTTTTAGTGGCAAAAATTGTTCCGTGCGGAGCACCTAACTGTTTTTGCCACATAGTGGCAAAAATTGAAGCCTCGTGCTACCCAGAGGGTAGCAACACATTACCGCATTATCGCCTTATTGTCTGAGCCAAGATGACCGTGTCATCACCATTCTATGATATTCAACAAGTATATGGAACAATCCTAATTTCGACTAGAGAGCGTATCCTCCTTGTAAGAGGACGACGAAGCGGTAAGTGGTCATTCCCTAAGGGACATAGAGAACTACGCGAATCACCATATCAATGCGCAATGCGAGAGCTATGTGAAGAGACTGGTATTAGATTAACACAGGCTCCTGTTGTGGGACCGTGTAAGTTAGCTGCAGGAAGTTATTATGTATTTCAAACAGCTGTTGAATATACGCCATGCCCTGTGGATAGTAGCGAGGTAACTGAAGCTCGTTGGTTTACTATAAAGGAGATGGCTAGCCTCCCAAGTAATGTAGATGTAAGTGATTACTTGCGAAGAAATAATGTAAAGCTTCTTCCTAGTCGCAATATGCGTTATAGATGTTATTTGCCAACCACTAGTCTGTTGTCAGTAGATAATATCTAGATTGTAAGTAGCACACCAAAAAATTTTTTGGTTTGGTTTGGTTTGGTATATTTAAAAGTTAAACCTAAAAGGGTAGTTCTGGCCGTTCATGGTAACAGATGTAATCGGATAATCATCATCCAGCATCCAGTCGTCATCATAGGGATTGTCAAAGAAATCCTGTGGAATAATCACTGCCACATTATCTATAATAGCGACATTAATAAGGATGCATTCGTGCTCAATGGGCTTCTTCGTCATTAGATAGTGACCGCCATTCAAGTGCATCTCTACTGTGGTAGAATCCATAATGACCTTATAGGTATTGTTAGCGCGCGTGATGGTAATTGTGTTGGGCGACATTTTTTGGGTAGCGGCTACTGTGGGAGCTGTTAGGTTCAATTTTTTTATTTAAAGCACTTTCCATCTATCATTGTAAATACGAGCGCATATTCAGTTTCATATTTCCATTCTCCCTGATATAGGCTTTTGGAGTAAAACTCAACAGTGAAATCAAGACCACTGACACCATTGCTAAAGTCTATCCAGCGACGAATACCATCCTCAGCAACATTCCAGTTATTTTTAGAATTATGAATGATAGCCTTAATATAAGGCATACCTCTGCCATTTGGGAGTCCTCTAAGTAACAAACCAAGCATATACTGTTTCATTTGTTTCTTATCCAAATCTGGGTCTATATTCCATTCACGAGGAATATTGTTTTCAGGTAGATTCCACACGACAGTAGTAGTATTTTTAGGTATTTTATCCCTAATTGTATATTTCTGTTTCAGCGAGTCTAACCAGTTTTGTAGGTCTGTAATCATAGCCAACTGTAATGGTGTATGCTCGGACATCTTTGATTCGGATTCTTGTTCGGCTTCTTTGTTTTATTGACTGGCTAATACGGGGAGGGGCTTCAATTTTTCTAGTACATCTGGCACTGATAATAAAATAGTTTGGTGCTTCGCGCTCACACGCGTGTAGCCCATATAGGATATAAATCCTTTGTATCAAAATCTCCCCACTTTGCCGGCATATATATTTTCTTGCCGGCACTTCGTGCTGCACTGAAGTAAGCACCCCACCAACTATATGTGCTATTTGCGCATATAGCCCCACCGCCCACAAGACTCATCGCATATAAGGCAGCTAATGCACTTGTTTCACGAATAATATGGAATTCTAGATTAGGCGCCACTGTGCGGAAAAAAGGGACTAAGTTGGTCTCTGTATATTCGGTCTCATCGCTGAATACATAGATTCGCTTTACTAGCCCCTCATCTTGTAGAGAATGTAAACATTGGAGCCAATATCCCTCCAAATTCACAAAATGGTGTGGAAGAATTCTATAGTCCCCTAATCGAACATGGAGAAATGCAGCAGATGTCGGCTCTTGTATGAGTCCTTCAATCCTTCTTAGTTCACTTGCGCCCAATGCCGACTCCCAGTTAGGTGTAAATCCCTTATAAGGAATGTATAAGGGCGATTGGCGCCAGCCACGGAGGACAATATTCTGGGTGGCGGTTAAGGGGAGCGGTGGAAATGGTTCATATGTGGCGAATGACTTTTCTGGAATTTCGTGCCATTGTGCAGAGTCTGTTTCAATGATTGGAATTTGGGGAAATAATTTGGGGATCTCGTCTGCAGATGAATGGGAAGCTTTATAGCAGCGTGGTAGAAATAACACGAGTTGTTTCTTATATTTGTCGGCAGCGGTGGTGGCGGCGGCCAGTTGGAAAAGACGATTACCAAGACCGTCTGACAATGTGGGGGAGAGCCAGCCTTCTGTGGATGTTGCCATTATACTTTAGGGGCGTCAATGTGTCTTAGACTGTTTGGAGCCTTGGTGAAAAATTGTTAAGCAACCAAGTTGCCAAACTATTTTTTGTTTTATAGACAGAGTGTCTATAAAACAAAAAATTGAAGGCCCTCTCCATCTTAAAAGAAAGCACACATACCACACAGATTGCTAAGATGACTACAATTCGTAATCGCTTTCAGCCCCTATATATGGATTCTAGCAGTGAGGAGGAGACCACCGAGCCAGTTCGTTCAGCAACTCCAGCATTTGCTCCTGTTCCTGCTACTCCTGCTGAGATCGCATATGTTAAGACACTTGATGATGCCCTCAAGCAAAACGAGGAGCCTAACCGCTTTCGCATTTGGACTGGTACAGAGACCTCCACGAGATCGGTTGAACCGCGCACAACTGATTCAATGAGATTCCCATCATTCAAGGCAACACCATTCCCTCGTAAGCCAATTAAGATTCTTTCGGTGAATAGCAATACAGACTTCCCATCATTGTCTACAATGGCTGCAGCACTTCCGTCTACTGGTGAGCCAAAGGTTCGCTGGAAGGATAGTTTCGCAAAGAAGGTTGAAGATCTTCGCTTGAAGGAAGAAGCAGAAGGTCAACGCGCAAAGGAAGATGCAGAGAGCCAGCGGAGGCAGAATCTGTTTCTCATGAATACTCTTGCTCCTCGCTTCAGACGCAGAATTGAAGATATTATGCAAGAAGAGACTGAAGTCCAGGAGGAAGACCAAGATAATGTAGCATATTACCCTGAAGAGGATACATTCATTGCTGAACCAGAGGAGGCTTATGATAATACTCCCCTAGACGCAGATGATGAATAATAAGAGAAAAGAGGTAAATACCACGAAAATTTAATTGATAAATTTTTAATGTGGAAAGAAGACAGCTAGTAGAAAATGTCTACACCAGCGGTGATGTCTACGCTGTTTATGACAAATACTAATGCAAGTATACAGACCTCTTTTGTAGGTGTTCCTACAATAGGAACATTCTCAAACGGTCCAACCGGTCCATTAGGAGTTACAATACCTACAAATATTTTTGCGCACTTGAATCTTCCTGTGTATGATTCTGTTGCTCTCTGGTTGGACGCAGCCGACTTTGCTACAATAGGTCTCTCGGCAACAAGAGGCGCTGGTGGCTACTCCCAAGTGTCTGCGTGGTATGATAAATCTTCTAATGCACAACATCTTACTCAAGTGACAACCGCAAATCAACCTTATTATCATCCATCAGGGTTTAATGGTCGTCCTGGAATCCGATTTGGGTATAATAGCGGTATAACTTCTTTAGCGCGCACTGGAAATTTTATGGTGGGAAATAGTGAAATGACATGTTTTTTAGTATATAGAAATGAAGGGCGTGTTGGAGATGCGTCGCGCTTTGTTCAGGCGCCTGGAAATATAACTACTGCTGACGGTTCAGCGGCATATGATGGATTTTCTATAAAATTGGCAACAGGTATTGAACATACACGAATAGGAGGCACCGCAGATTCACGATTTTTATGGGCTGGAACCGTTGCTACAATGTTGAATAATTCATCATCAAATTCTATAGGGGGCTTATCCGCAAATACATTTGGCATTTGGCAAAATGGTTCTCTAGGTGCTTCAAATGTTGGAAATTCATTTATTAGAAGCAATTATAATTGTAGAAATCTTACAATTGGTGCTGCAGGTTTTTCGCCAGCACCTCCAACCCCTATAGGTCTCGTTGGATATATATGCGAATTTATTGTTTATACACGAGCTCTTAATGTAACTGAGCGACAAGCAATGGAGTCATATCTAACACAAAAATGGGCAATCACTTCAAATACTCCAATTCCTCTTGTAAATAATTTAGCTCTCTGGCTGGATGCGGCTGATACTGATATGCTAACAACAGTTTCACAAACAACAAATGCTACACCCTATATTAGTGCTTGGTTTGACAAATCCGGAAATTATCAACATATGCGCCAAGCCACCGCGGCGCGACAGCCTTTTTACACATCCAATAGTTTCAATGGAAGACCTGCTATTCGTTTCGGTTATTCAACAACCCCTGAAAGCTATGTTGGAACACAAATGTCCACTAGTGGTATTGATTTTATTAGTAGTAATGCTTCAGCAAATGCTACAACTAATTTAACAGCATTTCTTGTTGTTAAGAATGAAGGATTAAGACGTACAATTCTACATGCGACTGATCGTACTGGTGTAGGTAATCATATGCGAATGGAAGCAGGAATTAATCCTACTAGCGGAGCAATAGGAGGATTTATTGCCACTAGGCCAACTGTAAATGCGACTCTTACAGGAAATTCATTTCAACGAGAAGGCCTATATACAGTATTAGTGAATCCCTCACAAACTGCATCAAATGGAGGAATAACTTCTAACGCAGTTGGTCTTTTTTATAATGGCATTCTTCAAAGTACAAGTACTGATACAAATATTGGTTCTAATTTTTCTCATAGTAATTTAACACTTGGCGTATCAGGAACTGGTTTTCCTGCAGGTGGCGCTTATACAGGTTATATGGCAGAGATTATCGTTTATAATGCTACACTTTCCCTTACACAAAGATTAAGTATAGAGACTTATTTGACATCTAAGTGGGGTTTATCAAGTAATATATTTCCAACACCTTTTACTGTATCTGCGCGTCTTAATAATACTGTACCTGGCCCTTGTGCGTGGTTTGACGCATCTGATAGAGAGAGCGTGCTTCTTGGAACTGGGCCAAATGCTCAGAATAACTATGTCCAGTTTTGGTACGATAAGTCTGGGCGCGCCTATCCTATGAATCAGGCCACCTCTGGATCCAGACCTTATTATGACCCTATTGGTTTCAATGGCTTACCTACCATTAAATTTGGATATACTGGCGCAACATCTCTTGCTTTTTATAATAATGGTCCTGCTGGTAGTTCAAACTTTCTTAATAGCGATTTTATGTCCAATGATATTTCAATGTTCTGCGCAATGAAAATAGAAATGGATATTGCATCAATAGGTAATAATAATAGAAGTATATTTAGTGCACGTGGTGCAATCTCTGCAGATGATTATTCAGGTGATGGATTTAATTCTTTATATAATCAATCAAATCTTGTAATAGATTATACAAAGTTTAATCCTGGTAATTTTATATATGATATCGGATCTAATATGATTTTCAGTTTAGTAGCAAATACAGGAACATCTAATCTTGTGGGCGGTGTTACAGCATCAAATTATATTTACTATATAAACGGAACATCTGTTGGGACTGGAGCAATAAATCCAACTTTTGGATATTCAAATATATCAACATTGACTTTAACAATGGGCCAATATTTCGGGGGGGGACAAGTTGGCCGTTTCTCACTATCTGAATTCCTTATATACAATCGTGGTCTCAATGGCACGGAAAAATCCAATATTGAAAGTTACTTAAGAACAAAGTGGAATATGAGCAATACAGCTGCAAATGCAGCACCTTATCAAGCGGGTACAACCTCACAGCCACTTTATCTCAGTTTGGCAGCCTGGTATGATGCGAGTGAAGCAGCAACAATTGGCCTATTAAATACAACCTGTAATTATGTGACAAATTGGTACGATAAAACTGGGCGTGGATTTACATTGAATCAAGGCACTGCGATAAACTCTCCTTATTACAACCCAAGAGGTTTCAGTTCTCTCCCTGCGATTCAGTTTTCTGGCGCAGGAATAACAAGTCGCCCATCAGTATCCTTGCGAAATGGAAACTTCACAATATTTAATACAGGAGCATGTAATGCTTTGACATATTTCTTAGTTTGTAAATATGAAACTTCTCAAATTAATTTTGGACGGTTAATATCGTTTTATGCTGGGTCAGGTAATGATAATGGAGCACCATCAGGAAATATGCGTTATGCTGGCGGAACTAGTGGGTTTGCATGTGAAGGAGTTCCTAATATAAGTTTACCATCACAACCAGGAAGTAATGTTTTATATACACTTTCTATAAATTATACAAGCAACACTATTGGGCAAATTCCTGCTTTTACTTCACTTGGTTTTGTAAATGGAAGTTTAATACCAACTGCCTCTAATACAAATTCAAATCGCAGGTATCTTTCTACAACAACATTATCATTAGGAACGGCTTTTTATGATGTTGGAGTTATAGCATCAATTCCAGAGTGTTTAATATATATATCTACACTTGGAACAACCGACCAACGAAATATAGAAAGTTATCTAATGAATAAATGGTCAATATCAACACCTACTGTAACTCTTCCAGCTCCTAATACAATTTTAAGCGGTTTATCAATGTGGCTTGATGCTGATGATTACTATTTACTTCGCGTATCAAATACCTCGGTAACAAGTTGGCTTGATAAAAGTACCAATGGAGCAGCAAGCGGCTTTATTAATAATATAAAAGGCACCGGTCAGAATTTTCCACTATATTTTTCAACATCCTGGGTCACATATTCAAATGTTGTAAAACCTACAATTCGCTTTGATGCAAGTCTAAAAACAATAATTTCTGGGCAAATGGATCAGTCACTAATGAGAAATGCCAGTTTATCGCTATTCCAAGTAGGTTCTATTGATGCCGGCTCTGCTTCCGCAGGGCGTTTAATGTCGTTCTTAGATTCAAACATAAATTTTGGCACAATTACAAATGAATTCCAGCCATCAAATGTTGGTGGCTTAGCAATATTTGGAACAAACACAGGACAAATAAGTGTAAATAGGAGTTCTGCAAATAACAATAATTTATTAACTGCTACAGTTGGATGTAATATAAAATTCCAAATGAGTTTGTTAATAAACCCTACAAATGCTACTGTCGGTGCACTTTCAGCATCCAATTCACAATTTATTGTAAACATTCCATCAGGCACAGGAGGAACTACTCAAGTCTTCTCAAATCTGGGCGTATTTTTTGCAACATCTACTATTAATATATCGTCATTCGCTATTGGCGGAAGTGCTTTCAACGGTGTATTAAATACCACAGATCTCTTTTCAGGATATATGAGTGAGATTGTAGCGTATAACAGAGTTGTCAGCGCAGCAGAACGGCAGACTATTGAATCGTATTTACGCAACAAGTGGTTTTAGTATGTTCTAATTAGAATAGATGCCTATAATTGCATCTGGGCCAAAAAGAACAGATAATGGCGTTCAGTTGCCTTATTCAATGGCAAATATACGAAATATTGTGCCAAGTAAATTGAGTGGATTAATATTATGGTTGGATGCAACAGATCCTGCGACTATTACGCTATCAAACGATGGCGCAGTAAATCGAGTTATCTCTTGGCGTGATAAATCGGCTAGTAGTTCTGTTTTAAATCTTCCATCATTATATTCAAATGGGCCTGGTGCAGCATTTGCGTATCCTTTCCAGTCTAACACCACCACTACAATGAATACATTATTTTTTAGTACAGCAGTTACCGCTATTCGCAGTAGTAATTTAATTTGTGGAAACATGGGCTCCTTCTTTATTGTCGCACCGCAATTAACACGACTTCCTGGTGGAACTGGTAACATCAGTGCAGTTACGATTTTAGGTGGGCAAAACGGAAATACATTTACTGGTGGAGTTAGTAATTTTACTTCTATTGTTAATTCTGTAGGTGGCACTATAGGAGCGTCCATCGGAAAGTTTCGTAATTTTAATTTAGCATCAAATAGTGCTTTTTCAGGACAAGCAGCTCTTACAAATTTAAATTGTTATACACAGTCTAATTCATCTCTTTTAATTTGGTGCTCCAACTTAAATTTAGGTGGCGGCAACAGCTTCTTCAATGGTATAGGATTTGATAGAACAGTAAATAATTGGGGATTTAACGGACACATTGGTGAAATTGTAGCATACAGTCGTGCTTTGAATAGCGTTGAAGAATCCCAGATCGTAAGTTATCTCACACAAAAATGGAGTTTTCAATCAAATGTTCCTGGTGAACCGCTATATAATCAGCCACTTTACAACCCAACAGCAATACCTAAATTTTATAATACAACAACTGTCTTCAGCACACTTATGAGTTTCAAGTTTATTACTTATACACTACCTGTAGCAACACCATTCATTTGGTATGATGTAATAGATAGTTCTAATTTGGCAACAACATTTTTATCATTTAGTAATGGTTTTATACCAAATAACAATGATTTTGTTGGAAGTATTCGCGATAAAGGTGTAAGTAGTGCCAATTTAGCAACACCTGCTCCCTACACAAATCGTTATCCACAGTTTTCTATGTTTGGTCTTACACGCCATCCAACACTTCAATTTATAACAAATCAACGATTATATACTGGGGGTGGGGGGATTTCTTATACAGGTAATTCTTTTAACTTTTTTGTTGTATGTAATCTTAGAAGTAATGTAAATAATGGATTTCAAGTAGTATCTATTACAGAGACTGGTAATACTAATGCTCCCCCTGGAGTTCAAGGGATTGGACTCGGATTATCAAATGGAACACTTGGAGTATATAGAAGTAATTTCTATTTTAATACTCCTTATTCACTGGGTACAGATGTTCTTGTATCTGTATTTGTAAATGGTAGTAATACAACTCTTGGCGGAATTATTACATCAAATACATCCATGAATATTAATGGTGCCTGGGCGAATAATATATTAACTTTAACAAGAAGTAATTTTAATTTAGCTGTTGCTACAATGGGAGGAATTTCTGTTGGAGGTAATATAATTGGAAATATTAGTGAGTGGATTTGTTTCGCGAGGTCCCTTACAACAACTGAGCGAGTCGCAATGGAAAGTCAGTTACTTACAAAATGGCAAATTGCACGCAATGCTCCTGTGGTTTATGTGGCAACTGATGTGCCTGTTACGAGCGGATTAATAATGTGGTATGATGCTTACTTGCCGGCATTTGTGACAACAAATGCGTCAAACCGTGTAACTTCGTGGCTCGACCGCTCTGGTAATGGGTATCATATGAGTAATGGCACATTTTCTTCAAATCTTCCAGTATACAGTACAATAACAGCGCAAACGCGTTCTCTACCATCAGTTTTTTTCCAGTATAACTCATCAAATAATTACTCATATCTACAGAATTTTAATCTTCAAAGCAATACATATAATAATTTTAGTGTAATTTACGCAGGCTATTTTACGAAACCACGCGTTACAGGGGAGCCACGTGTAGTTTCATTTATTTCAACTATAAATACAGCTGATGATTTTATATTTGGACAAACATTAGATTCATTAAATCCTGATAGATCTCCTGGACAAAATATTAATTATACAAATTTAAATTTGAGCAATTTCGTTATTAAATCATCATTTTTGAACTTATCATCTAATACACAAGGAGCGATTCCTGCTTCAAATAATACTACATATGTAAATGGGTCAAATATAACTTCTAATATTGTAACAGTTAATCCAGGAAACTGGGTTCCAAAATTTATACAACTAATGGGTGCTTCACTTGCAAATGCTCCACAATTTGGCGGAGACAGAGCATCAGCAGGTTATTTAAATGAAGTCCTTATATATAATCGTTGTTTAGCTCTTTCTGAAATTACATCAGTTCATACATATTTGCTAAATAAATGGAATATTCGAAATCCTGTTGTTGCTAGTGTTCCTGTGAGTAGCGGCCTCAACTTATGGCTAGACGCATATGACCCTGCTCAAATTGTTCGCGATGCTGCTGGATCAGTATGGCTCTGGCGCGACAAGAGTGGATTTAATTTCCATTTTTCAAATGCAATTACAAATGACTCAAATCTTTTTCGTCCTACATATTCTACAACTGCAGTTGGGGGGCTCCCAGGTGTTCTGTTTTTTAGTGATGGTATCAATCAACGAACATCTCTCAGATGTTTGAATATATCATACCCATCTACTTGTAATTTGAGTGCATTTGTAGTATTTCAACAAAGGTCAAATGTATCCGCAAATGGTAGTTTAATCAGTTTCACTTCAAATACAGATATTGTTGATTCTAATTTCACAAATGGGTTTACTATATATCGTCAAGGCACCACTATTATCGATGTAACTCGCTCTAATAATATCCCTGACGCAATAGGGCTAAATACTGTCCCAAATCTTGTATCAGTTATTTTCAATGGTTCAAGCGCAGCAATACAAGATGTCAGTATTAGTAATGTTGGAGTAGGACGTAATGGAGTTATAAGTGTAAATTCTTCAAACGGTTCTCTAGAGGCAAATTTTAGATTCAATCAAGGTTGGCTAGGAACAAGAAGTAACATAGCAGATAATACAAGCTATTATGACGGCTATCTCAGTGAAATAATTCTCTACAATCGTACAGTTACTTTCAATGAGCGCCAGCAAATAGAATCCTACTTACTAAACAAATGGAATATCTAGAATTCAAAAGTAACAGTTAATGTTGGCGTATACATTAATTGATGATATATAAGACAGCCTAACAGAAATCTATATGATAAGATATACTCAAAATCCAAAGCACCAGATAGAAAATGTTTTAAATTATATGTCCCTCCTACAGTATAATCATATCCATCAAAATTTGGCAAAGGTCGTTCTATTTCTTTTGCCATAGATTCTAATTCACCTAAAATTAGAGAAAGATCGTTATTCATCTTCCAAGTAATAAATCCCATTCCTATGTCATTTGTATAAGTATCTTGTGTGCCTCCAAAAAATAATATATCATCACTTGATTGAATAGAAAAAGCAAATTTATATTCAAATCCTGTATTGAAATATGCGTAACGACCCATCTATATATATATATATATAGTAGTTATATTGTTTTAGATATAAATCATAGAGAATGTCTAGCACATATGGTTGTTTTTCATTACCAATAAAAGGGCTTAGTATTCGTCAATATGATATATATAAGAGATCATGGAATACATTTGATAAAATACATGGATATAATGCGCACGTAAGCACTATTGTAGGTTCAAATCCAACGGCATCAGTTTCCTATTGGAGATTTGCGAGTGGTGACGAAAAAGCGCAATATATACAAGGGCAGTATTTACATCAACAGGCGTATCCTGGTAGTAATTTTAACACTATTGGTTAACATTAGTAAATAAAAAAGATATAATTTATAGCATGTCTCTCAATCCTGTCTTTAATACGGAACAATTTCAAAGTGTTCCTCGTGGTAGTGTTCAGTCTAATAGTCAAAATGCCTCACAGATTGGTTCCGGTAATGCAGCAAAGACGATTTATATTAACCAGAGCACAATGAAGGGGTTATATGTTGCGCAGAATCCGAATGCGCCTCAAGGCCCTCTCTTTCAGTATAAGTCGCAGCAAGACCGAATTGCGGCTCTTCAAGGAAAATTTATTTTTAATGTTCAGTAACTTGATTCTGTGCTTGAACGACCTGGTCTCCTACTTGTAATCGCAGTTGCGTAAGGGCTTTTTGCCATTGCGCAATTTCGTTTTTAGGAAGTTTCAGTTGTCTTCTTCCTTCTGGGAATTGTACTCTTTCGAGTTCTAGTGGTTTTAGCTGCTGGATCGTTTCGGAGTTTCGGTTGCTGCGAAATCCGGTATGCGGCGATGCGCTCGTCAAAGAGTTCTTTCCAGTTAGCATTGAGGGTGACAATTTCAGTTGCTGGATTGTAGACTCCAAGTTCAACTCGGGGCTGGTTTGGGTCCAAACCATAGGAGTAGGCTCGCTGGGCTGAATCTGTGTAATAAGGGATTCCTTGGGCGATGACTCGCACCATTGGAGGCTGGTTGTGGCTGTGGGTGGGGTGTGTTGCATTCATGATAACTCTGGTTTCCTTATATGGGTTGAATGTTCTTCAAATTTTTAGTTGTGCCGCGCAACTGCTAAAAATTGAAGGGGGCTTTAACTCGTCTTGAGAGATAGATATATAATATGGCCGACATTCCTTCTACCCAGCCTGATGAGAAGTATGCGGAGCTTGTGAAGGAGCTGGAGACAGAGCAGGCACAGGAGGAGACACAGGAGCAGAAGGAGGAGCAGTCACAGGAGCAGGAGCAGGAGCAGGAGCAGTCACAGGAGCAGGCACAGGATGAGACACAGGAGGAGACAGATTATTCAGACAAGGAGCCTACAAAGCGGATTCACTTTGTTCACAATAACAAGGATTATACTCACTATGTTCTTGACTTCCTGGAGAACGAAGCAGCCTATACTGATATTATTCGGTCCTATGTGATTGATTCACTCCTTACATCACTATATCTTAAAGGCTCCGATGGAACCCTCCTCTCTCAGGCTGATGTTGTGACATCTGAATCAGGCGAGTATATTGTTATTGAGGTAAAGCGCGTATCTGATGAGCCTGTATCCTATGAGCGAGTCTATAGTTCTATTCAGTCTTGGACCCTAGCTGTTCTTGGCGAAGAGAAGTATAGTGTGAATGCTATGTTTGATCAGGTATTCATCGGTAAGAATAATGTGAGCCTCTGGCGCATCCTTGATGATGCGAAGGAGACAGATGATGCTGCTGAAGCCGCTCTAGTTGAGAGGGATAATGATCGCTTTATCAACAGCGCTATCTTTATTCTGCTCGTATTCCTTATTGCATATATTCTGCCGCTTGTTATTCTTGCAGCAATCCGTTGATAAACATACCATATTTCACCCCTCCACCTTAAAAACTAAATAACAAAAAAGTGCTCTTTTTTCTTATTTATTTTTATTTTTACTGTGATACATCTTCTAGCTTAGAAGTCATCATTCGTCGCAAACACCATCTTCTCCTTATCCTTCCCTACAGATGCCTTCGCATAGGTGCTCACACGCTTCTCAAAGAAGTTGTCCTTGCCCTCCATGGAAATGCGCTCCATAAAAGGGAACGGATTGCTCGCAGAATATGCTTTAGGGTAGCCCAGCTGGAGCAGCAGCCTATCAGCAACATACTCAATATACTGGCTCATCAGTTTCGCGTTCATGCCAATCAGCTCACAAGGGAGCGCCTTTGTGATAAAGTGCTTCTCAATCTTTACCGCATCACGAATGATCTTGTGCGCCATGCTCTTGCTCAGCTTATTCGTCAACTTGGAGTAAAGCAAGCATGCGAACTCACAATGGAGTCCCTCATCGCGCGCAATAAACTCATTACTTACTGTAAGGCCAGGCATCAGATTGCGCTGCTTCAGCCAGAAGATTGAGCAGAATGCTCCACTAAAGAAGATTCCCTCTACCGCCGCAAAAGCAAGGAGCCGTGTGGCAAAAGAAGCCTGATCATTATTGATCCACTGCATCGCCCAATCAGCCTTTTTCTGAACACAAGGAATCGTATCAATTGCACGGAGAATATCTAGCTTCTCATATTTATCCTCAATATAGGTGTCAATAAGGAGCGAATATGTCTCTGAATGGATTGACTCCATAATATTCTGGCAATTGTAGAAGAACTTCGCCTCAGGGATTTGAACCTCCCTCATAAAGCGCATTGCAAGATTCTCCATGACAATTCCATCGGAACCAGCGAAGAATCCGAGAATATATTTGATGAAGTGTCTCTCATTTTCTGAGAGCAGCTTCCACTGTGCTACATCCTTGCTGAGGTCAACCTCTTCAGCTGTCCAAAAGACAGCCATATGCTTCTTGTACATATCCCAAAGATCCTTGTGCTCAATAGGGAAAATCACAAAACGATTGGGGTTTTCCTTGAGCATGGGCTCTTCTAGTTGGGGCTGGTTAAGTGACAATTCCGAGATTTCGTCAATGCCACTTGAAGAGGCTGCTAGAGCAGGTGATGATGTAGGAGTCATATCCTTATAGAGCGTAGTGATGATATCGGTGGCCATCTTTGTCTGCTTTGCCGTAATCATTGTGGAGAAAATGGTTTATCCGTGAATTTACTTTGGGGGCGCGGCGGAATCAATTTTTATAAATGCTAAATAGCATGGGCCGCACATACAAAAGACAGAAAGGCGGTTTAATTCTTGGAGCCGGTGCTGACGGCTGTATTTTTTCAAAAAAAGCATTTCCCTGTTCAGATGATACTGATATTTCAGGCTATGATGTTTACGACCCTAAATTTGTAGCAAAGATGGTTCCAAAGAGTGATACTGAAGACAAAATAATTGCAATAGCGAAGTCTATTCTTACCGGCCCAGATGCAAGATTCCTTTTAACAAATTATGGTTCTTGCACTCCTGCTAACGATAGAGTAACTGATGCAAAGAAAAAGGCTGCCTTTGATGAAAATATGGGAACGCTAGAAGGTCAAATGCCATATCCTGATGGAAATGCATGCCAAAAATTAGCATATGAAGATCCATTAATTATCCCATCAAGATATAAAATCCTTGTAAATAATCGCTACAAAAATGATTTATATCATTATGTCTATATCAATGCAAGAGACCCAAATATTATAATAACAATTCTAAAAGCTATTATACCATTTTCTACTGCTCTTAAAAAACTTGCAACAAATAATGAAAACAAACTTATAAATCTTGATTTACATTCTGGAAATATATTTGTAAATTATGATGTTATAAGTGGACCCCTTACAATTGGCATGGCAGATTTTGGACGCTGCGTATATCATGATTCAACTAAAAGTATACTTATTAATAAGGACACATGGGAGAACTATTTTCTATCTTATGTGGAAAATCATGACCTATCTATTCGCTTTGTACATATACCATTTGAATGTCGATTATTTAGTCTATGTATGAGGAGTTTCGCCGATTTTCCTCCCCCACCACCTTATACTATAAACCATATTATAGATACAATGAAAGACTATATATATCAAACTCCAATATCTTCTCAAAGACAATCGACTAGATACACCGAATTTACAGATTCACCTGATCCATTATATTATATTAGTGAAAGAGGATTTAATATACTTATTGATACATTTAGTCCTTTTATCGCACATGTAATTGATTGGCCTTTAAGTCCCGCTTCAAAGAAATCTATGATTATGGACTTTATATTATATAGATTTAATACAATTGGGTTTTTGGGAAATCTTATCACTACTCTTTCACAAACTATAGAATTCCAAAATAACATATCTGAAATTACACGTGCAGTTGATGAATATATAGAATATAATAACAATATATTTAAGATAGATAATATTTCGCATCGCCTTGTAAAATTCTATTTTGATGAGTTATTGCGCCCTTATAGTGGTGATTTTACAGATATTAATGATGTGGTTAGAAAGGAAAAAGAATATAATTTTTCAGCTGCTTTTGCTCTTGCAATGGATATACATATACCGCCTGGCCCTCCTGTAGTTCCTTCTAGAAGACCTCCTTTACATCCTTCTCGTCTTCCCCCACCTGTTCCTGGGGCTAAAAAAGGTGGTCGGCGACGACAGCAGCGGAAGACTCAGAGGAAGAGGCGCTAAATAGATACTTTCCGTTTCTTCATATTATTAAGCACAACATAATATTGTGTGTCATCACCTGGAAGACGAATTTCCATTGAGTCCATATCAGTCGGCTTCTTTTTTAGGAGATATTGGTCCATGCTATTTGGATTTGTTTGAGGCTCTGGCTTCGGTTGAAGTTCTAGCTTCGCTTGAGGCTTCGTCTGCAAACTCATATTTGCCATCATATGTTCTAAATCCATCGGTTTGATTCCCTTATAGAATGCAGTCACTTTCGGATGAGCGCGAATTGCTTTTGGGTCAATATCGTGAACATAGAGCGATTCTAGACTCTTTGCGCGGCTCATTGCTACATATGCCTGACCATACTCAAATGTAGAAGCACTAATATCCACCAACGCACAATCCAAAGTAGACCCTTGGCTTTTATGGATTGTGATAGCATATGCAAGCACAAGTGGAATCTGGCTTCGCTTAACACCCTTCACTGCGCCATCATCTACATCCCAATCATGTGTAGAGATGGGTACAGGATGCGAACGACCCTTGAATAACACATTTGGCTCATAAAGTGGGCCAGGGCCAAACCCAGTAATGACACCGCGACTTCCATTGACAAGACCGGTCTCAATATCAATGTTTTTAATTAGCATAACCTGCGCATCAACAGCAAGTGTTAGCTCTGCTGTATATGCGGCCTCGCGATCCAATTTAGCGATTGCTTTCTGGACTGCCTCAGTATCCTTCTTGTTTGTTGCTACTGCAGAGTATTTCGTTGTTGCGCTGAATGTGTGTCGCTCACCCTTGAGTGCCTTCAGATTTGAAATATTAATAAAGTCTACCTCTGAACGCCGTGTGAATAGAAGAGATGGGCGAATCTTCTCCTTTTGCCAAGGGAGCCCCATACGCCCTTTCAGAATGGCGTGGCTCTCTGGACTTAGGTAACCTTCGCGTGCTTCCGAAAGAATCTTCTGAAAGACTGGGTCTGCCTGACGCATAATTTGCTTGAGCTCTACAATGTGATTAATCGTCTCTGACCATAGTCGAGACTCAAATACAAACTTTACTTGGTCTGAGCCCTTCGTAACAGGAGGTAGCTGGTAGAAATCTCCTACAAGGATGATCTGTATGCCGCCAAATGGCAGCTGGTTTCCACGCAGATTCTTCGCAATTGCATCAAGTTTCTCAAATAGTTCTGCTGTCATCATGGATGTTTCATCAATGATCAGAGCATGAGTGTCTTGCCATCGTGCTAGAGCCTTCTTTGACCGTTTAGCCATATGAATCAGCATTCCTACAGGATCTTCGCCAATACCAACTCCTGCCCACGAGAAGATTGTCTTTGCGCCTTCACCCAGAAGTAGCGCAGCACATCCTGTGGTTGCAGTAATCGCGAGAATCTTGCCATTTTCCTTGAATGAATCTGCAATCTTCCTAATTAAGAATGATTTGCCTGTTCCACCTTGTCCTGTAAGGAAGACATTGCGTCCTTGCAGAATAGCCTGTAGGGCTTGGGTTTGTTCAGTATTCATGTTGGTGCTGCGTTATAAGTTGTAGATTTTTGCATCAATTTTATTGGTTTGCAATAAAATATTTATGCTTCAAAGAAGCTGAACAATTTTTATTATGACACCGTGATAAAACTTTGCTCTACCGAAATAATTTTGGAAGTCTCCCCATAAGTCTCTCATAGCTTACTTCCTTTGTTTCTAGAGAAAAGCCAAAAGCATCACGCAAAGTTTCATTTAATAATACCCTATAAGTGATGGGGTCAAAGTGATTGCCATTTACAATATAATTCTCGAGTTTATCTATGGAAGTACGTAGAGTATCGCCTTTTTTATAACCAATTGCTGCGAGCAGAGCACGAGCCGGTTTTTTCGCCTTTGCTTCCACAATTAAATCAAGAATCGCATACTTTTCGCCTGTTGTAGCCTTCAAGAGTTCTGAAGCGCCTTCAACAAACATATCTGTATCTTTTCTGAGAGTTTTCAGAATCTTATGTATTTTATCAAATTCTTTTAGGGACATCGTCTATTATATAATACACAATAATGTTATAGGTGGTTTTGTAGAAATAACTTACCAATCCGACTCATAGGGTGATGTACTTCAATCATAGCAACCTTCGGTTGTGCGTGTGAAGCTGGGTCCTGTGCCCTATAGGAATAACGCCAATGAGGTGGTATAATAAGTAAGTTGCCTTTGCGTACAATTATATCAATATATTGGAGCTCCGTTATGAGCGGCGTGTCGGTCTTTGTCCAGGAATCAGGAAAAGTATTCTTCCAGGCGGACCCAGGAGGGCAGTATGCCTTCATATTATTGTAGAGAAGTGTGACAAGAATATCACCCTCTGTCGGCATTAATATACTTTGGAATGCGGTTGTTTGTGCTAAGCCCTGTGCGCCAATAAGCGCAAATGTCTGAACAGAAAGAAGCTGCCCATACCATGCACCAGTGAGCCCTGGAAGAATAGTATGTTCTGCCCATACTTGGAGACCCATTTCCTGTGCTATAAGTGCCGCACTAGTAGGAGCCTTTGTGGGAAGTACCATAGTGGAAGCAGAGCTCAAGGGAAATGGTTGGAACCCGTCATAAATCAAAGGCAAGGCTGCTAGACGAGAACCTGGCCGAATATCTTCCGCTGTCCAGAGATTTGGAGTAGTGAACCCCCTTACAACAATCGGCGAAAGTTCTGAAATTAGTTCAGTAACCTTTGTGAGGTCTCCATTTTCAGCTTGAAGTATTTTATATTCTGAAACGGCTTGTTTATAAAAAAATACATTTATAATAAAAATTGTCGCAATTAATATTATAAATTCTAGAAACATAGGAGCTAACCTTCTATTTCTTACTTGCGCAAGTCTGAGCGTCTATTCCTACGCGTTCCTCCTTTCATACAGCTTTTGAAAAGACCTGGCATGAATTCTTTTCGTTTAATGCATGCGACCTCATTAGATTTTAATGCCTTCTGAGACTTGTGCAGTAGCTTGTCGTTGGTGTCGTATTCTTCAACGCGCTTTATTCCTTTACCGTCCTTGATATTGACAATATTCTTGCGTGTCTTACCGTTCACACTGTGAACTTCATTGCTGTGATAAGAGAAAGAGGAGAGCATTCTAATTAGTCTTAGGTTTATGTATCTTCTTCTTGCTGGGTTTCATCGGGGTTAGCCCCCTGCGCCCTTTCACACGGAGAGTTTTTGAACGACCTCTTGCCTGGGATGGCTGCGGTAGGGACAGCTGCTGTGGCTCACTAAAGAGGCCCATAATTGCTTCAGACTTTTCTTTTGATAGTTCTCCATTTTCAAATAATTCTCTACTAATTTGCACAGGCTCTGGGGCCTCCATTATATAATTTGTAATTTGTGATTCACATAATTCTAAGTCTTCAGGAGCCAGAAGATTTACTTCAATACTTCGAAGAAATGCAAAAATCTCAATCTTCTCTTTTTCCGCAAAAATATGTTGACCACGAATCTTTTCCCAAACTTCTGGGAGAATATTTACCGATTCAATTGCACTCTCAAAATCTTCTAAATCCTTGAAGTGAATTGAAGGCTCTTGTTCAAATAGTTCACGAAGTATAGATATTGTTGAATAACCAAGAATCTGAAGAGCAACTGCTCTCTTTGGCATGACATCCTTACAGGAATATATTGAGAGCTCCATTATCTAAAGTTAGAAGCCATAGATATTTAGACCGACGATGACGAAGCCTTCGTGTAACCTTGACGAAGTCATGAAAAATATTTCAGAATACTAAAGGATTAGACCTATTACTAGTTAGACGCGGATGACTACAATAGAATTCCCATATAAAACTCTCACACTTAGTGATGAGCAGTATAGAATTGTGACCAGTAGTCCAGGGGAACATCAACGGATTCTTGCCAATGCTGGTTCAGGAAAAACCACAACAGTTACCGCACGAATCGCACATCTTATAACACACCACGATGTTTTTGCTGAGTCCATATTACTTGTCACATTTTCGCGGAATGCCGCGGAGGAGATGTCCAAACGAATCAAGGCCCTTATAGGAAATGTTCCCATTTGGTGCGGAACATTTCATTCGCTGGCTTACGAGGTGCTGAAGACCTATGAACCGACTCTCGTGCGAGACCTCTTTTTTGTGGACGAGCTCCCAATTCGTTGGAAAAACTGGATGCTAACGGAAAAAGGGCGGCGATGGGTCGGTCGCCTCCGATATGTGTTTGTGGACGAGTTCCAGGATATTAACGCACAACAATCCGGACTTCTGGACACAATGCTCCATCCTTCCGCACGAATCACAGTTGTAGGGGACGATGCGCAGAATATCTATACATGGCGCGGAAGTGATACAGGATTTCTATTGAATTTTCACGAACGATTTCGGAAGCTGGCCGACTATCAGCTCAGAAACAATTACCGTTCCACGGAGTCAATCGTCGCAGTAGCAAACAGCGTTATGCGGTATATTCCAACACTTCCGTTCAAAGAGCGAATGGTTGCCGCACGAAAAGGTGGGCTCCGTCCAAATGTCCACTTTTTCTACAGAGGCTGCGACGAAAGCGCATGGATTGGGAAACAGATTCAGGAACTTCGTGCATCTGGTTCACAACAAACAATCGCCATCTTGTCGCGCTACAATACGGATTTATACCGAATGGAAGAGTCACTTCTCAAACAGGCGATTCCTTGTTCATATCATAATAGCGAAGAAGAAGCCGGTTCAGCGCCGTCTCATACAGTTACACTGTCCACTTTCCATTCAGCAAAGGGTCTCGAATGGGATGTGGTGTTTTGCATGAATCTGAACGACGACATTTTTCCCAGTCGCAAGAAGAACGAAGTGCTAGGAGAACGCCGCCTCTTTTATGTCGCCATTACTCGTGCTCGCTACCAACTCTTCTTAAGTTATTCGAACAAAGAGCATGCACTTTGCCGTTTTGTTCGTGAAGTCACGAAAGGCCTACTTATATATAACGGAATTGCTCGCTATGCACTCAGCGACGAAGAAGCCACAACTCAAACACCAACTGTAAGGGACCTCATAGGGATTATGGACGGAGAAGATTTTGTTCGGTTTCGTGAAGAAGGACTCATACCTTCGTGGAAGGTAGACACTTATCAAATGGCTGGAATCGGCGAAGGATGGCGCATACCTTCATGTATTCTGAAGCACGAAGCCACGAAGTATTTTGATGGCTTTTTGCGTCTCTGGACACGTTATATTGTTTGCTCAAAAGATAAGCTCCACAGCTTCAAGGATTCCCTTATAGAAAAGTTGATATTTACACTGCGAATCTATAATGAGGATCGCCCTTTCTGGGAAGAGTGGCAAACGGAGATATCTGCAATGGTGAAGTATTATTTTAAGGATACACCTAAGGCGATTCGTTCAGTAGAATATAGCGATATTCTTGAATGGATGAAGATGCGTGGGCTGGAGTGGGGTCAACAAGAGATTATTTCTGCGATTTCTATTATGGGGAAGATTCGTGGACAATTGGTGCCACTACGAATTATTAATTACAATATTGAGGATTTCCAGATACAGCCAGCGCGATTCATTATTCCTACAGAATGGAGGCCCAGTGTATTAACAGCATGGCAACGAGTTGTAGGGGGTTCAAAAAGTGGAGTGCACTGGAGCACAGTTCTCAAGGACCTCTGGAAGTTGGCGGCGTGTTATGAAGTTGGCGAAGGACGCAATGCAGTTTTATATAAGTGTGAAGATATTGGGGGTATATTGCTGGATTCTTTGGAGCTTTTTGAATTCTTGAGCCTTAAGGAGAGGGAAATTGGACACTGGCTCCATAATGTGGGGTCCGCTTTTGGCCCAATTGAACTTATAGGGGAAGGGTTGCGGCCATCACAGATGGATTTGCTTATTCATGATGGCCTATGGAGCACAGAAACCGGTATTAAGATAGCTGGTTTAGATTTGTGGCTTGAATGGGCTCTGCTGGGTTCACTCGCACGGCGCGCAGGCTTTCCTGTTCGTCGTGTAGGTGTGTGGCAACCACTACAGGGGATTCGTCAAAGTATATTTTTGGATGAAGGCTGGGATAGAAATGCTGATACAATTATTGGACGGCTCCTTGTGAAGTTTTCTAATCGTAATTAGCCGCCTTTAACGCAGCTGAGAATCCTTATAGCGCTGTTGTTTTGTCGCATTGTTAAACATGAGCTGGGATCGCTGGATATTTTTACTATCAGCCTCTTGTCTGCAACTATAGGCTCCAGAATTTCCAACTAACGCACGCGGCATGGCGAGTTCACTCACCATTTTTGACGTAGGAGCTCCATATTGCGGCACATTAATACCAGCAACATACATATCACCTTGCTCATTTGTTCGGAATTGTCCATCCTCACAAGTACCAAGAGGGCGATCAAGTCTTCGTAAGAGTGACTCATCACCAATTGCAGCGGCATAGCGTCCAGGAGGATAGAATGCTCCACCAGGACCGAACACCATCCCAGCCGGTGGTAAGGGCGCAGGCTCTTCTGGACCACTTGTGGTATAATTCATACAAACCTTTACCCAAGGACGGAAATCAGTGGGTAAAGGTTGTGCTGGACCCTGAGGCACAATACGCCTTAGCATTGCAGTGGGGTCCCAGTGGCTCCGTAAGCATACTGCTGGAAAAAAAGGTGTTGTCGTAGATGACTGTATAGGATATGTATCAGATGCTTCTGCTCTCATGGATCCAGAAGATCCCTGGCGACCAGTGATACTATCAACAAAGTCAACTGACATTCTAATAGATGCTGCTAACAATCAGGGTGTATTTTTTTAGACCTTTCTTATGGTTTTAAATTTATAAATGTAGATGACTGGGTGGCTGTATCCAACATTTCAGTAATTTGTAATGTAGCATTCCAATCACAATCTTTATTATCAATAATATTACCAGCAGTGTCCGTTAATGTAAAAGAGAATTTATCAAGTTTCCCTATAGGTGGATTGAATGAAATTGGATTCATAATAGCAGTTTGAGCGTATCCTCCAAATGTGGTAAGGAATAACTTCGTATTATACTGATTGACACCACCTGTAGGTTCTCTTGACTCTGCGAGATTCTCTTTACCAGATATGTCAAGCTTATTCATATTGAATTCATCATTGAGACGCACATATACATAATCATCTAAAATCTTGAAGAATGTGTTGCCTCGCGCTATTGTTGAATATACTGTGTCTTCTTTTGGATAGCCCAAATTCCAGCCAATACCCCAATTATCAAGCTGTTTTCCAATAATAGGATTATTACCTGAATTGAATAATAGCGAGAATAATAGAGGATCGTTGTAATTTTGCCGCAAGAGAGCCGACTGTGGAAGAATATTCTGCAAATCTGTTATAATAAATTGGTTAATATTACTTAGCGCATTATTATTAATATTAGTAATAAGTCTATTTAATGCAGTATATTGGTTATATATATAGACAAATTGATCATAAAAGTCGGCAAATCCTTGCCAACCGCTTGTAATTGTAAGATTTCCACTTGATTGACGGCTACCACTTCGTGTAATTCGCGTAACAACTGTAGTAGTTGTTGTTGTGCTACTGCTGTCCCCATCTGCGGTTGAACTACTGCTACCTGTTGTTGTTGTATTACTGCTATAAAATGTTGTATTACTTAGCCATATTCTGTAATAAGTACTTGTGGGATTCGTATTATGTGTTATTCCAGCAAATGATGGAATAATATTAGCACCATATGTACGGTTTCCAGTAAAATAGTTGTCAAAGTTAATAAGAGAAAACGCATAAAGAGGATTAAATGTGTAGGGAGTGATTCCATTATTGCTCGTAAAATAGTTGCGCACAATAGAAGTTTCATTTGCCATATCCGAAAGAGATACAGACCGGTAATCATAGCGATTTGGCATATAAAACCGAACCATTGTCTGAAACTGTTCACTTGGTGTATAACCGCGGATTGCTAAATAGTATGTTTTATCTGCCTGAAGGGGGACATTTGGAATATAGGAATTAAATTGGAATCCTCTGAACTGCGTATCAGATACCAGATAGTTTGACCGTTGTTCATTTCCCCAACTACTGCCAATATCTGCTACTAGATTTGATATATTATTATATACAAACATATTTGTGTGGAAATATTCTGGCGGCTCAATATTTGTTAAATCGGTAATTGGTTGCTTAGCGTTTCCAATCTTATTAAATGTAATCTTCATTGAAGGGTAAAAGATTTGCCACGCAGTATTTATAGTACCATCAGACTTATAACGGTAACCATATATATAGGGGGCATCATTTCCAATAAGCCATCGTGCGCCATATGTAGAATTTGCAGCTAAAGAGGCAATTGGGGTTGTAAATGTTTGAGAAGATAATTTAACAGTAGCTATTAGAGTTATATCATCTAAATATACTTGACCCCAACAGTGATTACCATTATTCTCAGCTAGTATATAATATGTCCTATCTGCGTTAAATATCATATTAACAAAGTTTCTATAGTTTGATGTGTTTGCAGGGCCATCAATAGTATAGTTCTTAAATGTGTATTCATTTGTAGGATCATTAAAGAATAAAGACAAATTAAACTCTACAATGTTTGTAGGACTTTGAATATATAATTTAGTGTTATCAAAACTATCCAAATCAAAATATAAAGGTACATTTGATGAAATTCCTGCGTCAAATCCTGATAAATTTAATGATATAAATTCAGTATTCACAATATTTGGAGTTACATATAAGGAATAATTAGAAGTTACTCTATCTTGTGTATTATATATTCCATATGGTAGTGCATTTACTTGTACTCCAAAGTTATAAGTAAATTGCTGAAAATTCAACACTGTTTCATTTGAAGAAATTATATGTGTAGCACTTGTTGGCAAAGTATATATTTCTCCACTATTAATAGAATAAATCTTGAAATTTAGTTTATTTGTTTGTGAATCATTTGATGATATACCCATAAATATAATACCCTGTACTGTAAGTATTGTAGGAACAGGTGGGCCTATTGAGTAATATGTATATACCATATTATTATTTGTCGCATATGCCGCTAAATATATACCATCCCCTATAGGGAATATTTCATCTATAGTAATATTAGCAAAGTTTGATAAGTTTCTTAGTCCATATCTTGTATAAGTAAATATTTTGAAATACGAGTCCAATGTAACTAAATAGTCAACAATATTAGCGGAAATACTTACTGGCGGCCTTTGAAAAGTATTTGTCCATGTTTTAAAACCTATATCATCGTTTATAGGATTTTTTATATTTAAATAATGTAGTGCGGTTGTGGTCATTGCCATAGATTGCTCATATTGAACTTGTGTAATATCATATCCATATGGCAAGGTCTTATAATTAGGGTCTGCTTTATTTGATAATGGAGCCGGCACAATCACCTGTTTATTATTAAGAGGTCTGTTTCCATCAAAATATGTGTTCGCCGCTGTTGGGGTCACAGAATAATCTGGAAATGGAACAATACTTCCTGTAAGCTGGTCAATTTGTGTTACTTTTTCGTTTTCATCAAAAGCAATCGCACTACATAGATATTCAGGCTGATTTAAGAAGATTCTTGCGTTTTGCGTATAACCTGATATTGAGTTCGAAGATAATGTAGTAAATGTATAATAAGAACCATTTTGAGAGTGACTATCTGAGAAGATATATGAATCGATTAGTGGGTCTCTAGTATTAAATTCAGTAGAAAAATTATTATTACCTGTCTGATCTGGTAGATAATATCTTCTTTGCGTAAGAACTAATTTTACAATAGCATTTGATAATGATAATCTATATGAATCTGTATTATTAATATCACCAGTATTATAAATACCAATATATTTTATATTGGAATTCTGGTTTGTTAATTTTCTCATTAGTGCACTATTAAATGTTAATGACCGAATATTCCAAATACCATCTTCTGGTAAAAATGTAAATCCGCACACACCATCCATTAAAGATAATTCATTATTTTGGTCATAAATATATCCACCTATTGGCCCAGCTGTTGATGTATCAACAAATGGTTCCTTAGGAGGATACTGGGCATCATCTGTATTAATTACATCTTGATTAATACTTGGCCCAATAAATATTGAATCATACCAATTTACAATCTTATATTCTCGGTTTTGAACTACACCTGGAGTATATGTATTATATAATGGTGCAATTTGTAAAACATTTTTAGTATTACTGTCAAAATATGTTTGAAGAATAGTATTATATGAGGAATTATTTAAAAATGTAGCACCATTAGATGAAATCGGGTCATAATAATTATTGAAACTTAAACTTGTTTCGTGGCTATATTGAGAAAATGGTCTATAGTCCGTCAAATCTGTGCTATAACCATTCGCATCATATCCGATAGCAGGACCGTCATGCGGAATTGACGCATTATTGGAATTATCATCTGGAGAGTAGCCCCATAAGTCGCTTGAAATTGGTAAACGAATATAATCTGGGTCATATATTGATGCATAATTAAAGTTAAGACCAAAATTTATTAATTGTGTTGGATTTATAGTAGGGTCAAATCCATAAACATTCTTTGTGAAGACTATTGGTTGGGCCTCAGAGAAAGTAATAGTAGGATATGTATTAAATATAGAAAATACAGGTGTATCAGGTCTTAATATAAAATAATAGATTTCTCCTTCATATACATTCCATGTAATGCTTAGATTATTATTTGTATTTTTATCGACAGCATTACTTTGTTTATAATGAAAGCGAATTTCATTATAGGGTCGGCCAAGATCTGCCATCAAAGCAGCGCGATCATGATACATGAATAAATAGGTGTTATTTGGAAAATTAGTTCCAAATGATGCAGTTACTGAATATTTTTGAATTTCTTGCGGTGTTGAAGTGCCAACAACAGGTGCCTGAAAACTAAAAATAAGCTGCTTCAAATAAGTGAATCCAGAACATATAAGAGTTGGGTTGGAATGTGTAATTCCATATGTAGTAGGCCCTATAACTGTAATATTGCTATCCCAGATTCTTTTGCTTACAGGTATAGAAACATCAATTGGTTGTTCAAAATTTGTATTATTAATATATTCATATTTATAATTAAATGCATTTGATATATTTGACGAGTAATTTAGAGAATTGTATGCTGTATATCTATACTTTAAAGGTCGCGACATAGTTTCAACTTCAAGAGTCTGGTTTACAATAGATTTGAATGCAATAATAGTATATTTCTCAGCACTTACAGGTACTAAAATATCTGCTGAATGTGTCCGCACATCAATATTAATATTTGATGTGCTAGGCGAAACAAATTCTTGTGAAAAAAATTTTTGTTCACGAACACTATAAAATTTATTTAAATTCAGATTACTATTAATATAGCTTGAAGTATTTGAAAGTGGATTCCCAGTATTTAATGTGGGCCAATAATTTCTTGGTGGTGTTACTTGTAAAGAGAAAGTATTAATAGGTGATGGGCGACTTTGTAAGGATACTAATGAGAATGTTGTCTGAATATTGGAAGCATTTGTTCCATCTCGTACAAAGATTTGATAGTCTGGAGTAGCTAAATAATCAACTGTATATGTTCCATAATTAACTGCAAATACCTTGGCGAGCTGTTGCTGCAGATAATCGTACATACTCAATAAGGCCGCATTATAGTATTGAAGTGTATTATTACTTGTGCCATACTGAGCAGCAGTAATATTATTTGCAAGAAGGGCGGCGTTAAAATATGAATTATACTGACTTGTAAGTAAATTTACAAGAGATGAATTCAGATTTGGGGTAGTCATTGTAATTATATTATATGTTGTATCATAACTAACAACATATTTATTAACAAGAGCATACTTAAATGTGTGGAGGTCACGAAATGTATCTAAATATGATATATGCGGTATAACAATATTTAATAAATAAGTATCATTTAATCCTCTGAATGAATAAAGCACATACTGTTTATTAGTATCTGATATAGACGCTAAATTTGTATCATTATAATTCAAAAGAAGAGCATATTTTAATACAGGATAGTAATACGCAATCTGCATTTCACCAATTGTAAATGTTGTTTTATTTGCATACCGATTCGCAAAAAAAGTCTGCGTTACATATGACTTTGTAAGGGTAGGTGGAGATACATAAGTTCCGTGTAAAATATCAAAAAAATAGTCTCCTACTTCATTGAAATTGAGCGCCAAATCTCCTGTAGAATTGAATTTAAAGGCAAACTGCTGAAATCCTCCAGGGAAATCATAAAAAAGAGGGTATAGATTTAACTGGAGATTCAATTGTGAAATAAGAGAATTAATATCATAGGATCCAGGATTAATTATTATAGGAAAACCTTCTGGATCACTTGGATTTCTATTAGGAAGTATACGCTCTTTTTCATTTACGAAAAACTTGATATTTGCTTTATCTGCACGGAAATAGTAGAACGAACATAAAAGGCGAATCTGACTGAACTGAAGATTCACAATGTTTCGGTATACTCGTGGAAGTCGTAACACAAGATCTGTGGGTTGAGGATATACTTCAAAATCGCGGTCGCGACTATTAAGAAGAATAAGGGATTGAACTGCGCTGCGTCCTGTTTCAAACTTCGTAACAGGATATTTATCATTAGAGAAATGCGGCTCAGGATTATAAGGAGAATAAAAAAGATGACGATTTACATAATCTTTTCCATAATCTAACTTCATTATCTCATTTGAAAATGATACACCAGCTGACCTCACAAGTAGTTTTGGGTCTGGAAGTGAAAATGCGGATGAAATACTTGATGATGTATATATTGAACTCGTCGTAGACTCATCTGATTCTGAATCCGACTCGTCTTCAGAATCCGATCTATAGGGTCTATAATAGGGGGGCTGGTACTTAGCGTCCCTATACATCTGCTAATTGGTGCGCGATGATTTTAGGTGTTAGTAAATTAAACTGGTGTGAGATTGTAATAAAGGGTGCCTGTAACGCTAGCAGGTGTTAAATCAATATATATAGGAAACATACTTGTGTTAGTTATATTAGATGAGCCGATTGTAAGGGGGTCGACATCGTATTTTATATTGTAGTTTGGTAATAAAGTTATTCCTGAAAAGACACATGAATCATCTACAAGTGTAGTATTCCACCATGCACGCAAACCATTCTCTACTGTTGGATCTACTGATATTCCTGTAGATCCAGTGTATAGTGGGTATGTTACAAAATATGAAGCAGGTGAATGAATTTCTATATATGCTCCAACAGGATTCACAGGTTTTGAATTATATAATAGTAGATTACATGAAGAAATAGAAAGCGGAGCACCCATTAAATTTAAATTAGAAGTATTTATTTGTGTAGCATTAATAGTTGTTGTTGTAATAGTGTTCTTTTCTATGAGAGTATTTACATTAGGCGAAATATATACTATTGATGTATCTCTTATATCAGTATTAAATAAAAACGTATAATTACTCAGCCAAGTTAAACCATTATCTGTTGATTTTATTAATGTATTATTTGTACCATCATTTGTACATGTTGCATAAAATGTAGAATCAGTCACATATGTAATAGTTTGTATCTGAGTACCAGTAGGAGCAGTATAATAGTTAGAAAAATTTGAACCATCAGAACTTCCATAAATCAGGTTCCCCCCTCCTGCTAACCAATGACCATTACCATATGAAAGTGCTCCTGGTACTTTTCCAGAAAAAAAGTTACCAGTTTCATCAGTTGTTAGATTATATGCTACTATCCAATCAAGACCATTAATACTATACTGAATTGAGTCAAAATTAGCATCATTACCTATAGCAACCCATATATTATTTCCATAAAGAACTTTAGTTGCACTTGCACTAAATCCACCAGTTTCTATAGGATCAAATTCATTACCAATAATATTGGGACATTGTCTCAAATTTATAGAATCACCAAAGTCACCGCCTAATATCCAATAACTTCCGTTATATGCGCCACAATACAATGATGTGTCTATTAAGCTAATTTGATCCCATATTTTACCATCAATGCTCCAACTAATAGTACCACCCGCATTAGCATCACTAAATGCAACCCATTTACCGTCTCCATAGGTTATAGCATTTATAATGGGTGCATTAGTAAATGTAAAATCGTCATTTTTAGTCCAAGTAATAGCATTACTTGAATAATATGTATAACCTCCAGTATCGCCTCCTGCGATCCAAAGACCTCCATGATGGTATATTGTATATATTTGTTCAGGATCAAAATCAAATGTAGTTAAATTTCCATTTAAAGATGTGTATATATAAGTAGAACTTGCTACATTTATAATAGTTTGAGGAACATTATTAGAACCAAAACTAATATTAGAGATATTTATTATACTATTATAATTAATATCAACATTTGATATAGCTGCATACGAAGCCCAGTTAGTTGGGGCGGCACCTTCGCCAGTAAATACTGTAGCCCCAATAGTCAATGTACCATTTAGAGTAATATTACAAGCATTTATTATACTATTATTGCTCATATTAAGATCTTGAGTTGCCGCATATTCTGCCCAGTTACTTGGACTGCCGCCACTACCTGTAAATGGTTCACCATTTAGACTATATGATTGTGCATCTATATTTAATATATTTGATATATTATAATTGCTCATATTAAGATCCTGTGTTGCTGGATATGATGCCCAATTACTTGGGGTCGCAACAGCACCTTCCCCAGTAAATGCTGTTCCTCCAATAGTCAATATACCAGTTAGAGTAATATTAGAAGCATTTATTATATTATTATTGCTCATATTAAGATCTTGAGTAGCAGGATATGATGCCCAGTTAGTTGGGGCGGCACCTTCACCAGTAAATACTGTTTCTCCAATAGTCAATGTGCCATTTAGAGTAATATTAGAAGCATTTATTATATTATTATTGCTCATATCGACCTCATGATTTGCAAGATATGTTGCCCAATTACTTGGACTGCCGCCGCCACCGCCTGTAAATGGTTGACCATTTAGACTATATGATTGTGCATTTATATTAGATACATTTATTATATTTTTATTATTAATATCAACATTATCTGTTGCAGGATATGTTGCCCAATTACTTGGACTGCCGCCACCACCACCTGGTGTAACTATATTACCGTTAATTCTTAAGGTGCCAACCATAGAAAGATTACTCAAATTAGTTATTGTATTACTATTCATATTGACTCCGCCTGTAACATTTACATTATTTACAGTCAATATATTACTCACATTTATATTTGATACATTATTTATATTATAATTACACATATTAACATGATTATTTGCGCCAAATGATGCCCAATTCGTTGGCGGTGGAGCAACAAGTGAACCATCGCGCCTAAATTGGTTATTATTTACAGATAACAGCGAATTATTCCCTGTAACAGTATCACGAAAAGTAATAGAACTAACGGTCATCGCATCTACGCTCCCAAATATCGGATTTGCAAAAGCAAATGTATTTAATATATTCCAAACAGGTTGAATATTTCCTCCACCCATATTTTTAACACCAGTATAGGATACTGTAACTGCGCCAAATGGTTGCCGAATTTTTAAACCATCTGGTAGAGCAACTCCTGTATCAAATATTGCACCTCCAACAGGTGTAATAGTAATAATATTACTGCTACTAGCCGCACCTTGATTATCACGAATTGTTATGATCTGCCCTACATTAAGTCCTCCTGGTAGATTAACCACTGTATTAGGGTTATCCGCCGTATTTACTAACACCAAATTTGTATTAGCGGTTACTGTTGTCGCCATGAATACTCTATCTTTACCACCGTCTTATAAATAGTTTAGACCCACACACATACTTTATACGGTGTGTTTGCCGCCGCAAATCTGTTCTATACAAAAAAGAAGATAAGGGGGATATGTCGACCACAAATAATAATCCCTTCCTTCTGAACATTATTCCAACAGAAAATACTATAACCGCTGCATCTGGCTTAGATATATTTGCTACACTTCGGACTGATGTGACCAATATCCAACAGATGGTGATTTTCGACGAAAAACGAATCGCAGTTGATACAATAAATGCATTCAATAACACCCAAGTTGAAATAATAAATAATGTAAATATTGGGTCATCACAAACTAATAATGTACCAGATGCAGAACTTACTGTAAATGGACTCCCTGTTGGAAGTTCTATAGATATAACAACAATTACTACAACTATTACAAATATACTAGCAAACAGATCTATATTATCAAATAATCCATTAATATTGGATATATTATCAAATATACAAAATCTTTCACAAACTATAGGAAGCGATCTTTTACAATCAAATACATATGACTATACATTTAAACCATCATCAATTGGCGGCACTGAAATTCGCGATAAAGTCATCGGAAACCCTGATACAATAACAAATGCATTCACAAAAGTTGATAATTGGCTCTTCACAAATATGATTGCGCCACCACCAGTATCCCTGTTTATTGGTTCAAATAGCACATCTACTACATGTAAAGTTAGTTTTAGTAATCCTTATCAATTTCTAACTGGGTTTCTAGCTGAACCTTTCCCTTATATAAGTGCGTTATATATTAATATAAGTAACGCTGATGGCACATTTTCATTAAGTTCAAATATCAGCACTCCATCTAATATGCCTTTTCCAGGCAATTCAAATGCTATATCAAATGTGATGTTAACACTTGATACAAATACATATAGTTCTGGTTATGTTTCTGATAATACATATATCATAGCGGATGCCGCCGCGACTGGAAAATCGGATTTCGTATTTAATATAACATGGCTAAATAAGAATACAGCTTTGCCAACTAATACTCTTAGTGTTTCCAACCTAAATTTCGTATCAGGATCTGCAGCATCAGCCCCTACAGGGTTGAATGTAACTGGACGAACAAATACTACTATTAATCTAAACTATTCTGCACCGGCTAATCTCAACGGTCCATTATTACATTATTCAAACATACTCCAGACCTTCTATAATATTCCTTACACGAATAGTTTTAATTCTGCGAGCAGTGTACAGCCAGGCCCTCGTCGCTATGGAGCCGCGTTTACAAGTAATAGACTGGCGAATCTTACTGGTGCGCCAAACACAAGTTTTAGTGGTATAGCACCTGATACAGCGGTACAACTTGTGGTCGCAGCGAGAAATACAATTAATACAACTTATGCAGAGAGTGCGCCCATATATAGTCGCACAACCTTACCAGTAGGTCCATCTCGGTTGGGATCACTCGTATTTCCTGATGGAAACTATTATGGGACGCAGGGAATACCTATAACTAACAGACATTTGAGTGGTCAAACTATAGCACCTATTATAAATCGTAATACTGTTGCATTAGGAGGCTATCTAACAACGACCCAACTAACAAATGTAGCAATTCATACTGTATCAAATCCGGGTTCAGCAAGTAATTCTATAATGAGTATAAGTTGCAGTAATGTGGGACCTATATATTTTAATGGATATGGCAGCATTCAAGCCGCAACTGACTATTATGAGGCAGATAGTAATTTCGTAATTAAATTTAATGGGTCTAACGATTTTTATGATGTAAGCAGCGGCTCAAATGGATTCTATAGTGTAGGCAGATTTCAGTTCGGATTGCGGCGAAATTATATTGCACCTGTGACAGCGGCATATACTTTTACAACAGTACAATCAAATGAATATGTAACCCCAAATATTACACATAATACTTCCATATATGTAGACGAGATAAACGCAAGCCCCACGCTATTACAAAGTTATAATTATATACATACACAAGGCGCAGGTGCCTATTATTTCTGTTCTGGTATACTTTCCTATAATTCTAATGTAGTAGTAAATAGTACATTTTATGTTTCAAATATTGGAGCATATTTTATAACTTATCCAAATATTGGAACCTATAGGGTCGGGTCTGGATCCACTTCTAATATCCTTACAAGTTCTGCGTTTCATTCTGATTTGGGGCTAACAAATCTAATAGGCACTGCTACTACTTTGGCAAATTCTAATATATATATAGGGTCCAAATTATTTAATTTAGGAAATCAGCAACTATTCACCAATAGGGTGGATGGAAAGATTCTTAATTTAACAACCGGATTTTCTAATATACTAGGTAGCAGCGGTCTACAAACAATAGAGTATAAAATATATAGTAATGCAAGCTTCTATAATATATATTTTGATGTGCCTTCTAAGAGTATTTTAGATAGTATGAATAGTTCTAATAGTATATATGGAATTCGTGTAACATCTGGTGTGAATAGCGGCACAGATGTCACCGATTTTGGGGGAGAATTTAATCAAGCTACTTCATTGATAACATACTCAAATGAGATACAACTTGTAAATGGATATTTCCAAACAAAAGCCTCATCAACAGATGGTTATATTAATTATAGCGTTGGTGGATTTCATAACCCATTGGCAAATAGTGGCTCTTACACATATCCCAATTATGACGCAATTACATCTGGGGAAGTTCGATATTTAACTGTACAGTATTATATTACTACACCTGGGTCATATTCTTTCTTTACTTTGAATATTATTGGCGCAATAAACTTCGCACAAGATCTATTTACAGGTGTTTTACTAAGTAATATTACATTACAATACAAAATTCTTGATCCAGCATCTCCTGATCCGGCAAACCCTGGAAATATAAGTACTGAGTGGTTAAATGGAAATATAAATGCAGTAACAGGAATTAATAATATTACAAAAGGTATTTCAGGAAATTCTGGGTTTTGGTTTAATCCAAACATCAAGGGTGTAACTTACAACTCAACATCAATAAAGCGATATTTACAAGTGACATCTGGCACAGGAACAGCACCATTTATTTTATATATACGCATCGGAGTACCAATGAATCAAAATATAAAATGGAGACAATTATCGGTAACATTTTTATAAACTGAGAAATAGAATGGGGTCTATTACAGATGCTGAAAAGGTTAACTATCTTTTCAAGAAAGCGCTCAGTGTTCCGAATACACAGATAGAAGGCGAATATTATTCTGAGAATCCGAGACCATCACGGTTGACTATATATACAAATCAAATGTTTCAGCAATATGTTCCTACAACAGCACCTGTAGATTTACAAGAAGTAATAACAGAAGGGGGTGATCCAGCAGTATTATATAAACAAATCAGTTTACAATATCCCTATATTGTAAAATATAAAGTTCGATTGACACCATCATTTGTAGGCTCAGTTAATGCATATACTAGTCAATATTTAAATAATGCGATATATGAAACACTTGACCCATATGGCAATTATGCTTATACTTTATTTGCAACGAATAGCGGAAATACGAATGATCTATATAATGTATTAAAAGGCAATGGACAATGGGTAGCGGACCCAGATTCTGGTATAGTAACTTTTTATAGTTTAGAAAATAATCGGATGCCTCCAGGATATAGTATATCATCTACAAACCCTCCTGTGATGATTTTTTATAGATATGAAGGTATTATCGGGCCAAACACATTTCAAACTGTTCAGTATTTTTGAGTAAGGCGCCAGTATATTTTACTAAAAAATAGCGGAATGATTAGAAGTAGGATTAGCCTATTATGAATATAGATCCACTTACGACAGTATCAGTAGTAGATACTAGTTTGACAGGTGCTAAAACTCTTAGTCTACCATATAGTATATTAGTACTAAATAAAACTATAACTATCAAAGATAAAGGTGGTAAAGCAGCAGAAAGTAATATTACTATAAAAACCTATTCCAATGACTATTTTCAGGATGGTAGCTCTAATTATATAATCAATGCAAATTATGGCGCAGTGTCTTTTTTGGCATTAAGTAATACATGGTGTATTGTGGGAACAGCTGAAGTTAATAATGATGAAATACGATTACTCTCATCTATTGTATCATATGGTTTATCAACAGTTTGGACCGATTTAGTTACTTCTAATATTATTACAACTAGTAATTTTCTTAGTTTATCAAGTATTATTTCTTATGGTTTATCATCGGTCAATACAATAACATGTAATATATATCCTGGTGTAGCATTCTATGATAATACAACTATTAATGTTACTGGAACAGCAACATTTTCTAATTCAACTTTTTCTAATACAACAATTAATAATATATCTAATATTTATTATGACTTAAATACTTTTGGTATCAGCTCTCTTTCTTCTATAGTAACATATGGATTGTCAACAGTTGCAGCTGGTGCACTAAATCCTGGAGTATCATCATTATCATCTATAATCTCCTATGGATTATCAAGTGTTGCGGCTGGTGCACTAAATCCTGGTGTCAGCTCTCTTTCGTCAATAGTTTCGTATGGGTTATCATCTCTAGGGGGAGCAGCAGGTACAGGAGTCAGCTCTCTTTCATCAATAGTTTCGTATGGATTATCATCTCTAGGGGGAGCAGCCGGTACAGGAGTTAGTTCATTATCTTCTATAGTTTCTTATGGTCTTTCCACTATTTACTCACCTTATGGTATTTCGTCGCTCTCTTCTATAGTATCTTATGGGTTATCAAGTGTCTATTCGCCTTATGGTGTATCATCATTATCATCTATAGTATCTTATGGCCTCTCTAGTGTTTACTCGCCTTATGGTGTATCATCATTATCATCTATAGTATCTTATGGCCTCTCAACCGTATATTCTAATATAAATATTCGTGTGTCAAATTTAGAAGCATCAAATGATTACCTTAAAAATAATACATGGGTAACCCAATTTCATCCTTCCACAATTGGCGGAACAGATATATATGATTTATCTACAGGAAATCCTGATACATATACAAATGCCCTTGCAAAGATTGACGCCTGGATTTATAAAAATATTGTTGATCAACCGCCGCCTCCCAAATATAATAGTCAAAGCAATTCTATTTCGTCATTATCTTTCTACTGGAAATCTCCTGACCAATTTAAGATTGGTTTGTTAAATGTATATAGTCCTTATATTTCGTCTATTCATTTTGAGCTATATTCAAATGTATCCGCAACTTCAAATCTATTTTCAACATTTGTATTTAGTGATGGATTAGTCCCATTTAATCGTTTCCAAGTAGAAGGTGTAGAGTTTACAAATTCAGAACCATCCCTCTTTAATTTTAATAATGCAAATAATACTGTTAAAATAGGAATAGATAGTGCAATATTTAACTCAATTAATGGACCTTATAATTTAAATATGTATTTTGTAAACTATTCATCAAATGCCTATTCCACATTATCATTTAATCCGCAAAATATGGGACTCGTATCACCTCCATCTGCACCACAGTCAATTGTAATTAGTAATATTACATTATTTGATGCAAATATTATAATTCAAAAACCATTATATAATGCATCAAATCTAGCAACAGAAACATATCCAGATTTAAATAATTATAAAGTGATATTATCAAATACATCAGATAGACCAAGAAGTTATTTAGCTAATGCAGTAAGTGCTACATTAGTGTCTAATTATATATTCCCTTATAGTGATAATTTTCAGGTAAATACATTTGGTCCAGTACTTAAGCCCGATTTCAATTATTTTGTCACGGTTTCTGCTCGCAATATTTTAAATAACAATTATGGTGCTACTATAGTGTCTTCTAATTTTCGTGCTGCTTTGCCGGCACAACCTGGCACTATTTCAAATATATTTAATCCGCCAACTAATAATACATACTTATATCCTAGAAGTGGACAAAATATATTTTCATTAGGCGGCCAAGGGATATCGTCGAATCTTGCGATTTATAATAGAAATCTCTTTGGCGCAGTAGTAACACCCCTTTCATTATATACAAATAGTAATTTAGGGATTCATTCTATTCTTAATACTGGATCGTCATCAAATAATATTTGCGCACTTTCAGTAAAAGTTGATAATATTGAAACAGTTGTTGTAAATATTCCTGGATTTAATCCAACGGGCTCATATAGCCCCTTATCAAATGTAGGAACTAACCTAACAGCTAGTGTTGATGCTATTACAGATTTTTATCTTAATGATGTTACACGCAATAAGTTTTACTTATCATTTACAGGCTATGCATATTTGAATAGTGTATACTTGACTCCAAGAGCAAATCCATATTCGGTAGTTTTTACACACTCAAATACTTATTTTAAAACTTCTCTTTCAAATACGACTATTAATATTGATGGAATTAATTCTGCTCCATCAATTAATAATATTGTAGTAGGGTCAAGTGCATTATATAATTATATATCAGGTGTGCCTGTATATTCTTATAGTAACACTCTAGCTCTAGGATTTATAATAAATAACTTAGCAAGCAATTTTTATATTTCTGGGCAAAAACTAATAGTTGGATCACTTCTTCTTGGGGCCACAAATTTGGGAACAAACTTTAGTGTAGATACCACTGCTCCCATATTAAGTGTAAATGGTGCATCTGTTATTTCATCAGCTCCTTTACCAGTTCAAGTCCGTATAAATATAGCAAATAATAATTTTAATAACACAACACTATATACACCTGCAACTAGTGGTGGTATAAGACTAAATGCTCAAGTTGCTCTCTCTAATTTAATAGGGTCCAATACAGGAGTAGCCCCTATACGAGCATATTTTGACGCAAAAAGTGAAATTGTAGTGAAAACTATTCTGAATTTAGCTACAAATGGCACAGGTGGCCTACAAATGGTATCAGATTCTGCTTCTACAACAAATATACCTTCTGACATTTATGACCATAGTCAGTCTATAAAAGCAAGTCCACCTACTAACTATAATTCCGAATTACCTATAATAAATGGCTTATTTCAAACAAGCGCTATACTCAGTAATAGCTATAACTCCTTCACAGATTTTTCTTCACCAAGTAATGCAAATCCGTACCCTACAACCTATGGAAGTATTAGGACTGAAAGTAACGAAGTAGGGTATATACGCTATGCTACATTTAAATATAGTTTCATAAATACAACCGCCTCAAATATTCATAAAATACAGTTTAATCTGTCAAATCTTACTGGTTTATTATGTAATGCAGGAGTAAATCCATATAATACAGAAAGTGTTGATATATTACATTATCGTGTTGATAATGTTGGACTATATAATACACCCTGGCTAGATGGAAATACAACGCGCTCTATTATTAATGCATTTACTCCTACAGTCTCACTTCTTGCGCCTGGTCTTAGAAATAATGACCCAATATATACCCCTATAACAAACTCATCTCGGTTCTTTTCAGTAATTCCTATATTACCCAATTGTAATTTTGATTTATATGTGAGAATTGGCTTAAATATGGCAGCCGCCATATCATTTCAAAATATATATATGATACCTTATTATGGAATTGTGCCATCTGCTCCATTAAATGTGGAACTTTCTCTAGTTGGCGCCAACCTACAATTAACATGGCAAGCCCCTACAAATACGAATCCTCCTCTCGCAAATTATATTTTTTTCATAACTCCATCCAACGATGCTACATATCCTCGTCGCTATATTATAGGCGGTGGAGCTACTATTGCACAAGAGGCATATTTCTTGAGTAATACTGTAGGGCCTCAAACAACTTCATATTTAAATCTATTTGCAAATTATGATACATTCTATTCAGCATCTGTAGCACTTGAAAATGATGTTGGAACTGGAGCATATGGCACAGATGGGATTATTCAAACACCACTACCTGTAAATCCAAACCCTATATTCTCTAGCGCAACAGCATCAAACTTAGATTTGAATGCTGCATATAAAAACTATTTCCCATTTTGTAATGCCTATAACTTCCAGGTAATAAAAGCAGCTGGCAGCGGCTCTATAACAACAAATATTCTTCTTTCACAAACAAATGTATTTTTTGATTGGCTCTATAATGGAACTACAAGTAATATATTCTCTGTTAATGATAGTAATACACCTGGCTCAGGTTTGTCAAACTTCTTCTATAGAGCCTCACAAGTTAATAACGCGGGTGCAACAGTTCTAGCAACAACAATATATACTTTTATAAATACATTATATAGCAATTCTGCTACTGCAATAACAGATACAAGCACAGAATCCGGTGGATTACAAGTAAGTCTCACAGGACTACGCGATGCCTACACAAGTGGTCTAACAACCGGTTTCTATATGAGAGCTTATCCAAATATCCGGCTAGCGTCCTTATCTGGCACAAGCAATACTATTTATTATCAATTAACAAACTCAACTACAACCCTTACAAGTGGTTTATTTAATGTTGATATTGCTGGTAGTAATACCCCCACAATTATTAGCGTTTTGGCAGATTCTGCACAGCTGGCTGCAGCGCCAGCAACCTATTCAAACTATGTATGCGGAGTTCTAGTTTTTACAAGTGGAGCACCTTATAATATCTGGATTCAGGGATCAAATTTGGGGTCATATTATATTCGTTCAAATGCGGTCGCAGTATCCCTTCAATCGAATAGCTCTGTTAGTCTCTGTAATTTTCCATTTAATGTTGCGACGACTCCATTTTACTCGTCATGTAATGCGGCTTCGTTCTATACAACTGCGCCACTAAGTAATTCTACTTATTTCAATTGGACTACTCAGATTTCGTATCCGATTTATACACCATGCAATGCGCCATCTTTTAGAGGAACAGCTTGCAACTTATATGGAACAGGTACGACAAATAATTATGCTTTTGTATCAGGGACACTTGCTAATCAAAGGCCAATATTTTTTGATACACCGTCAATTATAGTACGAAATGCCACATTAGGCCAGGGTATTTATGGAGCACGTGTAGAATCTGGTAACTCAAGTAATCCTGATATACGAGCATTTGGCTCAAATTTTAATGATACTTTGCATTTAATTGGAACTTACTCAAATGAGATACAATTAACAAATGGATCTTATAGAACATATTGTAATGCTAGATTAAATGGGAGCTTAAATGGATATCTGGATTATACAAGCTACTATAATCCATATGGGGCACCTGCATATTCAAACTATGGGACTGTGGTCCAATCTGGTATGCGGTATCTAACTCTGAAGTGGTCTTATGCAGCTAGTACAAATGATTGGAAATCTGCTCTTATAACTTTTACCTTTGGCGATTCTAATAGTATGTTTCCTTCTGATGTAGGTTCAATAGTATTTAGTGGAATCACAATACAAATGCGAATTGTAGCATCAAATGACACAAGTGCTTTACCTGGAAATTTTACAACTGCCTGGTTAAATGCAAACGCAATAACCTCAAGTGCTCCTAATAATATAGCAAAAAATAATTATGGAACTGCTGTTGGGTTTAATTATGCTGGTGCTCAAACTGATAATTGCAATATCCGTGTGTTTTATCCGAGCTTTGGTAGTTCATATTCAAATATAAATCACAGCGTCTATCTTCGTTTTGGATTCCCTATGAATTGTAATATCTCCTTACAATATGTGTCATATACTGCGCAAGTAACAAATAGTATTCCTCAAGCGGCAACTGGCCTTAGTATTTCAAACTCGGCTGTCTCAGCAGCCTTATTATGTAATACACTTATATCATGGAGTCGGCAAAACGATGGGATTGATGTATCCTTATTCTTAGGAACATATAGGGCTATTTCAAATACAGTGGCTGGGCAATTATATCCGCGCCGCTTTGGAGGCACAGTTGTGGCTGATACAGACACATTTACAGTTGCAGGTGGAGGGGGTTATGACTATACTACTACCTTTATACCTACAAATTATGATACATACTATTCAGCCACAATACAAACATCTAATATATCAGGTGTAGGTCCTATCGCATCAAACACATCAATTAATAGCACTGCTCTTCCACCCCTTATAGGTGATAGTTTTAGTGGTATTTTGCGAACAGCAGCTCCTGTTAATTATTCGCAAAATGGTATTCTTTTTACAAATAGGAGTAGTGGTTCTATAACCAGCAATGACATTTACAATTATAATCTATTAATGCCATCTGGAACAAGTTCTAATTTTAATGTATATAGGGCAGGAGGGGGGCTATCTCGCATTATATTGAATTCAAATTCAGTTGGTAATATATCAAATATAACATGGAATGTTAATTTATATAGAAATGAGGTGAGTGCAGTTAACAGCAATTATACATTTAGAAACTCTAACTTTGGCCTATCAAATACAAATATATCAGTTACAAATAGCGGAGGTCTATCATGGGGTTATAATTATATATCAGATATGTATTTTGGAGGAGTATATAGTTCTGGATTTTATATACTAGCACAACCATATATTAGTTTTACAAATACAATTGTAAGGGCCGGTTCTTCTAATTATAAACTTGTAATTACTGATACAACTGCTGGAATTTCAAATCTAGTGAATTTTTATGTAGATAACTTAAATACTTCACCAAGTGGAAGAATTTTTGTAGAAAATATTGGAGGAATCACTTACTGTAATATCTGCGGAGTTCCTGTAATTACTTCCACCTCGTTTAACTTCTGGATTCAAACTTCCAATATTGGAAGTAATTTTATTGTGGCTGCTCCAGTGAGCGCAAACCTTACAGATGGTGGCACATTCGTATTTGATAGTGTTAATACCCCTTTCTATTCTTCAGCAAGTAGTGGAAGTTTATATAGTACTGGTCCAATAAGTAATGTGAGTTTTTTCTATTGGCAAAGTGTTAATGTGACAAATAGAGTATTTGGATCTACATATAATTTGAGTGGAACAGCGACGAATCTAATAGGTTCTGCTACACTAGGAGTTGGTGGTGGATTCACTCCATATTATGACCCCTTATCAATTGCGACCCTTGCGTGTAATGTGCGTGTTGAAAGTGGCGGCAGCAATATAGCACCAGCAGCAGGAACATTTGGTACATTATATAATAATAATAATGGAATTTATAGTGGTTCTCCTATTTATATTTATGAACTCCAACTTGTAAATGGCGCATATCGTACAAGTACAAATGGAGGATACACAAATTACACTGGATATATTACACCAGTCGGTGCAACAAATCCTGGAGATTATTCAGGAGTAGATTCAATAGCAACGCGTTATGTTACATTTTTGTTTTCAAATATAAATCCAACTGGTGGAGCCTCAAATAAAATAGATACAATTCCATTACAAATAACATATGATATTACATCTCCAGGAATTATTCCAGCTACTAATGGAACCAATTATACAAATATAACATTTCAAGTGCGAATTAATTCTGATATAGCAACTTCAAGTAATAATAGTTCTGGATGGTTAAATGTAAATTCAGTTCTTAGTGGAACAAATATTGGGATAACAACAAAGGCAAGTGATGGAACAGGTTGCTTAGTTGGTAGTATTAGTAGAGCAAGCGCGGTTGATACTATATCTATAAAAATACCAGATGGGTGTGGATACTCAAACATGAATTTATATACACGAATTGGATTTAACATGGGAAATAAATATGCTCTTAAAACCATTAATTTGCTAACGCAAACAACTATTAATATTCCAAATCAGTTTAATGCTACCTTATATGTAAATTGTAATTCAGGGCAGCGTCAGCAATTCTATATTAATCTTCTGCCATGTTTACCAGTTGCTACATATTGTAATCTGAGTGCGTCATTCTCAAATACAAGTTTAGCGCCTGTATCTATAGGGGAAACACCAATAACTCATTTATCGAACTACTCATTTACAAGAAATACAGACTATGCTAATATAAGTAATATATGGACTTATGGAACATTTAATATTAGAACAAATAATGGAACTACATTTTATACAAGTAACGCAATTCAAAGTATAGACTATTTTGTGGCGCCACCTGTGAGCGCTGTTATATCTTTTTCAAATACTAGTGGTGGCGGCAGCCCAGCTGTATACTCAAGTGCTAATAATTACTTAGTTCTAACTATTAATAATATTGCAAATCTTACAAATGGGCAAATATATTACACATTTTCAAATGATACAAGAACTGTGAACATTACATCAAGCTGTAATATTACAAACGGTGTATCTGGTACACTTATTATTACAAATAATCTTACATCAAATCAATATCTAAATCGCGCATTTTATGTTTCTTGTTATACGAGTGCTAGTATGCGTGATGCGAGTTTGCGAACTAGTGGGACTTTAATAGGAGCACAAGCTGGTATTTTAAGTCCACCTTCAGGATTTTCAGTGACAACTGGTGCTTCAGGTACAAATGGAGTATCACAATATTCATATACTTCACAATTGTTTACCTTTCCCATTATATCAGCAACTTATTCAAATGCGACATATTCAGCTGGAGGCTATCCTAGACGTGTAGGAGGGTATGTTGCAGGTGTTATTGATTCAGCCACAAATAATACTCCAACATTCCCCATTAGCAGAACTTCCCCTTTTAATGTTTATGATACTAATTTTAATGCGAATCTATTTTTGACTTATAATGATGGAGGGCCAATTAACACAGCTCTTGTAACGGCCACAAGTAGAACTGCTCTACCTTTAGACACACGAATTACATGGACAGGAACTCTTACATCTTATGGAACAGTATTTCCAAATCTTGGTTATGTAGCAGGTGCTGGCGCAGTAAGTGTTCTTAGTAACGGAAGCGCCTCAAATACATTTACTAGAAATTCTATATCTGTAAATTCAAGTCCAGGCACAGTAGCAGGAAAAACACTTACTATATCTGACCAAGCAGGCTCATTTTCATATTCATTTATTGATAATAGTTATAGTTATACAAATACAAACAAATCTAACTTATCATTAATATCGGGTAACCGATCAGGAACATTATCAACTTATGATGCTGTTTCTGGAATTATCACTCCTGCGAGATTAAATGATAGTGGTTTTTATATGGCATTTGATTTACAATATAGATATTTATATACTCCATCTACAAATCCAATTATAACTACACTTACATTTGATAGTATTTCAATAACAAATACTCTATATGTGGATAGTGACCCTGGTCAAATAAGTCTTGGCACTTTTATTCCAAACTATACTTTGACAACTATTCCAAACAACCTAATTGGTGCTACAGCAATAAGTGTACAAGGTTTAGGAAATGGTGATTTAAATATTAACAACACATTTGTGAATATTAAACCTTTTAATTTTGGAAGAACAATTTTAACTTATTCATCTGGTGGAACTATAACTAGTAATATTACTAACTATACATGGTCTGTTATAACTGCTCAAAATATGAGTCTCTCTGTGATTTTATTTGGTGGAATTCCTACAAGAACTATAACAAACTATAACATAGGAATGTCATTTAGTAATATAAAAACAAGCGCATCAACAAATTTCTCAGATGCAATTTTCAATGATGATACAATTACTACCGCAAATTTAGCAATTACAGCATCTAATCGTGGATTGGCGAATGCAACTCCTAAATGGATACATGGCGCATGGCGTGCAGATATAAGCGGCCTCCCATTTACATTAACAGACCTTCGGTCGACATATGGAAATTCCACATTTCAGATTGGCCCTGGGTTTATAACTTATACAAGGGCTGTTATTAATAATTTAGTAAGTCTATCATTTACTATAACTACAAATGTAGCAAATCGTGGATTTACATCAATAACAGCATATTACCCTCCTGGACCAAATGGCACTTTTGGCACATTTAATTGTTTAGAATCCACACTAGGTCTCGGTGATACAGATACTAGTGGCGGTTGTTTACTCAATAATCCAACCTCTAATAATTATCGTATTGCATGCCCATATCAATATAGAGGAGGTAGTGTAACTATTACTATATCATTAGGGGCCACTCAAAATATTAGTAATATTAATTAGTTATAGAATGGCTGCTCCAATTACAGGTGCATTTGCGACCCTACCTTACCGATATGATGCATTTAGTGTAAATGAAGGAATGAACTATTTATTTAAAAAATCTATTGGCTATCCTAATACACTACCGCAGGGACCTCTATATAGTGAATTAATAACACAAAATAATTCATTTCCATTTATTAGCCAAAATAAAATATATAATCAAATTATTCCAGAATCAAACTTACCATTTAATAACTATATACTTGATCCTTCATTTAGTAATGCTACATTTGGTTTTAGAAGTCCAACAATAAGGGCCCAATTTACACCCGACTCGAATGGCAAACGATATTATTCTTCGAATTATCCATATATTGCATACTATTCAAATATATTATTATCCTATGTAGCAGAAGAAACTGGAATTATTGATGACATTCCTATATATAATAGATCCCAAGTAGTATCATATGGCCATCCTCTTTTAGTAAATGCAATTCCAGTTACATTTGCCCCTTATAATAATAATTTCCCTGGTGCATATTCAGTTAATTTATTAACATCAAATATTGGAAGTCAAGAAAGTATTAACCGCGATGATGGTTACTGGTTAGTTGATACAGATTCTGGAATTCTTACATTATATGATAGCAATATAACTACTAAATTTGGTGGTATATATGATAGTTCAGGTACTTTTACAGGATATAGACTTCCACGCATATCATTTTATCGCTACGAAGGAATTCTTGCCTCTACAAATGTCGCGAATACGCAAGATTTTTAATTATGATTAGTTATTTTAGATTATGAACTATATAAGTTCGGCCACTACGGTTGCCTATATTGATACTGGCCAATCAAAAACAGTATATTTGCCTTCAACATTTAATATTGAAGGCAAGATATTAACAGTGAAAGATAAACGAGGACTAGGTTATTCTTCAAATATCACTGTAAGGACCATAGGTGGCGATTTATTTGAATCAGGTTCAAGTAATTTTATAATCTCAAAAAATTATGGTTATGCAACATTTATTGCTAAAGGAGGAAAATGGTTATCACTTACAAACCCAACTGATTCACAAACAGACTTAGGAATTACAGTATCAACATTATCCTCCATAGTATCATATGGGCTCTCAACAGTTGCTGCGCAGCCACATTATGGTGTTAGTTCTCTTTCATCAATAGTATCTTATGGTCTTTCCAGCGTCTACTCGCCCTATGGTATAAGCTCATTATCCTCAATAGTGTCTTATGGTCTTTCTACAGTCTATTCTCCATATGGAGTTAGTTCATTATCATCAATAGTATCTTATGGTCTTTCAACCGTCTACTCTCCCTATGGTATTAGCTCATTATCCTCAATAGTATCTTATGGTCTTTCAACCGTTTACTCTCCCTATGGTATTAGCTCATTATCCTCAATAGTATCATATGGGCTTTCAACAGTTGCTGCGCAGCCACATTATGGTGTAAGCTCATTATCCTCCATAGTTTCTTATGGTTTGTCAACAGTTTACTCACCTTATGGTGTCAGCTCACTCTCCTCAATAGTATCATATGGGCTATCAACAGTAGCTGCACAACCCCATACAGGTGTCAGCTCATTATCATCAATAGTGTCCTATGGTCTCTCAACAGTAGCTGCGCAACCCCATACAGGTGTCAGCTCACTGTCATCCATAGTATCTTATGGTTTATCTACAGTTTATTCACCTTATGGTGTGAGCTCATTATCATCCATAGTCTCTTATGGATTATCCACAATCTACTCTCCATATGGTATTTCATCATTATCCTCTATAGTTTCATACGGGTTATCGTCACTTGGTGGTGCCGCTGGTGCAGGTGTAAGCTCATTATCCTCAATAGTATCATATGGCCTTTCAACAGTTGCTGCGCAGCCACATTATGGTGTATCATCATTATCCTCTATAGTATCTTATGGCCTTTCTACAGTTGCTGCGCAGCCACATTATGGTGTCAGCTCCTTATCCTCAATAGTGTCATATGGCCTTTCAACAGTTGCTGCGCAGCCACATTATGGAGTTAGTTCCTTATCCTCAATTGTGTCATATGGCCTTTCAACAGTTGCTGCGCAGCCACATTATGGAGTTAGCTCACTATCTTCTATTGTTTCTTATGGCCTTTCAACAGTTGCTGCGCAGCCACATCACGGAGTTAGTTCCTTATCCTCAATAGTTTCTTATGGTTTATCATCTCTTGGTGCTGGTGGTGCTTCAGGAGTCAGCTCACTATCCTCAATAGTTTCTTATGGTTTATCATCTCTTGGTGCTGGTGCTGCTTCAGGAGTCAGCTCATTATCCTCTATAGTTTCTTATGGTTTATCATCATTATATTCTCCAGATGGTGTTAGCTCACTATCATCAATAGTGTCATATGGCCTCTCAACCGTCTATTCTCCTTATGGTATCAGTTCACTATCCTCTATAGTTTCTTATGGTTTATCAACAGTAGCTGCGAAACCCCATACAGGTGTTAGCTCATTATCCTCTATAGTATCTTATGGGTTGTCAAGTATCTACTCTCCTTATGGTATCAGTTCATTATCCTCAATTGTTTCATATGGTTTATCATCTCTTGGTACTTCTGCTGGTACAGGAGTTAGCTCATTGTCTTCCATAGTTTCATATGGATTATCATCTATTAGAGCTTCTGCTGGTGGTAATACAATTTATGAGGGAAATCCTACCTTTATTGGACCAACAAATATATCTAATGCATCATATAATGCTGTATCATATTTTACAGGAGTAGTAAATATAAATAATATAGCAAATAGTGCTACATTAAATATTACAACAAATTGTAACAGTTATTATGATAGTAATTTTGCAGGAATTAGTTCATTATCATCCATAGTATCTTATGGATTATCAACAATATATTCCCCTTATGGTATTTCATCATTATCTTCTATTGTATCTTATGGTCTCTCATCTCTTGGTGGTGCTGCTGGTGCAGGAGTTAGTTCATTATCATCCATAGTATCTTATGGGCTCTCATCTCTTGGAGGAGCAGCTGGTCCAGGCGTTAGCTCCCTTTCATCAATAGTATCATATGGTCTCTCATCTCTTGGAGTTGGTACTGCACCTGGTATTAGTTCATTATCATCCATAGTGTCTTATGGTCTCTCATCTCTTGGTGGAGCTGCTGGTGCAGGAGTAAGTTCGTTATCCTCAATTGTATCTTATGGGCTCTCCACAGTGTACTCACCTTATGGTATCAGTTCATTATCCTCAATAGTTTCATACGGGCTCTCCACAGTGTACTCACCTTATGGTGTAAGTTCACTATCATCAATAGTATCTTATGGGTTATCAACAGTCTACTCTCCTTATGGGGTCAGTTCTCTTTCCTCAATAGTTTCCTATGGCCTTTCCACTGTCTACTCGCCTTATGGTATTAGCTCATTATCATCAATAGTTTCCTACGGGCTCTCCACAGTCTACTCACCTTATGGAGTCAGTTCTCTTTCCTCAATAGTTTCCTATGGCCTTTCCACAGTAGCTGCACAACCCCATACAGGTGTCAGCTCCTTATCCTCCATAGTTTCCTATGGTCTTTCAACAGTCTACTCTCCTTATGGTGTCAGCTCACTATCCTCAATAGTGTCTTATGGCCTTTCAACAGTAGCTGCGCAACCCCATACAGGTGTTAGTTCACTCTCTTCAATAGTCTCTTATGGTTTGTCAACAGTAGCTGCGCAACCCCATACAGGTGTCAGCTCATTATCATCAATAGTGTCCTATGGCCTTTCCACAGTAGCTGCGCAACCCCATACAGGTGTGAGCTCTCTTTCTTCTATTGTATCCTATGGATTATCAACAGTCTACTCGCCTTATGGCATTTCATCGCTCTCTTCAATTATTAGCTACAGTATTTCTAGTTTCTCTTCTATTATTGGCCAAACATTTACAACAAGTAGCCTCTTTACAAATTATATAAGTAGTGGAGTCGGTGATTTCTCAACGATTTCTACTCAAACAATCCTTGTTGGGGATCCTAATGCGCCTGGAATAGTTAATATTGGATTAATAACACCATATGTCAGTACAACCTCATTAACAGCAACAAATACATATATTACAACTAACTTAGGAGTTGGTAAACCAGCTCCTTATTGGTATGCTCTTGATGTAAGTGGAAATACACGAATTACCTCTATTGAAGTGAGTTCAATTAGCGGTGATGGAAGTGGTCTAAGCAATCTTAATATCCCTGGAATCAGCTCATTATCATCAATAGTATCTTATGGGTTATCAACAGTCTACTCTCCTTATGGGGTTAGTTCTCTTTCCTCAATAGTTTCCTATGGCCTTTCCACTGTCTACTCACCTTATGGTATTTCGTCGCTCTCTTCAATAGTATCTTATGGTTTATCATCATTATATTCTCCAGATGGTATCTCATCACTCTCTTCGATAGTATCTTATGGATTATCAACAGTCTACTCACCTTATGGCATTTCATCACTATCCACTATCGTTTCCTATGGCCTTTCCACAGTGTACTCTCCATATGGTATTTCATCATTATCATCTATAGTATCATATGGCCTTTCATCTATTGGTAATGCTGCTGGTGCAGGACTTAGTTCACTATCTTCAATAGTATCTTATGGATTATCAACAGTAGCTGCTCAACCCCATACAGGTGTCAGCTCATTATCATCAATAGTGTCCTATGGCCTTTCCACAGTAGCTGCGCAACCCCATATAGGTGTCAGCTCTTTATCTTCAATAGTCTCATATGGCCTCTCTACAGTATACTCACCTTATGGTATTTCGTCGCTCTCATCAATTGTAAGCTACAGTATTTCCAGTTTCTCTTCTATTATAGGTCAAACATTTACAACAAGTAGCCTCTTTACAAATTATATAAGCAGTGGAGTCGGTGATTTCTCAACAATTTCTACTCATACAATTCTTGTTGGGGATCCTAATGCACCTGGAATAGTTAATATTGGATTAATAACACCATATGTCAGTAGCACATCATTAACAGCAACAAATGCATATATTACAACTGGTCTTGGAGTTGGTAAACCGGCTCCTTATTGGTATGCTCTTGATGTAAGCGGAAATACACGCATTACTTCTATTGAAGTGAGCTCAATTAGAGGAGATGGAAGTGGCCTAAGCAATCTTAATATCCCTGGAATAAGCTCGTTGTCATCAATAATATCTTATGGATTATCAACACTATACTCTCCTTATGGTATTAGCTCCTTATCCTCTATTGTATCTTATGGTTTGTCAAGTGTATACTCGCCTTATGGTATTTCATCATTATCCTCAATAGTATCTTATGGATTATCAACAGTCTATTCCCCATATGGTGTCAGCTCACTATCCTCCATAGTATCTTATGGATTATCAACAGTATACTCCCCTTATGGTATTTCATCACTATCATCAATAGTATCTTATGGACTATCCACAGTATACTCACCTTATGGTATATCATCATTATCCTCCATAGTTTCCTATGGGCTTTCCACAGTGTACTCCCCTTATGGTATTTCATCACTCTCTTCAATTGTAAGCTACAGTATTTCCAGTTTCTCTTCTATTATTGGTCAATCTTTTACAACAAGTAGTCTCTTTACAAATTATATAAGCAGTGGAGTCGGTGATTTCTCAACAATTTCTACTCAAACAATCCTTGTTGGGGATCCTAATGCGCCTGGAATAGTTAATATTGGATTAATAACACCATATGTCAGTACAACCTCATTAACAGCAACAAATGCATATATTACAACTGGCTTAGGAGTTGGTAAACCGGCTCCTTATTGGTATGCTCTTGATGTAAGCGGAAATACACGAATTACCTCTATTGAAGTGAGCTCAATTAGTGGCGATGGAAGTGGTCTAAGCAATCTTAATATGTCTGGAATAAGCTCATTATCATCAATAGTTTCCTATGGCCTTTCCACAGTTGCTGCGCAACCCCATACAGGTGTTAGCTCAATATCCTCGATTGTATCTTATGGGCTTTCCACAGTCTATTCGCCTTATGGTATTTCATCATTATCCTCCATAGTATCTTATGGCCTCTCATCTCTTGGTACTTCTGCTGGTGGAGGAGTTAGTTCCTTATCATCAATAGTATCTTATGGATTATCCACAGTAGCTGCGCAACCCAATACAGGTGTCAGCTCATTATCCTCGATAATATCTTATGGGTTATCATCATTATATTCACCATATGGTGTATCATCATTATCCTCCATAGTTTCCTATGGACTTTCAACAGTAGCTGCGCAACCCCATACAGGTGTAAGCTCACTATCCTCGATAGTATCTTATGGATTATCTACAATTTACTCACCTTATGGTGTCAGCTCACTATCATCAATAGTGTCTTATGGACTCTCAACCGTCTACTCTCCTTATGGTATCTCATCATTATCATCAATAGTTTCATATGGTTTATCATCTCTTGGTGCTAGTGCTGGTACAGGAATTAGCTCATTGTCATCTATAGTGTCATATGGCTTATCATCTATTGTAGGTGCCGCTGGCGGTACAGTTTATAATGCAATTGCCAATTATACTGGAACAACAAATATATCTAATGCAACATATAATGCTGTAACAAATATTACAGGAATAGTAAATATAAATAGTATAGCAAATAATGCTACATTAAATATTACAACAAATTGTAACAGTTATTATGATAGTAATTTTAGAGGAATTAGTTCATTATCATCCATAGTATCTTATGGATTATCAACAATATACTCCCCTTATGGTATTTCATCATTATCTTCCATAGTTTCTTATGGATTATCAACTATCTATTCACCTTATGGTGTTAGCTCTCTTTCCTCAATAGTTTCTTATGGCTTATCCAGTATTGTTGGTATTGATAGACCTGGTGTTAGCTCACTTTCATCAATAGTTTCTTATGGTCTTTCAAGTATCAGCCAATCTATTACATGTAATATTACTACAAATAACATTACTACAAGCAATATTATTACAAATAATTTTATTGTTGGACCAAATACACAAACAATATATTATGATAATCTAATTGGTGGTTCTAGAAATTCTAATACATATTTATATATAAATGATACATTTGTATCAAGTAATTCTTCTATAAAACCCCTTACAAGTATCTATAATAATGGAAATATAACAGTGGGTGGTGGAACAGGTATTCTTGTATATTCTAGTGATGGTGGAGTAACATGGAGATATGCTGCGAATAATCCATTTTCTGGAGGAGCTATTAATTGGGTTGTATATGACAATGAAACTTGGGTTATTGTTGGTTCTGGAGGAGTGAATAATATTAACTTAGCATATAGTATAGATGGAAAATATTGGATTCAAGGAGGAACCTCTAGACTTGCTAAATCGGATGGTTCTCGCTCAACAGGATATGGTTCTATAACATCCATAAGTTACAATTCAAATAATAACTACTGGATGGCAACCGCTAACCCTGTTTGGATGTATCGGTATACAATATGGTATGGTATACCAGGTGCAGCACTTTTTGATGATGTATCTGAATTATACAAAGAAAGTGCTATAATAAAAATAAATGATATTACTCAATCTTCAGCATATACAATACCTGCATCAGATAATGGTCAAAATAACGGATTTATTAATACAGGAATAAGTATAAAATGGGGATTAAATAAATGGGTGGCTGTAGGTCGTGATAATAACACAAATTATAATATACAGTATAGTTTAGATGGAGGATATACATTTCCACCATGTAGTAATCTTACACCTCAAGGAGGAGGAGCTGTAACAAATACTTTTTTCATTGGAAACGGATCAACATGTCTTGAATATGGAAATGGAGTCTTTTTAGCTGGCGGTGGATCAAATGAATTCTATAGAAGTACAGATGGTATAAATTTCTCAAATATAATGAGCAATTTCTATAATACTACAGGTATTATAAGCGATATTATCATTGGTCCTTATACTCCTACAGTCATCCTTAATAGATCTAATATAGAAAATGATTGGAGTATATATGATATTAAATATAAGAAAAATAGCGAATTCTATGTAAATTTTCAAATAAGAAGCCCAACCAGATCAGGAACTCAGTATACTGCGTCAAATATCATAGTAAAAACATCAAATGCTGGAAATACATGGTCAAATATATATGTTAATTCTAATGCAGATACACTATCAAGATTATCAGTTGGAGTTACAGACACAGTAATAATACCTCCTGCATTTATAGGCGGTACTGTAAATCTTGGAAGTTCATACTTTCCTGTTACTAGAAATAATGTTTCAATAAGTTCTAATATACTTGCAAATACAATTAGTCTTAATAATTATGTAATTGCGCCAGTAATAACTGCTTCTAATATAATAGCCGCAAATATTACAACAAGCACTATAAATACAGGCTCAATATCATCAATATCATCAGTATCACAATATTTCGTAGGAGATGGCAGTTATATTTACAATCTTAATATACCTGGAATAAGTTCTTTATCTTCAATAGTATCTTATGGTTTATCAAGTGTATACTCCCCTTATGGTATCAGTTCATTATCCTCAATAGTTTCTTATGGCCTCTCATCTCTTGGTGGAGCTGCTGGTGCAGGAGTTAGTTCACTTTCTTCAATAGTCTCTTATGGTTTATCAACAGTATATTCACCATATGGAGTTAGCTCACTATCTTCTATTGTATCATACGGATTATCAACAGTAGCTTCACAACCCCATACAGGTGTGAGCTCTCTTTCTTCTATTGTATCCTATGGATTATCAACAGTCTACTCGCCTTATGGCATTTCATCGCTCTCTTCAATTATTAGCTACAGTATTTCTAGTTTCTCTTCTATTATTGGTCAATCTTTTACAACAAGTAGCCTCTTTACAAATTATATAAGCAGTGGAGTCGGTGATTTCTCAACAATTTCTACTCAAACAATTCTTGTTGGGGATCCTAATGCACCTGCTCGTATTGATATTGGATTAGTAACATCATATGTAAGTACAACCGCTTTAACAGCTACAAACGCCTACATTACAAGTGGGTTAGGAGTTGGTAAACCAGCTCCTTATTGGTATGCTCTTGATGTAAGTGGAAATACACGAATTACCTCTATTGAAGTGAGTTCAATTGTTGGTGATGGAAGTGGATTAAGTAATCTTAATATGTCTGGAATAAGCTCATTATCTTCCATAGTTTCCTATGGGTTGTCAACAGTAGCTGCGCAACCCCATACAGGTGTTAGCTCATTATCCTCTATAGTATCTTATGGTTTATCAAGTGTATACTCCCCTTATGGTATCAGTTCATTATCCTCAATAGTTTCTTATGGCCTCTCATCTCTTGGTGGAGCTGCTGGCACAGGAGTTAGTTCACTTTCTTCAATAGTCTCTTATGGTTTATCAACAGTAGCTGCGCAACCCCATACAGGTGTCAGCTCACTATCTTCTATTGTATCATACGGATTATCAACAGTAGCTTCACAACCCCATACAAGTGTCAGTTCATTATCTTCAATAGTCTCATATGGCCTCTCTACAATCTACTCACCTTATGGCATTTCGTCGCTCTCTTCAATTGTAAGCTACAGTATTTCTAGTTTCTCTTCTATTATTGGTCAATCTTTTACAACAAGTAGCCTCTTTACAAATTATATAAGCAGTGGAGTCGGTGATTTCTCAACAATTTCTACTCAAACAATTCTTGTTGGGGATCCTAATGCACCTGCTCGTATTGATATTGGATTAGTAACATCATATGTAAGTACAACCGCTTTAACAGCTACAAACGCCTACATTACAAGTGGGTTAGGAGTTGGTAAACCAGCTCCTTATTGGTATGCTCTTGATGTAAGTGGAAATACACGAATTACCTCTATTGAAGTGAGTTCAATTAGCGGTGATGGAAGTGGTCTAAGCAATCTTAATATGTCTGGAATAAGCTCATTATCATCAATAGTATCTTATGGATTATCAACAGTTGCTGCGCAGCCACATTCTGGTGTTAGCTCCTTATCCTCGATTGTATCTTATGGATTATCAACAGTAGCTACGCAACCCCATACAGGTGTTAGCTCCTTATCGTCCATTGTATCTTATGGATTATCAACAGTAGCTGCGCAACCCCATACAGGTGTGAGCTCCTTATCATCCATAGTATCTTATGGGTTATCTACAGTAGCTACACAACCCCATACAGGTGTGAGCTCACTATCTTCAATAGTTTCCTATGGCCTTTCCACAGTATACTCTCCGTATGGTATTAGCTCACTATCATCTATAGTCTCTTATGGTTTATCATCTCTTGGAGGAGCAGCTGGTGCAGGAGTTAGTTCCTTATCATCAATAGTCTCATATGGTCTCTCATCTCTTGGTGGTGCTGGAGTAAGTTCATTATCCTCAATAGTTTCCTATGGATTATCAACAGTAGCTGCGCAACCCCATACAGGTGTCAGCTCTTTATCCTCAATAGTATCCTATGGCCTTTCTACAGTATACTCACCTTATGGTATTTCATCGCTCTCATCAATTGTTTCTTATAGTATTTCTAGTTTCTCTTCTATTATAGGCCAATCATTTACAACAAGTAGCCTCTTTACAAATTATATAAGTAGTGGAGTTGCGGATTTCTCAACAATTTCTACACAAACAATTCTTGTTGGAGATCCTAATGCACCTGGGATAGTTAATATTGGATTAGTAACACCATATGTCAGTACAACCTCTCTAACAGCAACAAACGCCTATATTACAAGTGGTCTTGGAGTTGGTAAAGCGGCTCCTTATTGGTATGCTCTTGATGTAAGTGGAAATACACGAATTACTTCTATTGAAGTGAGCTCAATTAGCGGTGATGGAAGTGGTTTGAGCAATCTTAATATGTCTGGAATCAGCTCGTTATCGTCAATAGTATCTTATGGATTATCAACAGTATACTCTCCTTATGGTATTAGCTCCTTATCTTCCATAGTATCTTATGGCCTTTCCACAGTCTACTCCCCTTATGGTCTCAGCTCACTATCCTCAATAGTTTCTTATGGCCTTTCAACAGTAGCTGCGCAACCCCATACAGGTGTTAGCTCCTTATCATCAATAGTCTCTTATGGATTATCAACAGTAGCTGCGCAACCCCATACAGGTGTTAGCTCACTATCATCAATAGTATCTTATGGCCTTTCTACAGTGTACTCACCTTATGGGGTCAGTTCATTATCCTCAATAGTCTCATATGGATTATCAACAATCTACTCACCTTATGGTATCAGTTCATTATCATCTATTGTATCATATAGTATTTCTAGTTTCTCTTCTATTATAGGCCAAACATTTATAACAAGTAGCCTCTTTACAAATTATATAAGCAGTGGAGTTGCAGATTTCTCAACAATTTCTACACAAACAATTCTTGTTGGCGATCCTAATGCACCTGGAAGAGTTGACATTGGATTAATAACACCATATGTCAGTACAACCTCTCTAACAGCAACAAATGCATATATTACAACTAACTTAGGAGTTGGTAAACCAGCTCCTTATTGGTATGCTCTTGATGTAAGTGGAAATACACGCATTACTTCTATTGAAGTGAGCTCAATTAGTGGTGATGGAAGTAGTTTGAGTAATCTTAATATTCCTGGTATCAGTTCACTATCCTCTATAGTTTCTTATGGGTTATCAACAGTAGCTGCACAACCCCATACAGGTGTTAGCTCCTTATCTTCTGTAGTCTCTTATGGATTGTCAAGTGTCTACTCTCCTTATGGTATCAGTTCATTATCCTCAATTGTTTCATATGGATTATCATCTCTTGGTACTAGTGCTGGTACAGGAGTTAGCTCATTGTCTTCTATAGTGTCATATGGCTTATCATCTATTAGAGGTGAAGCTGGTGCTACTGTAGCTATAACTGGACCTTTTAATGCACCAGTAAATATATCTAATGCAATACTTTATGCTGTAACAAATATTACAGGTATAGTAAATATAAATAATCTAACAAATGGGGGGGCTACATTAAATATTACAACAAATTGTAACACTTATTATGATAGTAATTTTAGAGGAATTAGTTCATTATCATCTATAGTATCTTATGGATTATCAACAATATACTCCCCTTATGGTATTTCATCATTATCCTCCATAGTATCTTATGGTCTTTCATCTCTTGGTGGTGCTGCTGGTGCAGGAGTGAGTTCATTATCATCTATAGTATCATATGGTTTATCAACAGTTTACTCGCCCTATGGTATATCATCTTTATCTTCAATAGTTTCTTATGGTCTCTCATCTCTTGGTGGTGCTGCTGGCGCAGGTGTCAGCTCATTATCCTCAATAGTTTCCTATGGATTATCAACAGTGTACTCCCCTTATGGTATTAGCTCACTCTCCTCAATAATATCCTATGGTCTTTCCACAGTATACTCACCTTATGGCATTTCGTCTCTCTCATCAATTGTAAGCTACAGTATTTCTAGTTTCTCTTCTATTATTGGTAACACATTTACAACAAGTAGCCTCTTTACAAATTATATAAGTAGTGGAGTTGCAGATTTCTCAACAATTTCTACTCAAACAATTCTTGTTGGGGATCCTAATGCACCTGCTCGTATTGATATTGGATTAGTAACATCATATACTAGTAGTATATCATTAACAGCAACAAACGCCTATATTACAAGTGGTCTTGGAGTTGGTAAAGCAGCACCTTATTGGTATGCTCTTGATGTAAGTGGAAATACACGAATTACCTCTATTGAAGTGAGTTCAATTAGTGGTGATGGAAGTGGCCTAAGTAATCTTAATATGTCTGGAATCAGCTCATTATCGTCAATAGTATCTTATGGATTATCAACAGTATACTCTCCTTATGGTATTAGCTCCTTATCCTCGATTGTATCTTATGGATTATCAAGTGTATACTCCCCTTATGGTATTTCATCATTATCCTCCATAGTCTCATATGGCCTCTCATCTCTTGGTGGAGCTGCTGGTGAAGGAGTTAGTTCACTTTCTTCAATAGTCTCTTATGGTTTGTCAACAGTATACTCACCTTATGGTGTAAGCTCATTATCCTCTATAGTTTCTTACGGATTATCGTCATTATATTCACCTTATGGTGTATCATCATTATCGTCAATAGTATCATATGGCCTTTCAACAGTTGCTGCGCAGCCACATTATGGTGTAAGCTCATTATCATCCATAGTCTCTTATGGATTGTCAACAGTTTACTCACCTTATGGTGTCAGCTCACTCTCCTCTATTGTTTCTTATGGCCTCTCAACAGTAGCTGCGCAACCCCATACAGGTGTCAGCTCACTATCTTCAATAGTCTCTTATGGCTTATCGACAATATATTCGCCTTATGGCATCAGTTCATTATCTTCAATTGTAAGTTATAGTATTTCTAGTTTCTCTTCTATTATAGGCCAATCATTTACAACAAGTAGCCTCTTTACAAATTATATAAGTAGTGGAGTTGCGGATTTCTCAACAATTTCTACACAAACAATTCTAGTTGGTGATCCTAATGCTCCTGCTCGTATTGATATTGGATTAATCACCCCATATAATAGTAGTATATCATTAACAACAAATAATGCATATATTACAACTGGCTTAGGAATTGGTAAACCGGCTCCTTATTGGTATGCATTTGATGTAAGTGGAAATACACGAATTACTTCTATTGAGGTTAGTTCAATTGTTGGTGATGGAAGTGGTCTAAGTAATCTTAATATCCCTGGAATCAGCTCATTATCATCAATAGTATCTTATGGATTATCGACAGTATACTCACCTTATGGTATTAGCTCACTATCATCAATTGTATCGTATGGTTTATCAACAGTGTACTCACCTTATGGTATTTCATCGCTCTCTTCAATAGTATCTTATGGTCTTTCAACAGTTGGCCTTATAGGTAATGGCACATTTAAAACAAATTCAATTGGCGGCATCGGTATTTCGTCTGCAAACTGTAATATAGGAAACCCTGATTCATTAACAAGTGCTATCCAAAAAACAGATGATTGGATTTTCACGAATCTTATAGGGCAGTCACCATTCCCAGGTTCCTGTAATTTTGCTCCAAATAGTAACTCTAACTACGCAGTATTCTCAATTACACCGCCATTTCAATTCAAAACTGGATTTCTTAATCGGTGGCTTCCTTATATAAGCACACTAAATGTAACCCTCACAGATCGTAACACTTGTAATGTTATGACATTTGTGACCGGCAATAGAAACTATTTGCCAAACGGTCTTTTTAATTCTAATACATATGCCTTCTATCTTGATGGTAGTATAGGTCCAAGTAGTAGGTCAAACACATTTTTCTCAAATAGTAGTGACTCATTTAGACCTATAAATGGCTACAGTAATATGTGGTATATACCATGCTCTAATTTAGCATATTCTAACAATCCTTATACAATTCGCAGTTGGTATCAGAATTACTCAACACATCCCATTAGAGTATTTAGCAATTTATGGAATTATTCAAATATCAGCATGTTTTCTGGTGCGCCTTATAATGTATACTTCACTACTGCGGATGATGGCTATCCAGCTGATTGTTAACGCATAAATACGGCGCAAATCTAATTGATGATAGTAATTAGTTTGTGAGAAAATGGCACTAGCGTTGTCAGGTTCAAATTATTGTAAACTGACAAATAATTTTACACTTGGCCCTCTAGATATAAATAATCCATATGGAACTGCTGCACTTTTAAATATGCGGTTTTCAAATGCTCTTATAACTTATTCAAATACAACCCTACAACAAAGACGATATAATGGAGGAGCTCAATTTACTAATAATATATATATAACTTCGAATATTACCATACCATTAGATCCAGCACTTGATATTAATTGTAATGTTACATATACAATATCAAATCTTTTACCTGATATGACTTATACATTCAATGTTGCAGTTAATACAACATATAATTCCAATTATGGTATTGTAAGTTCAAATGCAACACCATTTAAGACATTACTTCCACCGTATTCATCACGATTGGCAACTGTGAGTCAATGTAATAGTGGTCTTTTATATACGCGACAAGGATTTAATATTGGAGCTCCAACTATTATATTAAATATTCTTTGTAATGCAGCACTTGTAGCAACTGGTGGTCTCTGTAATGTTATAAATAATAGACGCGGACTTGCAATTCTTACAGATAATAACCCTAGATATAATATTACAGGAGATGCACCAAATGATCAGGCACAAATTATAGTAACGTGTGGATTAACAGATTCAAACATATTTATATTAAGAACATGGGCTCCAACATTATCAAATGGACCTGCTATAAAAACAGCCGCATCTGGTTTTTCAGTTATAAATATTGGGTCACAACAACAAGACCCATATGCGGGTAATCAAAGGCTAAGTAACTTCTATTTACAAGCCTCAAATGTGAGTGTTATAATAACACCATCATTTTTACAGACAGGTAATGAACCTTACAGCTATAGTATAACACATTGTAATGCTGGATATTCAAATATTACTGAAACATTTAGCAATATATATGTAGATAATTTAACACAGCTAACATCAGTTGTGTCACTTATTAATGATGGTGAATCTTATAAAGGTAACTATATATCTGGGCTTTTTTGTCTAAGTAATGATCAGATTTACAAGTTTAATTTAAACTTACAGAATTTTGCATCAAACTTTCTCCCAGCATGTAATATTCTTGTAAGTACGCGACTTTCTTATACATCATTAAATAATAATACTTATAATAGTAGTGATTCGAATTTTCTATATAGTAATACAACATTATATGATACATCAGATATCCCTATAACAAGTGGTCCAGCACCTACACAAGTTCGCCTAAAACTATCGAATATTGACCTATCAGGAAATGGCGATAGTTTTTTAACAACATCGATTGATTCACAGATAAATGCGAGTATTATAATCGAAAATCTTCTTGGAACATCGAGTAATGACATAAGAGTGCCATACTATTTTGATACATTGAGTCTAAATAACTTATCTATAAATCATAGCAATTCATACGCATTAGGAGGTGAACATTATTTATCTTATGAAAATACCTATATTACTACTTTTATAATATATAATGAAAATCAAGTAATAATTAATAATACTACAGATTCAAAATATAATAATGAATTACCACTTGTTGGAGGCTTTTATGCAACTGGTGCATATATTAGCAATTGTAATTACTTTATTTCTTTGGGCGATTTTGTTCTTCCTGCGGATAATACAGCTTATCCAGATTATTCTGGCATACATACAGAAAATACTACTCGGTATGCAACATTCAAATATTCATTATCTAATAGCTCTAATATACAGATAAAAGCTCTTGAATTTAATATGAATAGTGCAGCTCTATTCTCTGATATACTTAACTCCGATTCTACATTTGATACTACACAAGTCCCCATACTTCATTATAAGGTATATAATGTTTCTAATGACACTAATAGCCCTATAAATACTGGATGGTTAAATGGTAATAGCTTTTTAGCCAATGATAATCCGTTAAATAGTACAAATGTAGGTGACGGTGCAGCTGGCTTATTACCATCCACTGGTAATTATACTATAGATGGTATAAAACGATATTGGAATATTATTCCAATACCAGCCAATACTTCATATGATGTTTATATTAAAATTGGATTAAACAACCAAACACCTTTATATTTTGATTATATGTATTTAATATCCAAATATATAACTATAACTGGCACATTTGAACCTCCAACTAACGGACAATTAACAGTAATAAGCCCCCCTACAGATGTAAGAATATCATGGTCAAATATTAGTCAGGATGGATATGATTATACTACAATTGCAGGAAATTATAATGATTCTTTTGATTCAACATATCCAAGACGTGTAGTTGAAGCTTCAAAATATATTAATGATCCCATAGATGCCACATCAAGCTCAGGTGAATATGATACAACACTATTAAACGCCGACACATACTATGATATAAATCTTACAAATATAGGAGTTAATGCAGAGTCTTCTGATCCTTTGTCCTTTATTGGAAAAACAGATTTACCTCTTTATACTTATTGTAATTTTTACGACGGAAATATGAAGTTTAAGTTTTTTAAACAGTCTGATGATAGTGAAAATATATACTTTACAAATTGTAACGCTTATTTTATAAGGAGTGGTACTAGAATTCTTGTGGCAAATATTATAAGTAAACAGAACCTTGCTATAAAATTAGTTATGTCTAGTACAGAAGTATATACACCATTTATAATTAACTATTCAAACTCTTCTAAGACAGATAATTATCCTGGGCCAGGATTATCGGGTTTTACTATTTCTGCAAATATAAATACAAATATAGTAAACTATAATTTTAATAGTGGCCTATTTTTAGAAGCAACCCAAACATTAAATAATAATGAAAATAACATTGATTTATACTTTGAAAATGCTGGTGATATGACTTCAGATATCCGTGATAAAGGATTCTTCTATAAATCATATTTAAAAATTATAACTATTGATACACTAAAAAATGGTTCAAATAATATAACACTTTCTAACAATGATAGCTGTAACTATTCGCAGAGCTTTTTTGTGGATAGTGGAACAATAGCCCCAACTGTTAATAAGATGTTTGTTGATTCAAATGGCCTATCAAATTCAGCTTATTATACATATGTCTCAGGTGTGTTAGTATTTAGAACTGTTACTGCATGTAACTACAATTTTTGGATGCAAACAAGTAATTTAAATTCTAATTTTATTATGCCAACACCTATAACTTTTGCTCTTCGTAATAATAATGTAAATGTATCAAATCTATTAGTAAATGGAGCAACTATTCCAGTATATAGTGCTCCTAATACTGGATCAGAACTCACTAATTCATTTATAAATGCAAATAACAATACATTTTTTAGTTGGCCCAATGTATCTTTGAACAGTCTAAGTAATATAGGACCAGCAAATACCTTATCTAATTCTGGTACTGCCTCCAATCTATTTGGAGGATCAGCCACTGTTCAGCAACAACTTGCTACACAAGCAGGAGGTCTCTTATATTTTGATAATGAATCTTTACGAACAATTGCACTAACTAGTGATAGTAATTTTATAAATCTCACAGCAAATTCATTATGTAATTGGGGATACAAAGTTACTTCTGGCGCGGGTCTATATCCAACAGTAGGTACATTTGGCACGCTATATAATCATACTTCCAATCTATTAAGCGGTAGTACATATTCAAATGAGCTTCAGCTTGCTAACGGATATATTACAACTTGCAATTCATTTACGTATCTAAATTATGGACCATATTATAATCCAATAAGTGTTTCATATACATATCCAGATTATACATCTATTGCAACAAGTGGTGGAATTCGTTGGGCAACATTTATGTGGAATATAAATTCAGGTAATGTAGGGGCGACAAGTCCTTCATATATGTCAGTTATCTTTCGTAATCATAATTTAATAAGTAGTGATCTTGTTAGTGGTTTCAGAAGTTTTACTAATTGTTCGTTTTTTTATAAAATTGTTAGAACTACTGCAGCAGCTAATGTATCAAATTCAGGTTGGTTAAATGGAAATCTACAGAGAACCACCGCACCTACTAATGCTAACATGATACCAGATAATAACCCAGGAGGACTAGGGTCAGGCGGCCTTACAACTTCAACAAATCCTAATAGTAATTTAAGATATATAGTAACTAGGTCTGGAAATGGTACATACACTGTGGGTCAAAATATGCCTTATTTATTATATATAAGAATTGGATTAAGTAATACAGGACCAATAAAATATTTTCAAGGTGTACAACTTGCAGCTGCGGCAGCATTACCTTCAGCTCCTTTTTAATAATAGATACTATTTTTAGAAATGCCAGAAGATAATTATGATAGTTTAAATAGCTTTTTTGACGATGTTAAGGCTGGAGGTACTCCTATTGCTAATATTTTTAGTAGATTTCCTTTAATAAACTCTAATGCTAAAGATATAAATAATAATATTACTTCCTATAGGGGAGATGGTGTAAATCCTACAGAAATTTTAAATTATATGTTTAAAAAACAATTCGGTATAGCAAATTCAAGTCCATATTCAACATATGCAACAGAACCAGCGAATCAATCATCATTTCAAAATTCAACAAAAGATAGACAGTTTAGTCAAGAAATTCCATTTGATTGTCCTACAGATATATATGAAGATATTGATTTTAGAAGTAATATGGCTAAGAATCCAAATACAACTGTTGTAGATAATAATCAAGCTAGATATATTTCATCTGAACGTCCATATTTAGCATTTTATTCAAATATAATTATGGGACCCGTCACAAGTGGTTCAAAATTATCATTCTGGGCAGTAGATCCCTATTATAATATATTAACACAAAATGCAATAAATTTAACTTACAGCAGTAAAAATACGAATATATTCAACAGTGTAATAACCCCTTATAGTTCTAAACTAGAAATATTTGATATAACTGGAGCTATAAAAATTCCATATACTTCATCTGGAAATGGAAATTGGCTATTAGATTGTGATTCAGGAATTCTAACATTCTATGATAATGTAGATTCTAATGCTTACACTGTAGTTGATGAAGATCAGAATCCCCCAAGAATCTCCTTCTGGCGTTATGAAGGCCTTATAGGAAATAATACAGTAATGAGCGTTCAGGATTTTTAGGCGTGAATCATTTACAGAATCAATTAATAGAATAGGTTTCCAACGGAATGGGTGACACTCCGATAATAACGCCCATTCCGAATACGGTGGACATAGCATCGGTGACAACAGATGTTAATAAATATCTGTATTTACCTGCTACATCGTCTATCTACGGTAAGACTATTACTATTAAAGACATAACAGGCAATGCTGGCAACTGTAATATTACATTATATACACAGGGTCCGGATAGATTTCAAGACGGAATATCGAGTAATTATATAATAAACAAAAATTTTGGGTATGTATCATTTTTCGCAAAGAATAACGCCTGGTATCTCTTAAGTGAGGTCGCTTCAAATTCTATTAGTGCAGACGGTGGTTTACATACAGAAGGTATTAGTTCACTTTCTTCTATAGTTTCTTACGGATTGTCATCAGTTGTTGGAGTAAATACAGAAGGTATTAGTTCACTTTCTTCTATAGTTTCTTACGGATTGTCATCAGTTGTTGGAGTAAATACAGAAGGTATTAGTTCACTTTCGTCAATAGTTTCTTATGGCTTATCAACAGTCTATTCCCCATATGGTATTAGTTCTCTTTCGTCAATAGTTTCTTATGGCTTATCAACAGTCTATTCCCCATATGGTATTAGTTCTCTTTCGTCAATTGTTTCTTATGGATTATCATCTCTTGGATCTGGAAGTAGTAGAGGAATTAGTTCACTATCCTCTATTGTTTCTTATGGGTTATCAACAGTCTATTCCCCATATGGTATTAGTTCTCTTTCGTCAATTGTTTCTTATGGCTTGTCATCTCTTGGAGCTGGAGGTAGTAGAGGAATTAGTTCACTATCTTCTATTATTTCTTATGGGTTATCAAGTATAAAAAGCGGTACCGAATGGAGTAGATATCCAGCATTAAGTAATGTTGATTTGAGTAATTATAGCCTTTTAAATGTTAATAATATAACTGGCCCTTATAATGATAGTATTAACATGCAAATTGATAATATTTATTTTTATATAGATACATTAGATATAAGTGGGGCGGGTCCTGGAATTAGCTCTTTGTCATCAATTGTTTCCTATGGATTATCATCTCTAGAAGGTGGTGCTGGTTCAGGGATTAGCTCTTTATCATCAATTGTTAGCTATAGTATTTCTAGTTTTTCTTCTATTATAGGAGAATCATTTACAACAAGTAGCCTTTTCACAAATTATATAAGCAGTGGAGTTGCTGATTTCTCAACAATTTCTACACAAACAATTCTTGTTGGAGACCCTAATGCGCCTGCTCGCATTAATATTGGATTAATAACTCCATATATTAGTAGTACATCATTAACAGCTACTAACGCATATATTACAACTGGTCTAGGAGTTGGTAAACCAGCTCCTTATTGGTATGCCTTAGATGTAAGTGGAAACACACGAATTACCTCTATTGAAGTGAGCTCTATTAGAGGTGATGGAAGTGGTCTAAGTAATCTTAGCATCCCTGGAATCAGTTCGCTTTCGTCTATTGTATCTTATGGCCTCTCATCTCTTGGAGGGGCCGCTGGAGCTGGAGTTAGCTCATTATCATCTATTATTTCCTATGGATTGTCAACAGTCTATTCCCCATATGGAATAAGTTCACTTTCATCAATTGTGTCTTATGGTCTATCATCTCTTGGTGGAGCCGCTGGAGAAGGAATTAGCTCACTTTCATCTATACTCTCTTATGGCTTATCATCTATCAAGACAACAGTTGTAGGTGGAATTTATCCTGATGCAATTATTACTAATACTGGAATACTATATTTTTCTAATGCCACTTTTTCTAATGCAACAATCAATAATATATCTAATATTTATTATGATAGTAATGTTGGAGGAATTAGTTCATTATCATCAATAGTTTCTTATGGCCTTTCAACACTCTATTCGCCATATGGAATAAGTAGCCTTTCATCCATAGTTTCTTATGGTCTGTCATCTCTTGGAGGTGCTGCTGGCGAAGGTGTTAGTTCTCTTTCATCCATAGTTTCTTATGGTCTGTCATCTCTTGGAGGTGCTGCTGGCGAAGGTGTTAGTTCTCTTTCATCCATAGTTTCTTATGGTCTGTCATCTCTTGGAGGTGCTGCTGGCGAAGGTGTTAGTTCTCTTTC
>Ga0214919_10000193_pt1 | contig 104664 bp, 93 predicted proteins | sample LL1503_MetaG_FD_177994 | JGI IMG/M metagenome (GOLD analysis project Ga0214919, IMG submission 177994) | Freshwater microbial communities from Lake Lanier, Atlanta, Georgia, United States - LL-1503 | ecosystem: Environmental > Aquatic > Freshwater > Lake | place: USA: Georgia | collected...
GCGCGAGGCACAAGGCTCGGTAGAGAACATATCAAGGGCTGTATTGTGTTTGCAACACAGCCGTGCCACACGGCCGAAAGATTAATGGAAATATCCGATGGACTTAGTAAATTTCGAAGATATGCGTCGCGCGATGGTGGATAGCCAATTACGCACCAGCGGCGTAAATGACGCATGGGTGGTCGCTGCGATGGGCAGCGTGCCGCGCGAGGATTATGTGCCTGCAGCCCACCGGACGACTGCTTATATGGACCGTTCGATCCTGTTGGATGACGGCTCGACACTGAATCCCGCCGTATCGACAGCAATGCTGCTTCAGGCAGCCGAAGTGCGCACGGACGATGTCGTGTTGCTCGTCGGGAAGGAAAATGGCTACGTCGCTGATATTTTAAAGTCGCGGGTACAATCCATCACGGCTGTTGCCTCGGACAAATTAAGCCAGGCGCAGACTGGTGGGCCATTTTCACTCATCATTATCGATGGTGCGGCAGAAGAACTGCCGCCTGTTCTGTTGGGCTTGGCAGCCGAAGGTGCGCGCATGGTCACTGGTGTGATTGAAGGCGCGGTGACCCGATTAGCCAAAGGTTATGTGCATAAAGGAAAAGTCGCATTGAAGTCATTTGTCGACAGTGAAATAGCTGCCATCCCGGGTTTTGCCCGCAAGCCGGAGTTCGTGTTTTGAGCGGGCGGGGCTTCATTATGATAGCGCTGCTTTCGTCGACCGGCTTAGCCGCGCCTGCGGCAGCGGACACCCTTCGTGATGCGTTGGTTTCGGCGTATGAAACCAACCCTAACCTTACAGCGGCCCGCGAAGGACAGCGCGCCACAAATGAAGGTGTACCATTGGCAAAAGCCAATGGCCGACCGCGCATGACAGTGCAGCCGACATATGTTGAAAATGTTCTTCAGGATGGCGGCGCATCGGTTGTTCAAGCGCGCGGCGTCAGCATTAATGGCACGATTTCCGCACCGTTATACGCCGGCGGTGGCATTAAAAACGCCGTTCGCGCAGCAGAAAATCGGGTCGAGGCAGGGTTCGCAAATTTGCGTGGCACCGAAAGCGCAATCTTCTCGGCAGTCGTCGGTGCCTACATGGATGTCATCCGCGATGAATCTATCGTAGACCTAAACCGCGCCCAAGTTGGCGTGCTATCAGTCAATCTTGATGCCACACGCGACCGTTTCGAAATCGGCGACCTGACCCGCACTGACGTTGCCCAGTCCGAAGCGCGACTGGCGCTTGCCACGAGCAACATGGAAACGGCACGCGCTAACCTTATTCGCTCAAAAGAAAACTATATCCAACTGGTAGGCCACGAACCTGGGCAACTTCAAGCACCGCCGCCATTGCCCAATCTGCCATCGACACCCGACGGTGCGGTGACAGTCGCGCTGGAAAGCAACCCCGACCTGATCGCTGCACGTGAGTCGCGGCAAGCTGCTGGCTTTGATCGTCGCGCTGCAAACGCTTCTCGGCTTCCATCAATAAGTGTTTTTACCTCGCCTGCCTATAGTAACGCCTTGGGCTCAATCTCATCAAATATTCCGGGGTTTAGAGCCGACAATAGCGCGCTGAGTGCGCAGGCTGGTGTCCGCGCTACTCTGCCCCTTTATCTGGGTGGGCAACCCGCTGCGCAAATCCGTCAGGCACAAGCCCGCCTTGGCCAAACCCAAGAACTGGAGATCGCGGCGGAGCGCGAGGCAATTGCGCAAACCCGTGCTTCGTACGCAAGTTGGCGCGCGGCGCTTGAGGTGATTGCAGCGTCCGAACGCGCTGTATCAGCGAACGAACTCTCACTTGAAGGCACCCGCGCCGAAAACGGCGTCGGTAATCGCACAATTTTGGACATTTTGAACGCTGAGCAGGAATTGCTGAACAGCAAGGTTCAGCTCGTTGCTGCACGCCGCAATGCCTACGTGGCTGGGTTCACTTTGCTCGCCGCGATGGGCAAAGCCGAAGCGCGAGACCTTGGCCTTGAAGGGGGCGCGTTATACGACCCTGTTGCCGACTATAATAAAGTCGAGGGGGCTTGGAATGATTGGTCATCTCAACCCGATCCTGTCGCGAAGTCGACCCGCACCGTTGACACTGCGGCACAAAAAGCGGACATAGAACCTATTCTTAACAACGGTAAAGAGCGTTAAACGACGCCGAGAGGCAAAACATATGGCTGATGGCCGGAACGAACCTTCGATGGACGAGATATTGTCGTCTATCAAACGCATCATCACAGATGACGACCAAAACCGCCCCGCGGCTAAACGCCTCGCTAAAGCGGCGGCGGGTGACAAGGATGAGAGCGAGATCCTTGAACTGACCGAAGCAGCCGAAAACGCAACGCGTGACGATGTTTTGCTGGATGATACTAAGGCCCAAAGTCTTCGACATAGCTTTTCAGCGTTGCAGACCTTGTCCGAGCCCGGCGCCGCCCCGCAGATCGTCCGGTCGGGGGAAACTTCGCTTGAAGGACTAACGCGCGATTTGCTTCGTCCAATGCTGAAAGACTGGCTTGACGCCCATTTGCCGCCAATCGTCGAGGCAATGGTTGAGCGCGAAATCATGCGCATCACTAAAAAAAGCTAATGAAGGGCGGTGGTCCTCAATCCGTTACCCGGCCAATTCTGTTTGTATTGGCGGCGGCCCTGTCCCTCGCTCCAAGCGCGCTCCTTGCCAACGACATTTATCTAGAGGCTGGCCGCCTCGTTGACGTTCAGGCTGGTAACGTCCTCACGGGTCAATGCATCAGCATCACAGATGACAAGATCACTGCCATCGCCTCCTGTGGCCCAACACCAAAAGGCGCCGAACGCGTCGATTGGTCAGGCTTCACTGTCCTTCCCGGATTGATTGACCTGCACACCCATCTTGCCGACGCAGGGCAAAGCGCAGACCTGAGCCTACCGCTAAAGACATCGCCCGCTGCGACTGCATTAATTGGCGCGCATAACGCGCGGCAGACGTTGGAGGCCGGCTTCACCACTGTGCGCGACGTCGGCACCTATCGCGGCCTGACCGACATTGCGTTGCGGGACGCCATAAATGCGGGGCATGTCCCTGGCCCGCGCATGTTTGTCGCTGGCGCATATATCACTATTCCAAAAGGCGGCGGGGAATTAAACGGCGTCATCCCCAATGATCAGCTTCCGTCCGATATGCGCCTTGGCGTTGCCAGCACGCCTGAAGAAGCCGCAGCGAAGACTGCATTTTTGATCGAACAGGGTGCGGACTTCATTAAAACGATCGCTACCGGCGCCGTGCTCGCCATTGGCACTGAGCCAGGTGAGCCGGAATTGAGCGAAGACCAGCTCCGCGCTGTTGTGGGAACCGCGCGGGCAAAGGGAGTGTTCGTAACCGCCCATGCGCATGGTGCAGTCGGCATAAAAAACGCCATCCGCGCGGGCGTCCGTTCGATTGAACATGCCAGCCTGATTGATGATGAAGCATTAGCTATGGCGAAAGCCAGCGGCACATGGCTTGTCATGGATATCTATGATGGCGACTATATAGACGACATTGGCACCAAAGAGGGCTGGCCCGAGGAATATCTGCGCAAAAATCGAGAGACCACTGATATCCAGCGCGTCGGATTTACGAAGGCTGTGAAGATGGGTGTGAAGCTTGCTTATGGCACCGACAGCGGCGTTTATCCCCATGGGCAAAACGCCAAGCAATTTGCATATATGGTGCGCTATGGCATGACCCCGATGCAGGCTATCCAAAGCGCGACGATCCGTGCTGCCGAACTGTTGGGGAAAGAGAAAATGTTGGGCGCAATTGCCGCAGGACGTTTCGCTGACCTTGTCGCAGTAAAAGAAAACCCTTTGGCTAACATTACGGCGTTGGAGCATATTGCGCTGGTTATGAAGGACGGCAAAATAGTGCGTTGATGGCGCGCCATCGGCGGCCCTTCCAGATCCTTTGCAATTTCCTTGCTTGCCGCCTTTTCGCTGACTAGCGTGCGGCGTATGAAAAAAACCTTCCTAATTGCTGCCCTATTGGGCACCTCCGTCATCTCGCTTGGCGCCCTTTCCACTGACGCCGTTGCGCATCCCATGACCGAAACCGACCTTGTGATGATGAAGCGGCTATCGGCTGTGGCAGCATCTCCAGATGGAATGATGGTCGCGTACCAATTGCGTGAGACCGACTTGGAAGCGAATAAGGGCAAGACTGACCTCTATATGCTAAAACTCGGCACCACCGGCGCGCCGCCAGTGATGTTTGCATCAAGGCCTGACAAGAACGAGCATGACCCCGCCTTTGCGCCAGATGGCAAAAGCATATTCTACATCAGCAACGAAAGCGGTTCAGATCAGATCTGGCGCTACGACATTGCTTCGGCGACAACCACACAGGCCAGCAATTTCAAAACCGATGTGAGTGGGTTCAAAGTTTCGCCCGATGGCCTGAAATTCGCTATCTGGGGCGACATCGCCCGCGATTGTGTGGAATTTGGTTGCGCCAAAGATGGCGACACATCGAAGCCTGGTCTTGGCACTGGCCGCGAATATGACCAGTTGATGACCCGTCACTGGGACCAGTGGGAAACGCCAGGCAATTACAGCCGCGTCTTTACGGTTGTGCTGGACGCAGATGGGAAGCTTGGCACGCTCGGCACTGCCATGGATGGCAATTTGGTTGGCGATGCGCCATCAAAGCCCTTTGGCGGAGGGGACGAAATTAGCTGGATCGCAGACAGCAGCGCAGTGCTTTTCGCATTACGCCATGCTGACGCAAATGAAGCCAAATCGACCAACCTGGACATTTACCGTTCAGCTCTGCAAAACCCAACGCCTGTCAACCTTTCCGCCGACAATGCGGGTATGGATACAACGCCGGCGGCATCGCCCGACGGCAAATGGCTGGCGTGGACATCGATGGCGCGCGCAACGTACGAAGCTGACAGGCTCGTCATCAAGCTGATGGATCTGAAAAGCGGCAAGATAACTGCGCTCACCGACACATGGGACCGTTCGGTTGCCTCGCTTGCATGGGCAGCTAATAGCAAAAGCCTTCTGGTCACTGCACAAGATGTTTTGGAAACCCCGCTGTACCGCGTTGACCTAAAGGGTAAGATCACGCGCCTGACGGAACGCGGTAGCATTGCCGAAGCCGTGCCGCTTAAAAATGGCGATGTCGTATACGCCATTAACAGCATCAACGGACCATCAGACCTCGTCCATATGGATGCAAAGGGCAAAACGACCCAGCTAACCAACGTCAACGCGGATACGATGGCCATGCTTGATCTCGTAAATTACCAAAAGTTCGATTTCACTGGGGCAAATGGTGACCAAGTTTACGGTCAAATCGTTAAGCCGCAAGGCGCGACGGGCAAGCTTCCTGTGCTTCTGCTGGTCCATGGCGGGCCGCAGGGCACTTTTAACAACAGCTGGTCTTATCGCTGGAACCCTGCGGTTATGGCATCGCAGGGCTACGCCGTGGTCAGCATCGATTTTCATGGGTCAACGGGCTATGGTCAGAAATTCACCGACAGCATCCACAAAAATTGGGGCGGCTGGCCACTCGAAGATTTGCAAAAAGGCATGGAGGCGGTCGGCCAGATCGATACGCAACTGGATACCAATAATGCCTGCGCCTTGGGCGGATCTTACGGCGGCTATATGGTGAACTGGATTTCGGGCAATTGGCCAGACCGGTTCAAATGCCTCGTCAACCATGCGGGTATCTTTGACCTGCGCGCGATGGCCTACGAAACCGAAGAATTATGGTTCGACCAGTGGGACAATGGAGGTCCATGGACCACGCGCAGCGACGCGGAGAAATGGAACCCGGTCAATCATGTCGCCAAATGGAAGACACCAACTTTGGTGATCCATGGCGAAAGGGATTACCGGATCCCCTATTCGCAGTCGCTTGCGGCCTTCACAGCGTTGCAGCAGCAGGGCGTCGAATCCAAATTGCTCGTGTTCCCGGACGAAAATCACTGGGTGCTGAAACCCAAAAACTCGATTCAATGGCACCAGACCGTATTCGATTGGGTCGGGAAACATTTAAAGGCCAAATAAGCTAGGGCAAATTGGCGTCGCTCCGGTGCAGGCTGGGGTGCGTTAGTATTTAGGGGGAAGTATGACGGACATTGCGCATAATGTCGCAACAGAAACCGGCGGCGGGGCGGAACTGTCACGCAGTTTGAAGTCGCGCCATGTCTCGATGATCGCCATTGGCGGCATCATTGGTGCCGGGCTGTTCGTTGGGTCGTCGACCACTATCAGTCAGGCCGGACCAGCCGCTGTCTTTTCCTTTGCCATTGCTGGCTTCATCATTTTGCTAGTGATGCGGATGATCTCCGAAATGGCGATCGCCGTTGATGGCGTGCAAACCTTCCCTGACTTCGCCCGCGCTGGCCTTGGACATTTGGCAGGCTTCCTATCGGGCTGGCTTTATTGGTATTTCTGGGTGGTCGTTGTCGCGATTGAAGCGATTGCTGGCGCGCAAATTCTGCATAGTTGGTTCCCCGCCGTGCCCGAGCTTGCCATCGGCATTGGTCTGATGGCGCTGCTGACTGCGGTAAACCTGCTGTCTGCGCGCGCTTATGGCGAATTCGAATTCTGGTTCTCGTCGATCAAGGTCGCAGCTATTGTCGTTTTCATTTTGCTTTGCGCCGCATGGGCCTTTGGCATCACGTCCGGCAGTGGTCCAAGCTTTAGCAACTTGACTGCGCATAATGGCTTTGTGCCCAATGGCTGGGGGGTGGTGCTCGCGGCAGCAACCTCCACTATATTCAGTCTGGTTGGCGCAGAAATAGCGACCATCGCCGCTGCCGAATCCGAAGAACCGGCAAAGGTCATCAGCCGCATGACTGTTTCGGTCACGTTGCGCATCCTCATCTTTTACGTGCTCTCCATCTTCCTGATCGTGTCAGTTGTGCCGTGGACGGAGATCGTGCCCAAAGTATCGCCCTTTGCCACCACACTTGCTTATATGGGCTTGCCGGCAGGTCAGTTGATTATGGAAGCTGTGGTGCTTGTCGCGGTGCTGTCATGCCTCAACTCCGGCCTATATGTTACCTCGCGCGCCCTATTCGGTCTGGCCAAGCATAAGGACGCGCCGCAGTGGCTGGTTCAGGTCAATGAGCGCAAGGTGCCAGCCCGCGCGATTCTGATCGCTAGCCTTTTCAGTTATGTCGCCCTCGCCGCCGACGCGGTGTCCCGCGATGTGGTGTTCAGCTTCCTGATCAACAGCTGCGGCGTGACCATGCTTTTGCTCTACCTCATGACATCTGCCGCACAGCTTAAACTGCGCCGCAAATATGAAGCGGAAGACCTGACGCGGTTGCAGATTAAAATGTGGTTCCACCCCTATGGAACGTATGTCGCGATCGCGGCGATGCTGGTGATATTGGTCGCAAAAGGCCTTGACCCATCGGCGTCGAAGGAATTGTGGTTGAGCCTGCTCGTCGCCGGCGGGTTTGCAGCCGCATTCTTTATCTTCCGGCGTCGCGCGGCGTAATGTTATAGGATAACCCAACGATTTCCTGCGAAAACCTTGCCCAATCGCGCATGCGCTGGCAAAGCCACTTCCCATGACTATTGACAAGACTTTCGACCCCGCCGCGATTGAAGCGAAATGGTATGCGCATTGGGAATCCACTGGTGCATTTCGTCCTGAGCGCCCTGATGCAGAGCCGTATACAATTGTGAACCCGCCGCCCAATGTAACGGGCAGCTTGCACATTGGCCATGCGCTCGACAACACCTTGCAGGATATCCTCATCCGCCATGCGCGTTTGCAGGGCAAGGACGCCTTGTGGGTGGTCGGTACCGACCATGCCGGCATTGCGACACAGATGGTCGTCGAACGGCAACTCAACGCCCGCCAGCAGAAGCGCACCGATTTCACCCGCGAAGAATTCATCGCCAAAGTGTGGGAATGGAAAACAGAAAGCGGCGGCGAAATCACGGGCCAGTTGCGCCGGCTTGGTTGCTCCATGGATTGGGATAATGAACGCTTCACCATGGATGAGGGTTTTTCAAAGGCCGTCATCAAAGTGTTTGTCGATCTTTATAATCAAAAACTGCTGTATCGCGACAAACGCCTCGTCAACTGGGACCCGGGCCTGAAAACCGCGATTTCCGACCTTGAGGTTGAGACCCGCGAGATTAATGGCAAATTCTGGCACTTCAAATATCCGTTAGAAGACGGCAGCGGCTTTATTAGCGTTGCCACCACACGGCCTGAAACGATGCTTGCCGACATGGCGGTCGCGGTGAACCCGTCGGATGAACGTTATGCGCATCTGGTTGGTAAAAATGTCCGCCTGCCGATTACGGGCCGTTTGATCCCGATCGTGGCGGACGAGCATGCTGACCCAGAATTGGGTTCAGGCGCCGTTAAAATCACACCGGGGCATGATTTCAACGACTTCGAGGTCGGCAAGCGTGCAGGGTTCAAGGCCAGCGACATGTTCAACATGCTTGATGGCGAAGGTCGCGTTGTGCAGACCACCGATGGCCTTATTCCGGCAGAATATATCGGGCAATACCGCTTTGGCATCGAAGGCGAACCAACCAACGCACGCAAGATGGTGGTTGCGGCACTGGACGCCTTGGGTCTGCTTGAAAAGGTAGAAGACCGCGTCATCCAAACACCATTTGGCGACCGTTCGGGCCAAGTGATTGAGCCGTGGTTGACCGACCAATGGTATGTCGACGCCGAAACGCTTGCCAAGCCAGCCATCGAGGCGGCCCGCAAGGGCAAGGCGAATGGCGGTTTCGACATCGTACCGAAGTCGTGGGAGAAAACCTACTTCAACTGGATGGAGAATATCCAGCCATGGTGCGTTTCGCGCCAATTATGGTGGGGCCACCAGATACCTGCATGGTTTGCCGCCGATGGTACATGCTATGTGGCGGAAACTGAAGAGGCTGCGCAGCTACTCGCGGGCGCGGGCGTCGCATTGACGCGTGATCCTGACGTTCTCGATACATGGTTTTCGTCTGCGCTTTGGCCGTTTGGCACCTTGGGTTGGCCCGATCAAAATACAATGCTCGACCGCCATTACCCGAACGACGTCCTCATTTCTGGCTTTGACATCCTGTTTTTCTGGGATGCGCGGATGGCGATGCAGGGTATTCACTTCATGAAAAAAGTGCCTTGGAAGACGCTCTATCTCCACGGCCTTGTCCGCGCGGCAGATGGCAGCAAGATGTCCAAGTCAAAAGGTAATACGGTCGATCCGTTGGGCCTGATTGACCAATATGGCGCGGATGCATTGCGCTTCTTCATGGCGGCAATGGAGAGCCAGGGCCGGGACATCAAAATGGATGAAAGCCGCGTTGCCGGATATCGCAATTTTGCAACCAAGCTTTGGAACGCCGCCCGCTTTGCGCAATCCAATGGCATCGGCGGATCACGCAGCGTTCGCGCGCCAAAGGCCGAGCTTGCCGTCAACCGTTGGATCATCGGCGAAGTTGTCAGCACAGTGGGAAAATTGAGCAAGGCCTTTGCCGAGTTCCGTTTCGACGGCATGGCGGATGTCATCTATCATTTCGTCTTCGACCAATTTTGCGATTGGTATTTGGAACTGCTCAAACCGATCCTTCAGGCGCAATCCGACGACGACGGGGCAGAACCCCAGCCTTCGCTGGCGACCGCGGACGCCGACGAAGCACGGGAAGTTGCCGGCTGGGCACTCGACCAAATTTTGGTCATGCTACATCCGTTCATGCCCTTCATTACCGAAGAATTATGGCATGCCATGTCCGACCCTGCGCAGCCACGCGCGCATGACATCATTCACGCGCAGTGGCCCGAACCAAACGCAACGATTGACGCCGATGCCGTGGCAGAAATCAACTGGGTCATCGATACGATCAGCAAAACCCGTTCGTTCAAAGCCGAATTGAATATCCCGCCCGGAACGCGCCTGACCGCCAACATTGCAGACCCACAGGTGTCCACAATGTCCGTCATCGCGCGGCAGGCAGCGGCCTTGTCACGGCTTGGCCGTATTGACAGCTTTGTCTATGCACCCGTTGCCACAAATAATGTTGCACAGATCGTGGTAGGTGAAGACACGGTGGTCTTTGCCCTTGATGATGTCATCGACCTCGACGCCGAACGCAGCCGTATAACCAAGGCACTCGAGGCGGCGAGCAAAGAACGGGACGCGCTGGCTGGGCGGCTATCTAATGCGGCGTTTGTCGAAAAGGCCAAACCAGAAGCTGTTGAAAAGGCGCGCGCGGATCATGCCGAGAAGGCCGCCGAAGCCGAGCGCTTGACAGTCGCACTGGCCAGATTGGGATGAGTAAGGGACAAATCCCAGCTTGGGTGCTGCCCGTTTTAGGCGCACCGTAAACAGTATGAGTGCGCCCGCCCATCAACGCGACCTGACCGTAGGACCGGTGGCCAAAACATTGTTCGCGTTTGCGTTGCCTTCACTTGGTGTCAACATACTCCAATCATTGAATATTTCGGTCAATTCAGTTTGGATCGGCAAGTTTTTGGGTGAAGAGGCGCTTGCTGCGTCGGCCAATGCGGGGCTCATCATGTTTCTGATGTTCTCCACCCTGTTCGGCTTCACGATGGCGACAACAATTTTGATAGGCCAGAATATGGGCCGCCGCGATATTGAAGCGGTTCGCCGGATTATGGGCACCGCGTCCACCGTGTTTTTTCTGGCTGGTGTTGTCTTTGCTGCGGCTGGTTGGATATTTGCGCCACAGCTGCTGCGGCTTTTGGCGACGTCAGACGCCGTTTTTCCTCTGGCACTCGCCTATCTGCGTGTCATTTTTCTGACGATGCCGATCTCCTTTGTGATGGTGCTCATTTCATCATCACTGCGCGGCGTAGGCGATTCCATTACGCCTTTTCGGAACACTGTTTTGAATGTCGTACTCGACGTTATCTTGAACCCGATCTTCATTTTGGGCTGGGGCCCCATTCCGGCGATGGGTATTGCCGGTTCAGCGCTGGCGACAATAGTTGCGGGCCTGATTAGCGTCGGGCTTTTGTTGCGCAAAGTATATGTGCTCGACCTAACGATCCGATTACGCAGCGAGGAATTAAAATGGCTGCGGCCTGACCCGCGCTATCTTAAACCGATCGCGCGTATGGGCCTGCCGATGGGGTTGTCGATGATCATTATGTCGGGATCGGCGCTGGCGATGATTGGCCTGATCAACAGGGAGGGCGTCGATACAACGGCGGCTTACGGGGTGATGAACCAACTTTGGAGCTATGTGCAGATGCCCGCAGTCGCGGTCGGTGGCGCGGTCAGCGCAATGGTGGCGCAGAATATTGGTGCAAACAAATGGCACCGCATCAGCCGCATTGTGTGGTCGGGTATCGGGATTAACCTGCTAATGTCGGGCGTACTTATCCTGTTGATGACGTTATTTGCGCAGCCTTTGCTTGGCCTGTTCCTGCCAGCACAAAGCCCCGCCATCGACATTGCCATTCACATCAACCACATCATCGGATGGACCTTCATCTTGATGGGCGTATCGGTTGTCGTAAGCTTTGCAGTGCGAGCCAATGGCGCGGTCATTGCTCCGCTTCTCATCCTGATAATCAGTGCGATCATTGTGCGTTTCAGCGTCGGCTTTGGTCTTTATGGCCAATTTGGCGCAGAAGCCATTTGGGCAGCATTCATAGCAACGGCGATTACGTCCTGTGTCCTGTCGATCGGTTATTATGTGCATGGCGGGTGGAAAAAGGCAAAGGCGATGCCAAATATAGGCGGGCCACTAATTCCAGCTGCTCCGGAATAATCCGCTGTCCTACAGACATCCGATTATGGCATAAGATTCGCATGCACCACGCGCTCGTTTTTTCTCCAATGCTCGAATGCGCACGATCGCTTTTTGCACGATTAAGCTGGATGTTGCTCGCGCTCATCTGCACTGCAGGCATTGCGCACGCGCAAGTTCCGGCTTCGGCGGCCCTCAACGTCCGCGCGTCAATGGATGCCGAAACGCGCACTCCGGCGGCAGGCGACGTAGTGACGGTCGCGATCATCATGGACCCAAAGGCGGGATGGCATGATTATTGGATTAACCCTGGTGACGCGGGAACGCCGCTTGAACTGGAATGGCAATTGCCAGCGGGCGTGACCGCTGGTCCGCTGCGTGCCCCCGTGCCTGAGACTCTGGTCGTCAGCGGATTTATGAATCATATTTACAAGGCAAAGCACGCCTTTTTGATTGACCTCAAAATCCCCGAGGGCGTGAAAATCGGTCAGCCTCTGGATGTGAAAGTCAATGCCCGCTGGTCGGCCTGTTCCGACCTGGTTTGCGTCCCCGAAGGCGCGACTTTCTCAGTGCCGATGACCGTTGGATCAGGCGGCATACAGGCGTCTGATCGCACCCGTTTCGATGCATGGCGCAGCAACTTGCCGGTGCCGCTTGACCAAACGGCACGCTATGCAATCAACGGCAAACGCATTGACATTGCTATTCCCTATCCACGCAGCGCAACCGCAAGCCGCGTTTGGTTTTTCGCCCAAAGCGAGAATCTGTTTTTGTATAATGCCCCGCAGAGCGCGCGCCGCACTGGCGATTGGCTTATCGTCAGCGGAGAAGTGAAAAAGCCGTTCGCGGCACCTATTGACGGGCTATTGCGGTTTAACGACGCGCAAGGGCTTCAGGTGCGCGCAACGCCCGGTGCCATTCCGGCAGGTGGCGACAGCGTATCGGTATTTGGCAATGGAGCAACCCAAGACGCGCAACAGCCAGCGCTTGGCTTTGGCTGGATTTTATCATTCTCCGTGTTGGGCGGTTTGCTGCTTAACCTCATGCCCTGCGTTTTTCCCATATTGGGGTTGAAGGCATTGAGCTTGGCCAAGATGGGCGGAGATGAGGGCGAAGCCCGCCGTGATGCCGTGGCCTACACGATCGGCATTATTTTAAGCTGCCTTGTTCTGGGCGGCATCATGCTTGGCTTGCGCGCGGCTGGCGAGGAAGTCGGCTGGGCATTCCAGTTGCAGGACCCCGCGGTCGTCCTGTTACTTGCGTTTTTGATGCTGTCCGTCACCGCAAATCTTGCTGGTCTTTTCGAGATTGGCGGGATTGGGGCTGGTGAAAAACTGACGCGCAAGGGTGGTATCGCTGGATCATTTTGGACCGGTGTGCTGGCGGCGGTCGTGGCCACGCCCTGCACAGGACCATTCATGGCCGCGGCGATGGGCGCAGCCTTGTTGTTACCAACAGGTTTGGCGATGCTGATATTTGCCGGGCTTGGTTTTGGCCTTGCTTTGCCCTTTTTGGCGATTGCGTTCATTCCGGCGTTGCGCAAACGCATGCCGAGGCCAGGCGCATGGATGGTACGGTTCCGGCAATGGATGGCCGTGCCCATGGCGCTCACCACACTTGCCTTGCTTTGGCTGCTCTACCAGCTCGCAGGATTTAATGGCTTGGCCATTGCGTCCATCGCGGCTTTGATTTTGTTAGTGGCCCTGTTCGATATTGGCCGGCGGCAGAAAAATGGCGGGCCAACCCGATGGGTGCTGGCCGCTGCATCAGCCGTGGCGGTGATATCTTTCGCTGCGATGGACAGGGCTGCCATGGTGCCCGCTACGCACATAGCCAAAAACGGCAATTTGCCCTTCAACGAAGCGCGGCTTGCGTCGCTTCGGGCCGAAGGCAAGCCGGTGTTTTTATATTTCACCGCCGATTGGTGCGTGACATGCAAAGTGAACGAAGGCGCTGCGATTGATCGTGCGGAAGCCATTGATGCGCTGGCAAAGGGCGGCATTGTCACGATGGTGGGGGACTATACGCGCCGCGACCCCGACATCACCCGCTTTCTGGCGAAATATGGCCGTTCGGGTGTGCCGCTTTATCTGTATTTCCCAAAAAGCGGCGACGCCCGCGTCTTGCCACAATTATTGACTGTCGGCGATCTCACGGCGCTCGCGGATTGAACAGCATAAGGACGCGTTGGCACCGAAACTCGACCTGTCTTCCGACGCCGCACTTCGTAAAAGCAGCCCCTAGTCCGCTAAAAGCCTTTATCTGTGGACAAATTGGCTGTAATGGCGCTGCAGAACATCACAAGGAGTATTGACTATCGCCACCCCGCCGACCCGGCGCGCTATGACCCCACCTGTTAAAAGTGGTCCGCGCTACAATAATCTCATCACCGTCGAAAAAGTACGAGTCATTGACGATGACGGCGAGAATCTGGGTGTCATGTATACCCGCGAGGCGATAGCGCAAGCTGCGGAAGTAGGGCTCGATCTGGTGGAAGTTTCCCCGAACGCCGATCCCCCCGTGTGCAAATTCCTGGACATCGGTAAGTTCAAATATGAGGCCCAGAAAAAGGCCAATTTGGCCCGTAAGAGCCAGAAAACGCAAGAAATCAAAGAAATCAAGATGCGTCCAAACATCGATGATCATGATTATATGGTCAAGATGAAGAAGGTCGCAGAGTTCATTGAAGAAGGTGACAAGGTCAAGATCACACTGCGCTTCCGCGGTCGTGAATTGGCGCACCAACAATTGGGTATGCAACTGTTGCAGCGCGTTCAGGCAGATACGACCGAGACTGCAAAGATCGAGGCACATCCCCGCATGGAAGGCCGCCAAATGCTAATGGTACTGTCGCCCAAATAGGGCGCAGTTACCAAATGGCTTGCCGTATCAGTTCGGCACCAATGACAACCATTAGAAGCTGGATTATGATGTTGAATCGCTCAGGCGAAACGCGCTTAACCAACTGCACTCCGGCAACAGTGCTTAAGATCGCAAGCGGCAGGAAAACTGCCGTGAGCGTCATGTTCTCGCGGTTAAACTGACCCAGCGCCGCATATGCGGGCACCTTCATCCAATTGATGATCGTAAAGAATATCGACGAAGTCCCCACAAATACCAAATGCGGGAAGTTGCGCGACAGCGCCCAGATTTGGAACGGAGGGCCGCCCGCATGGGCGATCTGACTTGTGAAGCCGGACACGCCGCCCATGACGGTTCCGATCCACTCCGGCGCGGGCCCTGTTAGCTTCATCTGCATCCCCATGAGGGGAAGCAACCGATAAGTGCCAAAGGCCAATGCGATAACGCCGACAAAGCCGCGCACGGCATCTTCATTTATGACCGACGCGAGCAACCAAGCGAGAAAGATACCGATCGCCGCGCCGGGCAGGGTCAGAAGAAGCGTGCGCCGATCATAGCTGCGGCGGAAGGCCCAAACGCTCACGACGTCTTGGACCATAAGGATGGGCAACAACATTCCGGCCCCAGCCACTGGGTCCATGACCAAAGCAAGCAACGGCATGGCCGCCGCACCAAGTCCGGCAAAGCCACCCTTGGCCAGCCCGACCAAGATAACCGCCACGCCAGCGACGCAGTAAAACAGAATATCCGTCGGCAAAATCAGGATGCCCTGACGCGCTTTCGCAAAGCGAGAATATAGATAATCGTCGCTGCCGAGGCGAACAAAAACCATTGAATAGCATAGAAGCCGTTGTTGGAGATCTTACGCTTGATTTTGTCCAACGACGGTGGTTCGGCCGTGCGCAGGCCGCCGACGCCTTGCTGCAACACCAGCATGGGACGCAAGGTAGCAGGCTCGGCAAACAGCTTCGCAATCAATGATTGCCGGTCAGGCTCAGTCGTGATGACCCCGCTTACTAGTCCGCCATTCCAGTCAACCTTTTGGTTCGGTCGCGCGGAGATGCCTGCAACAATTAACGCTGCCGGCCCCTCTGCGTCAGTAACGCACTCGGCAAGATAGCGCGTGCCTGTTTTGCCCAGCGTATCGCTGCCCGAATCTTCACGCCATTTTGAAACACGCAGACAATTCAACGATGATTTACGGTGCAATGCATTGACGCTCACCGGCCCCTGCTTTGCGTAAGCTATGGCTGGCTTTGCGCTGTTGGCGGAAACATATCGCAACAGCATTTCGTTTTCAGCTTTGCGTTGAAGCTGCCAAAAACCCAGCGCAACCATCGTCGCAACCGCCAGCGTAACGAAGAATGTCGGGATAATCAGCCAGCGTGTCATGACACATCATCCTTACCAGCCTCTTTGGCGCGGTTGCGATGCTCTGCCGCTAACAACGCAGCCTTGGCCATGCGTAAAAAGAGCACCGTTAATGCCGCAGTGAAAGGAACCCAAATCACCACATGCACCCAAAAGGGCGGGCGAAATGCGGCATCCACGATCAAGGCAAGTACAATGATCAACGCGCCTATGACCATAACGAGCAAGGCGGCAGGCCCATCGCCAACGTTGAAGCTGCTATAATCTAACCCACAATTTTCGCACCGGTCCGCGAACTGGCCCAATCCAGCGAAAAGAGTCTTGCTGCCGCATTGGGGGCAGAGACCAAAAAGGGCAGCCTTAGCGATGCTGGGCTGCCCTTCTGTGGATTGTTTGTTGGTCATTTATGCGTGCACTGGTGCGCCCCAGCCACCCCAAATGTAGATGGTGATAAAGAGGAAAAGCCACACGACGTCGACAAAGTGCCAATACCATGCCGCAGCTTCAAAACCGAAATGCTGCTGAGGCGTGAAATGGCCCTTGTAGGTACGTGCAAGGCAGACCGCCAAGAAAATGGTGCCTACAATGACGTGAAAGCCATGGAAGCCTGTCGCCATGTAGAAGGCCGTACCATAATTCAGCCCGCCGAACGGAAATGGTGCTTCTGAATATTCATAGGCCTGAATGCTGCTGAACAGAAGGCCAAGGAAGATGGTCGCCCACAGGCCTTTCTTCAGACCTTCACGGTCGCCATGGATCAACGCGTGGTGCGCCCATGTGACCGTGGTGCCCGAGCACAGCAGGATCAGCGTATTGAGCAATGGAAGCTTCATCGAGTCGAGAACTTCAAGACCTTTTGGCGGCCACTGCATCAACGCTGCGGCGCCTTCCTGACCGATCAGGTTCGTTATGGTGAACGCGTGGGTTTCTGCGTCTTTCACGAGCTCCAGCGGGACCGGGAACAAGGAATAATCGAACCATGCCCAAAACCAAGCGACAAAGAACATGACTTCTGACGCAATGAACATGATCATGCCGTAACGCAGGTGAAGCTGAACCACGGGCGTATGGTCTCCAGCATGAGCTTCATGAATGACGTCGCTCCACCACGCATAGAAAGTATACATGACACTGATGAAGCCAAGGCCGAAGACAAGGCTGCCATAGCTAAACTGTTCGGGATGCATCCACATCACCAGACCAAAGAACATCGTCAGGGCCGAAAATGAACCCAGCAACGGTGTAATGCTTGGTGGCAAAATATGATAATCGTGATTTTTGGCACCCGCCATGTTCAATTCCCTGTAGTCTTACCGGTTAACAATTGTCTTAGCTTCAGTTTACTGCCTGGTCCACCGTGTTTGGCTTTTCGACGGGGTAGAAAGTGTAGCTAAGGGTGATTTCTTCGATGTCTTTGGTGTTCGGATCCGTCATGATTTTGGGGTCAACATAATAAAGCACGGGCATGCGAACCTGTTCGCCCGGCTTCAATGTCTGCTCCGTGAAGCAAAAGCACTGGATCTTGTTGAAATATTTGCCCGCCAACTCGGGTGTGACGTTAAACGAGGCCGTTCCCGTTACGGTTTCGTTAGACAGATTCTTCGCTAGGAAGATTGACATGTCTTTTGCCCCGATACTGACGGTATCGGTCGGCCGTTCTGGTTTAAAGTCCCAAGGCAGGTCGCCGCGATGGTTTGCGTCAAACCGGATCACGATGGTTTTGTCGGTTGTAACTACGGTGGCCGCCTGTGCAGCATCAACCCGCATGGTTGTGCCACCAAAGCCCGTTACCTGACAGAATATGCGGTACAGTGGAACAGTGGCAAACCCCACGCCAACCATCGATACTGCAACCGCGGCGGCTAAGAACCCCGTTTTGGCATTGGATATGGCCATCAGTTTGCTCCCCCGACTTTCACAATAGTGATGAGAAAGAATAGGACGCATAAGCCCACAAGCGCGAAGCCCATGACACGCGCCCGTGCTGCCTGTCGTTTACGGATAATAGTGGTTTCTTCAACGCTATAGGGAGGCCGGTCAATTGGGGTCATAATATGAGCATCCGGTCAAAAGCGAAAATGGCGAATAGAAGAAAAAGGTACAGAATGGAAAAGGCGAAAAGTTGCTTTTCCGGATTCATAGCCATCGCATCGGTGGTGTCATTCCTCCACACGCGATACGCTAATGCAATAAACACAATGTTCAGCAGCACAGACGCTGCGCCAAATAGCCAGCTGGTCTGCCCAAGTACGAAGGGAAGGACTGCAGTTGCGGCCATCGGGAAAGTGTAGCCGAAAATCTGGTTGCGCGTGGATTTCTGGCCTTTCACATTCGGCATCATAGGAATGCCGGCCGCGCCGTAATCAGTCTTCATAAACAAGGCGAGCGCCCAGAAATGGGGAGGGGTCCACAAAAAGATAATGGCAAAAAGAATGACCGGCAGAAGGGTGACATCACCCGTTACCGCTGCCCAACCAATGACCGGAGGAAATGCGCCAGCTGCACCGCCGATAACAATATTCTGCGGCGTGTTGGGCTTGAGCCAGATGGTGTAAACAATGGCGTAAAAGAGGATCGAGAAGGCCAGCAAACCCGCCGCCAACCAGTTAACGGCAACGCCCATGATACCCACAGAGAATGCCGCAAGACCAATGCCAAAATGCAGTGCAGATTCGCGGTCCATTCTGCCTGCGGGCAATGGCCGGCCCGATGTCCGCGCCATTTTGGCATCCGTATCTGCTTCAAAATACTGGTTGAGCGCACCACAGGCACCCGCGCCCACGGCAAGGCACAAGATCGCGGTAAACCCGATTACTGGATGAATACTACCCGGTGCCGCCAACAACCCGCACAGCGCGGTGAATACGACGAGCGACATCACGCGGGGCTTAGTCAAAGCCCAGAAGTCGCGCCACTCTGCTGGCAAAATAATGTCACGCGTTGCGGTTGTCATGCCTGTTCCCAAACGTACGAAACGTTTTAAGCGGCGAACCGCCGCCGGTTACTTGATAACCGGCAGCGTTTCGAACTGGTGATATGGAGGAGGGCTTGTCAGCGTCCACTCAAGCGTCGTTGCACCTTCACCCCAATAATTGCCTTCTGCACGGCGGCCAGCGACCAACGAATAGATGACGTTCACGAAGAAGATGAGCACCCCAACCGCCATGATGACATAGCCCGTCGACGCAACGCCGTTCCAATAGGCAAAGGCCTCTGGATAATCGGGGTAGCGACGTGGCATACCTGAGTTTCCGAGGAAATGCATCGGGAAGAACAGGACGTTTACGCCGATGAAGAACACCCAGAAGTGCAAATGGCCAAGGAATTCATTCAGGTGGCGACCCGACATTTTACCGAACCAATAATAGAAGCCGGCAAAGAGTGAGAACACCGCACCAAGCGACAACACATAATGGAAGTGGGCAACAACATAATAAGTGTCATGCAAGTTATCGTCGAGGCCGCCATTGGCCAGAACAACGCCCGTCACGCCGCCAACGGTGAACATGAAGATGAAGCCCATCGCCCAAACCATAGGTGTCTTAAAGCTCACCGAACCGCCCCACATGGTTGCGATCCAGCTGAAGATCTTGATGCCTGTTGGTACCGCAATCACCATAGTAGCAGCCGTGAAGTACATTTTCATGTCGACGCTCATGCCCGTGGTGAACATGTGGTGCGCCCAGACAACAAAGCCGACGACGCCAATCGCAACCATCGCATAGGCCATGCCGAGATAGCCAAACACTGGCTTGCGGCTGAAGGTTGCGACGATCTGGCTGATGATGCCGAAACCTGGCAAAATCATGATGTACACTTCAGGGTGACCGAAAAACCAGAACAGATGCTGATACAAGACAGGGTCACCGCCAGCCGACGCATCAAAGAATGCGCCGCCAAAGTTACGGTCGACCAGAAGCATCGTAATTGCAGCCGCCAACACTGGCAAAGCGAGCAACAACAAGAATGCAGTGACCAACACCGACCACACGAACAGCGGCATTTTGTGCAAGGTCATTCCCGGCGCGCGCATGTTGAAAATGGTGGTGATGAAGTTAATGGCACCCAAAATCGACGCTGCACCAGCAAGGTGAAGCGAGAAAATGGCCATGTCCACAGCCGGACCGACCGAACCAGAGGTTGAAAGCGGTGCATAAACCGTCCAGCCAGTTCCAGCGCCCAAACCTGTGCCGCCCGGCACAAAGCTTGAACCAAGCAGCATGATGAAAGCAACAACCGTCAACCAGAAGCTAATATTGTTCATGCGGGGAAACGCCATGTCAGGCGCGCCGATCATCAAAGGCACGAACCAGTTGCCAAAACCGCCAATGATGGCGGGCATGACCATGAAGAACACCATGATCAGGCCGTGGGCGGTGATCAGCACGTTCCACATGTGATAGGCTTCATCAAGCGACGCTTCCTTGCCGGCCATCATTGATGCCCAACCTTGAAGATATTGGATGCCAGGAGCAGCAAGCTCCAACCGCATCAGACCGGAAATGCCACCGCCGATGATCCCTGCGCATATAGCAAAGATCAAATAGAGGGTGCCGATGTCCTTATGGTTAGTCGACATGAACCACCGGGCGAAAAAGCCCGGCTTGTGGTCCGCGTCATGATGGTCATGCGCATGAAGGTCTGTACCTGTGGCAGCAATGGTTGTCATCCGTTTGGCCTTTTTACTTAGTTGGCGCTGCAACAGGTGCAGCAGCAGTGTCGATAGGAGTTGCGGCGCCAGCAGGTGCGACAGGAGCAGCTACATTCTCGCCCGCAGGAGCAGCGGCCGAGGCAGGCTTGGTCGCCCCAGGCATTGTGCCACCCTGCGCCTTTACCCATGCTGCAAACTTTGCAGGCGGCAGTGCCTCTACAACGATTGGCATGAACGCATGGCGCGCTCCGCAGAGTTCAGAGCATTGCCCAAAATATACACCAGGTTTCGTAATCGTGAGCGACTTTTCGTTCAGACGGCCAGGGACCGCATCTAGCTTGAACCAAAGCGAAGGAACGGCGAATGCATGAATCACGTCAGCGGCAGTGGTCTGAATGCGCAACGGCACCCCGGCAGGAACAACCATACGATTGTCCGAAGCCATGAGCTTCGGTCCGTCATTTTCGGTGCGGAAACGCTCGCCTTTGGCAACGTCGCCTTCTTCCTTGAGCATGTTTGAAACAACTTCGAAACCGCCATGGTCAGGATAGGTAAACCCCCAATACCACTGATAGCCAGTCGCTTTAATGGTGACGGCATTGGCTGGAGCTGGCTTGAACTGCTTCGCCAACAAATCGAGCGAAGGATACGCAATGCCCAACAGAATCAGGACGGGAACCAAAGTCCATACAACCTCAATGAAGGTGTTGTGTGTTGTCTTGGATGGCACTGGATTTGCACGGCGGTTGAAGCGCAAAATTACCATGAACAGAAGACCGAGAACAAATAGCGAAATGATGGTTATGATTGGCAAAAGAACCGTATTGTTGATCCATTTTGCATATTGGCCGTTGTCGCTGAATTGCTCCTGAAAATCTATTTCTTTAGGCTTTGGCATGCCGACGCTGTTTTTATAGTCGGGACGCATGGGCGTGTAACCCGGCAGGGAGCCATCCATGGATTTCGGCGCAGCGGCAGCTGCTGGCGCTGCTTCTGTCGCAGGTGAAACCGGAGTAACGGCAGCAGGCGTCGCCACGACGGGCGCAGCCACTTCCTTAGTTACTGGCGTCGGCGCAGGATTCGCAGGCTGCGCCATCGCCAATGACGACGCGGTCAGGACAACGAGCAATACCAACAATTTCTTCAACATATTCATCAACTTGGCCCCGTATTCTTGGTGCGGCGCAGGAACTTTGCGCTGGTCTGACCGACCCGTAGAGTGCCAGACTGGCGCGACCTATAGTCGCGCTAATCTGAAGCCTCAAGCGGTCGATTGATTATTTTTAGCATTTAATTGCTCCAGTTTTCTACCTATTTGCGTTGCAATCCGCTAAACAGCGCATGCAAAAGACAACATTGGTAAAGAAGGAAAATTCTCCCCACCATGACTGAAGATGAAATACTGGCTGAATTCCGTAGCGTCGAGGCATTGCTTGAGGGACATTTCCTGCTGTCATCGGGCCGCCACAGTGCCTATTATCTGCAATGCGCACGTTTGTTAATGAACCCAGAGCGCGCCGGGCGGATTGCCCTTGCGATTACCCAAAAAATCCCAAGGGAATTGCGCAGCGAAGTGCAAGTCGTCATTTCCCCCGCCATGGGCGGTATCATTATTGGCCATGAAATGGGCCGCGCGCTTGGCGTTGATGCTTTGTTTGTTGAGCGCCCCGACGGTGTGTTTGGTTTGCGTCGCGGCTTTTCGCTCGCGCCCGGAACCAAAGTGTTGATGGTGGAGGATGTCGTTACGACTGGTCTTTCGTCACGCGAGGCCATTGCCGCGATTGAAGCCGCAGGCGGCGTTGTCGTTGCGGCCGCTTCAGTGGTTGACCGCTCGGCGGGTACGGTTGAACTTGGCGTGCCATTTTATCCGCTAATCGAATTGAACTTCCCTACATATGCAGCAGATGAATTGCCGCCCGAGCTGGCAACTACAGAAGCAGTTAAGCCCGGCAGCCGAAAGATATGAACGAAGCCGCAAAAGCGCAGCGCCTGCGCCTAGGCGTCAACATTGACCATGTCGCCACCATACGCAACGCGCGCGGCGGGGCGCATCCAGACCCTGTGCGTGCGGCGCAGATTGTCGCCGCCGTGGGCGGTGATGGCATTACTGCCCATTTGCGCGAAGACCGACGACACATTCGCGATGTCGATATAGAACGCATAATGGCGGCCACCAATTTGCCGCTCAATCTGGAAATGGCTGCGACCGAAGAAATGCTCGAGATTGCACTTCGGCATAAACCCCATGCGGCGTGTATCGTCCCTGAACGGCGGGAGGAGCGGACAACAGAAGGCGGTTTAGACGCAGCCGGCCAGCACAACCATCTCGCACCTATCGTTTCGCGGCTTACCGACGCCAATATCCGCGTAAGTCTGTTCATTGAACCCGACGCCCGCCAGATTGAAGCAGCTATCCGCCTGCGCGCGCCAATCGTGGAATTCCACACAGGCAAATACGCCCATTCCGAAGGCGCAGAGCGCGAAGTCGAGCTCCGCCGCATTGCCGACGCCGCTGCTTTGGCCGCCAAAAATGGCATCGAACCGCATGCGGGCCATGGCCTGACGTTCGATAATGTCCAACCTATTGCCGCTATCCCGCAGTTCGCTGAACTCAACATCGGGCATTATCTCATTGGCGAGGCGATTTTCATTGGGCTTGAAGAAAGCGTGCGCAAAATGCGTGCGCTGATGGACCTTGCACGGTGATCATCGGGCTTGGTTCCGACCTATGTAATATTGAACGTATCGCCCGTTCGCTTGAACGCTTTGGCGAACGCTTTGAAAACCGGGTATTCACAGACATTGAATGTGCGAAGGCAGCCAAACGTCCGTTTACCAAAGCAGGCACTTATGCGAAACGCTTTGCCGCTAAAGAGGCCTTTTCCAAAGCAGTGGGAACCGGTTTCAAACATGGTGTGTTTATGAAGGACATTGGCGTCGTTAATGCACCCTCCGGTGCGCCAACTCTTTCCCTTACTGGGGGCGCGAAAGCACGGCTCGACGCAATGATTCCAGCAGGCTATGAAGCCCATATACATTTGACGCTGACCGATGATCATCCTTGGGCACAGGCATTTGTCATTATAGAGGCATTAAGAATGCAAAAGACATGAGCAGCGTGACCACAGAAACTGACGAAAATTCCTCCACACCTCCCGCACCAACCCCTGAAAAGCAGAGCTGGGCCGCAACCGCATGGGCGGAGGTTAAGGGCATGTTTTGGCTGTTGCTTGCCGTCCTCGCCTTCCACAGCTTCATAGCAAAGCCGTTCTACATTCCCTCAATCTCGATGATGCCGACCTTGTTGGTGGGTGACCGCCTGTTTGTGAGCAAATATCCGTATGGATGGAGCCATGTATCGCCGACGATCCCGAATCCTGTAGCCATTTTCCGTTGGCTCGTGCTGCGGGAAGAGGTTGAAGCGCTGGCCGTACCGCTGCCTGAGAGCAATACGCGTGTTTGGGGCAAAATGCCCGAACGTGGCGACATCGTCATATTGACACCAAAGGGCAAATATCAGGACTGGATTAAGCGCGTCATCGGTTTGCCCGGCGACACCATTGCGTTGAAAGAGGGGCAGGTTTTTCTAAATGGCAAACCCGTTCCCCAAGATACGCAACCCAATTTGACCCTGGCGGTAGACGCCAACAATCCGTGCAATGAATATGACTTTCCCGGCGCCCTCACCCGCAGCGATGATGGCGCTTTGACGTGCAACTTGCCCATAATCCGCGAGACGCTGCCCAATGGCGCACAATATGACACCATCGATGCGCGTCGCGGCGATACCGATGATATGGACCCAGTCAAAATCCCGGCAGGTCATGTGTTCTTGATGGGTGATAACCGCGACAATAGCTCCGATAGCCGTGTAGCTGCGGAACTTGGCGGCCTTGGCGGTCCCGTTTCATGGGATCGTATTGGTGGGCGCGCTGAGATAATCACATTCTCCGTAGATGGCAGCACGGGCCTTAATCCTGCGACATGGATAGGTTCGCTTCGGGGGGATCGCGCTGGCGCAAGTTTACGTCCCAAGAAGGTCCGCCAAGGTGAATGACGTCTCTACGCCAGAGCAAAGCAAGCCACGCCGTCGGCGTAAAAAGCCCGAGGCGCGGGCGGCCGATAGCTTTCGGGAAGAAGTAGGCCCGACCGAGCTTTACGACCCGATTATCCGGTCCGAAGTTAAGCGCGCCACGGTATGGATTGGCATGGCTGCTTTGGTGGTGGCGTTCATCTGGCTTGCTCAGCCCATTCTTCTCATCATTGGCGGCGTCGTTCTCGCCGCAATGTTCGACGGCGGAGCGCGTCTCCTCGGTCGGATTTTACCCATTCCGCGTGGCTTCCGACTGACGATTGTGGTGTTAGCCGTTTTCGGCTTCATGTATTGGACGTTCGTTTTCACTGGCTCCGAACTGGCCGCACAGGCCGCAAGCCTTCAGGCCATTGTCGAAACCCAAATTGGAGCAATCGGCAACCGGATTGAGGCGGCGGGTTTCAACATCTCCGCTGAAGATGTGAAGGGCCTTGGATCGCAGATATTAAATTCCGTTGGTCGCGTAACAGAAGCCGTTTCCTCTGTAGTCAGCACCATTACGAATCTTGCGATGATGCTGGTTCTTGGTATTTTTATTGCAGCGGAACCCCGCCTGTATGAACGCGGCGTGGCGTGGATGCTGCCGCTGTCAGAGCGCGCGCATTTTTATGGGACCGCCGAAAAAATGGGTAGCGTCTTGCGCCGCCTGATGGCCGGGCGCTTACTTGGCATGGCGGTCGAAGGCTTTGGCACGTGGATATTGCTTAGCCTTGGCAACGTGCCAATGGCGGCGTTGCTCGGTGTGCTCACGGGCTTGCTGGCATTTCTACCCAACATCGGCGCCATCGTATCGGGTGCGCTGATCATATTGGTTGGATTCTCCGCCGGAGCAGATGTCGGGCTGTATGCTGTTTTCGTCTATTTTGTCGTCCAGATGGTCGACGGGTATCTGATTGTGCCAATGGTGGCCAAGCGCGCGGTCGATTTAGCACCAGCCTTGGTCTTGGGCGCGCAGATCCTGTTTGGCGCGCTTTTCGGCATATTAGGATTGGCGCTTGCCGACCCCATCATTGCGATGATCAAAGTCACGCTTGAGCGGCAATCTGCGCGTAATGAAGCGCGTGGCATCCGCGAAGGGCCGTGAACCCAAAAAATGCTGCTGACGGTCTGCTTTTTGATGGGGATTGCCAATTTTTTTATGCACAGGGCGGTCGCGGAATCGGGGCACCCGTTTGTGGAAGACACCAAGCGCTATTTTAGTGGGCATTTCAGTCCTTTTGGCAGCTATGCCATTGAACTGGCGTTGCTGATCGGCGCACTGTGGCTCGCGAATGAAGGGTCATTGACGATTTCACTTTTATACGCCGCGTATACAGCCATCAATGGTGTTGCGACATGGTGGCTGCTGTTTGGCAAGACATGATGGGCCTTTGTGCTTTGCTTTAATCTAATTATAGGGCGCCTGTGCCTCCATTAGCTCCCACTTCTGACGCCAAGCCCGATTTCGCCGTCATGCGGCGCTTTCTGCCCTATTTATGGCCGAAGGATGAGGCTGGTTTGCGCGTGCGCATCGTCTTTGCATTGCTGCTGGTGGTTATCTCGAAACTCATCCAACTCAGCATGGCGTGGGTCTACGGCCGGGCCATTGACCGGATGGTTCCGGGCATGGAAGACAGCGTCGCCATCGCAATCGCATTGGTCGCGGCCTATGCTGGTGCGCGTTTTGGCGGCGTGTTGTTCGACAATTTACGCAACGTCGTATTTGAACGCGTCGGGCAAGAAGCCACGCGGCGTCTGGCCGAAAATGTATTTAGCCATTTGCACAATCTGTCGATGCGCTTCCACATGAACCGGCGGACAGGCGCAGTGACCAAAGTCATTGAGCGCGGAACGAAGAGCATCGATATCATGCTCTATTTCCTGCTCTTCAACATCGCGCCCACATTGCTTGAGCTGTTTTTGGTCTCCGTTTATTTCAAGATTTCTTTTGGTTGGGGCATGGTTGTCGCAACGCTCATCATGGTTGTCAGCTACATCGCCTACACCACTGTAGTCACCAACTGGCGCAACAAATTGCGTGAGGAAATGAACGAGTTGGATACCCAGACCGTCGCCAAGTCGGTGGACAGCCTGTTGAACTACGAAACGGTCAAATATTTCAACGCAGAAAAGCGTGAGACCCGCCGCTATGCCGAAGTCGTCCACCATTACGCAAATGCCGCCGTCAAATCGGAAAACTCGCTCGCCGCTCTGAACATTGGTCAATCGCTCATAACCAACCTGATGATGGCGGGGGCCATGGGCTATGTTGTGTGGGGCTGGTCGCGGGGTCAGTTTACGACGGGCGACGTCGTAACGGTCAATACCTTGCTGGCGCAGCTATTCCGGCCATTGGACATGTTGGGCATGGTGTATCGCACCATTCGCCAAGGCCTGACCGATATGGCCGCGATGTTCGCACTCATCGATACCCCGGCGGAAATAACGGACAAACCAAATGCGCCCGCACTGGCCGTCAGTGGCGGGGCGATTGTGTTTGATGATGTGCATTTCGCTTATGACGCCGAACGGCAGATTCTGAAAGGCGTCAGTTTCGACATCAAGCCCGGCCACACGCTTGCGGTGGTTGGTCCTTCTGGCGCCGGCAAGTCGACCATCGCGCGGTTGCTGTACCGTTTTTACGACGTCACCGGCGGCCGAGTTACGATCGACGACCAAGATTTGCGCGATGTCACGCAGTCCAGCCTGCGCAGTTCCATCGGCATAGTCCCGCAAGACACTGTGTTGTTCAACGACAGCATTGGCTACAATATCGGCTATGGCCGCGAAGGTGCCAATCAGGCTGAAATCGAGGAAGCGGCGCGCGGTGCATCGATTCATGGCTTTATCGAATCCTTACCGGATCAATACGCCGCAAAAGTGGGCGAACGCGGATTGAAACTGTCCGGTGGCGAAAAGCAGCGTGTGGCGATTGCCCGCACTTTGCTTAAAAATCCGCCGCTTTTGATATTGGACGAAGCGACCAGCGCCTTGGACAGCCGGACGGAGTCGGAAATTCAAGCGACGCTTGAGCGTATTTCGGAACGCCGCACGACCATCATCATCGCACACCGGCTTTCGACGGTGGTCAACGCTGACGAGATCATCGTGCTTGAGGCGGGCCGCGTCGCCGAGAAAGGCACACATGTGCAGCTGCTCCGCAAAAATGGTCTCTACGCTGACATGTGGGCACGCCAGCAAAGCGAGGCCGAGGAAGAAGCCATCACGGCTGCTTAGGTTTATGATGATACGCTATCCACAAGCGTCTTTGACCAATCAGAAGTGGGCTCTGTTATTGGCCGTGCAGCCGCGCTAGGGCTTCGGCATGGCCTCCGTCGATCCCTCCCCCACGCCAGCCGATATATTGCACCGCCTGTTCGGCTTCCCCGGATTTCGCGGGCAGCAAGAGCAGGTAGTGACTCGCGTTCTTGCGAGGCAACGGACGCTTGCGATCATGCCAACGGGCGCAGGCAAGTCTTTATGCTATCAATTGCCCGCCGTGATCATGGACGGCACTTGTATCGTGATATCGCCGCTCATCGCGCTGATGCATGATCAGATGCGGGCAGCCGACGCTGTCGGTATCCGTGCAGCGACGCTGACGTCCGCCGACGACAATCACGCCGAAACAATCGCACGGTTCAGGGCAGGCGAATTAGACTTGTTATATGTCGCGCCGGAACGGGCATCAGGGCAGGAATTCCGCAGCCTGTTACGTGAAACAAAGATATCGCTTTTTGCCATTGATGAGGCGCATTGCGTGTCCGAATGGGGCCATGATTTCCGGCCCGATTATCGCTTGTTGCGCCCGTTGCTCGACGACTTTGCCGACGTACCAAGGCTGGCGCTGACCGCGACCGCAGACACCCACACCCGCGACGACATCGCCGAGCAATTGGGCATACCCAGCGATGGTGTCATGGTGGCGGGTTTTGACCGGCCCAACATCCGTTATGTCGCCGAAGCCGCCCCAAACAGCGGCGCCGCATCCTTGGTAAAGGGGTTGCAAGGGGCGGGCATAGTTTACGCCCAAACGCGTGACCGCACCGAGAAGATTGCGGCGCAAATCGCAGAGACAGGACGCAGAGCGCTTTTTTATCATGCAGGCATGGAGCCGCAAACACGCGCCCGTGCGCAGGCCGAATTTGTGTCGTCCGAAGACATGGTCATGGTCGCGACGGTGGCCTTCGGCATGGGAATCGACAAGCCCGATGTGCGCTTCGTCGTGCATGCTGGCCTGCCGAAGTCCATCGAATCCTACTATCAGGAAAGTGGCCGTGCAGGACGCGATGGCGACCCCGCGGTCGCGCATATGCTATGGTCAGCAGGTGACTTTACGCGCGCCCGAGGGCGGTTGAACGAGCTTCAACCAGAACGGCGCGAGGCGGAATTGGCCCGCGTGGCTGCATTGTCGCATCTGGTGGAAACCCCCGGATGCCGCCGCGCTGTAATGCTGCGCCATTTTGGCGAAAGTCCGCCAGAAAGCTGCGGCAATTGCGACAATTGCCTACACGCACCCGATGTGCACGACGCGACCGAACTGTCCCGTAAATTATTGTCCGCAGCATATCGGACGGGCCAGATGTTTGGCATGGGCCATTTGGAAAAAGTCCTGATGGGCAATGGAGACGACCGGATAACGCAATTCGGGCATGACCAGCTTTCGGTTTTCGGCATTGTGGACAGGGCGGAGGCCGCGATGCTGAAACCTTTGTCGCGTGCACTTCAGGCGCGCGGCGCCTTAGTGGCAAATGAACATGGCGGTCTAAAACTGGCGGGCGATGCACGCGCGATCATGCGCGGTGACCAAAAAATCCAGATTGCGATCGTAAAACCTAGCGCCAAACGCAGCGCGGGTCGTCCGGACAATCCAATCGGCAATCCGTTATTTGAGGCCTTGCGCGCAAAAAGGCGGGCGCTTGCCGAAAATGTGGGCGTGCCGCCTTATGTCATTTTCCATGACGCCACCTTGCGAGAGATGGCGCTGACACGGCCAGCCGACATCCGCGCCTTAGGCCGGATCAGCGGCGTTGGGGCACGCAAGCTGGAGGCCTATGGCGCGGAATTTTTGTCGGTAATCGCACAATTTTGAAATCGGAGCCCTTCGGGGCTACTCTCCTTTCTTGTTATCGATTGCAGTTTAAATTAAGGTCAAGGAATCGCCAAAGTTTAGGTGATTTTACAACAGGATTTCCAGATGTTCCGGATGTTGACTGATACATTTTATGCGGCCCCGCAAATCACCGTGTCGGACGTTGCCGACGCCGCCGATGCAGGGTTTTCGATGATCATCAACAACCGGCCTGAAGATGAGTCGGCCGACCAGACCTCCGGGTTAGAAATCGCAGCAGCAGCTGCGGCCGCTGGCTTGGAATATGTGGCTATTCCCGTCACACATGCCGGCTTTGCAGAGTGGCAAGTGACCGCGATGGCAGACGCGCTGGACAAGGGCGATGGCAAAGTGCTGGCATATTGCCGTTCAGGTACGCGTTCCACTTTTCTGTGGGCGCTGGCCCGCGCATCCCGCGGAGCGCACCCCGCCACCTTGGCGGAAAAAGCGACGGATGCCGGATATGACCTCGCCCCCGTAACCGCGATGATGGATATGTTGCGCGGGCGGGCTTCGTGACGGCAGGGTTGCTCAAGCTGGCGGGGTCCATTGCCGCGATCTTGTTTATCGCGTGGTTTGCGCGGTTCCTGCGGCTCGGTGGTGACGTCCGCATCCGCAGCGAAGAGCAAGCGCGCGAGATTGCCAATGAAACCTGCTGCGGGTTCGATCCGGTGGAAATAGCCATTGATAAAGCGGGCATCGCCGCGCTCCTGCGCGATGCCGAAGGGAGGCACCTGCTGGTCCGCCGCCATGGCGTGCAATGGGCGGGAAGGCTGCTCGACCGACATAATGATTCCCGCCTTGACCAGAATTTTCTCACCGTCGGTACAGGGGAAAAAACCTTTGGATCGGTCACGCTCAATCTGGGTTCGCAAGCGTCGCACTGGGCGGCTGGCTTACGCCATTTGAAAATATAGGACGCACATATGCCGGATCTCTTCAACCCAATTGATTATGCCGTTCCGGCGTTCATCATCCTCATCGTTGCAGAAATGCTCTGGGTGCGGCGACGTGCGCCAGAAAAATATGAACCCCGTGACACGCTGACGTCGCTGGCATTGGGTACGGGCAGCACCGTTGCAGGCGCGCTATCCGGCGCCTTGGTTTTCAGCCTCGCCATGTGGATATACGAACAACGCTTTTTCGATATCGGCTGGGTCTGGTGGGCGTGGCCCTTATGCTTTGTTCTGGATGATCTCGCTTATTATTGGGCGCATCGGTCGGGACATCGCGTGCGTTGGTTCTGGGCAAGCCATGTGAACCACCATAGCAGCCAGCATTACAACCTATCGACCGCGCTGCGCCAGACATGGACTGGCTTTATCGCACTTGGTTTTATTTTCCGGATACCCCTGGCATTTCTGGGTTTTCATCCTGCGATGCTGTTGTTCGTCGGCGCGTTCAATCTCATTTATCAGTTCTGGATCCACACCGAGGCAATTTACAAATTTCCGCGCTGGGTCGAGTATATCATGAACACCCCAAGCCACCACCGCGTCCACCATGCGACGAACCCGCGCTATCTCGATAAGAATTATGCAGGAACCTTCATCATCTGGGACCGCATTTTCGGAACATTCACCGAAGAGGTGGAAGGCGAAAAAATCCGCTATGGGATTGTAAAACAACTGGGCACGTTCAACCTGTTATGGAGCGTGTTTCACGAATGGATTGGCATCGCGCAGGATGTGAAGTCGGCGCCATGGCGGCATAAATTTTCATATATATGGCGCGCGCCGGGCTGGAGCCACGATGGCAGCAGGGACACATCCGATAGCATTCGTGCACAGTGGCTACAAAGCCAGCAAGCCAAGGCTGACTAAGGCTATTTACACCCTTGCCAGTAGTTAATCGCCCGCTTAAACCGCGCTACGTAGATGGAGCAGGCGTTATGGACGAATTTGACATCATTGTTATCGGCGGCGGTTCCGCAGGCAGTGCAGCCGCCGGACGATTGTCCGAAGGTGGCAAATATAAGGTCTGCCTGATCGAAGCAGGTGGCACCAACAACAATATGTTGATCAAAACGCCCGGTTTCATGCCGTTTATCCGCGATGCGTCCAATTACAAATATGATACTGTTCCGCAAAAGGGGCTGAATGGCCGCACCGGCTATCAACCGCGTGGTAAGGGACTTGGCGGGTCAAGCGCGATCAACGCGATGGTGTATATCCGTGGCCACAAATATGATTATGACAATTGGGCTGCCTTGGGTTGCGATGGCTGGTCCTATGACGACGTGCTGCCGTTTTTCAAACGCTGCGAAGATAATGAACGCGGCTCTGACGCATTTCATGGTTCGGGCGGGCCGCTTTCTGTTTCCGACCAGCGCTGGCCACAAGCCGGCAGCCTTGCCTTCATTGAGGCGGCGGCAGAATTGCAATTGCCCATCAATGCGGACTTCAACGGTGCAACGCAGGACGGCTTTGGTCTATATCAAGTCACGCAAAAGGGTGGCGAACGCTGGACCGCAGCGCGCGCATATGTCGAGCCTGCGCGGGATCGCATGGAAGTTCTCACCGGTGCTTTACCGAAAAGATCATCGTCGAAAACGGCCGCGCTACTGGCGTTATCATTCGGCAGGGACGCAAGCGCCGCACCATCAAGGCGCGCGGCGCAGTCATATTGTCGGCAGGCGCATTTGGCTCACCACAAATCTTGATGCTATCCGGAATGGGCCCAGCCGAACATTTGCGCAGCGTTGGGGTCGACGTCGTTCATGACAAGGCCGCTATTGGCGCCGACCTGCAAGACCATATCGACTATGTTTCGAGCTTTGAAACGCAGTCAAAAGCTGATTTCTTCGGCGATTCGCTCGCTGGCACGGGCAAGATGGTCAAGGCGATCATCGAACATAGGTTCAAGCGCACGGGCGTGATGACCACCTGTTTTGCTGAGGCAGGCGGGTTCTGGCGATCGGATGCAAGCTTGCCAGCACCCGACATCCAATATCATTTTGTGCCTGCGATGCTGGAAGATCACGGCCGTTCGAAGGTGAAGGGCCATGGCTTTAGCTGCCATGCATGTGTGTTACGCCCTGAAAGCCGCGGCACGGTGCGTCTGTCGTCTGCGGACGCCAGCGTCGCTCCGCTGATTGACCCTGCGTTCCTAAGCGATGACCGTGACATCGCGACTTTGCGCAGCGGCGTGCGCGCTATGCACCGCATATTCGAAGCACCCGCGCTTGCCGCCTATAACGGCAAAAACCGGCATCCCGTGGATATCAATGATGACGCGGCATTGGACGACCTAATCCGCAGCCGCGCCGACACTGTCTATCACCCCGTGGGCACATGTCGCATGGGGCCAAATGATAGCGACGTCGTTGACTCGCGCCTGAAATATCGGGGTATTGACGGCCTATATGTCGCCGACGCCAGCATCATGCCGCGCCTTGTTTCTGGAAACACCAATGCGCCCAGCATGATGATCGGCGAAAGATGTGCTGAATTTGTCCGGGCTGACTTGCAATAATCTTGCGTAAACGCGGCACTGCGGTTAACCGCGTGCCCGTTATGGCGATAAATAGAACAGAATATATCAGCACCCGCGGCAACGCGGACACGCTCGATTTTGCAGGCGTCACCCTGACGGGTTTGGCAAGCGACGGGGGCCTGTATGTGCCCAGGCATTGGCCGCAATTTTCAACAGAAGAAATCACCGCAATGCGCGGGCTGTCTTACATTGATCTTGCCGCGCGTGTCATGGCGCCTTTTACCGCAGGTGTATTGAACGAGGCCGAGCTCAAGGGCCTGTGCGCCACGGCTTATGGCTCCTTCGCCCATCAAGCCGTTGCCCCATTGGTGCAGTTGGATGGCCAGCATTGGCTGCTTGAGCTTTTTCACGGCCCGACCTTGGCGTTCAAGGATGTTGCGCTGCAATTGCTTGGCCAGTTTTTCGAACGCTTTCTTTCGGGTACGGATAAGAAACTGACCATCGTTGGAGCGACCTCGGGCGATACAGGGTCGGCCGCGATTGATGCCGTTGCCGGACGGGCACAAATCGAAATTTTCATGCTGCATCCGCACAACCGTGTGTCCGATGTACAACGGCGGCAGATGACAACTATCCTCGCGCCCAACGTCCATAACATCGCCATTGGCGGCAGCTTTGATGATGCCCAGGCGATGGTAAAGCGCATGTTCAACGACAAGGATGTAAATGGTCCGCTAACCTTATCCGCTGTCAATTCGATCAACTGGGCACGCCTGATGGCGCAAGTGGTCTATTATTTCTATGCCGCGCTGCGGCTCGGTGGACCTGAACGCAAGGTCGCGTTTTCGGTACCAACTGGGAATTTTGGCGATGTGTTTGCTGGCTATGTCGCGGCGCAAATGGGTCTTCCCATTGAGCGGCTTATTGTGGCCACGAACATCAATGACATTTTGCACCGTGCCTTGGCAAAGGGTGACTATTCGGTGCTTGGCGTAACCCCGACAGCATCGCCGTCGATGGATATTCAGGTATCAAGCAATTTTGAACGCCTGCTTTTCGATTTGGAGGGCCGTGACGGCTCCACCACTGGCGCGCGCATGAAATGGTTCGAACAAATGGGCAAAATGATACTTTCGCTCGAAATGCGCAAAAAGGCGAATTTGCTCACCAGCGCGCGGACCGATGCCGAGCAGATGTCCGCCGCTATGCGCTGGGCTTATGGCGCGACTGACCAGATTATCGACCCGCACACCGCCATCGCGCTCCATGCCGCGCGTACCGCCGGTATCCGTTCCGATGTGCCCGTGGTAACATTGGCGACCGCCCATCCAGCCAAATTCCCAGATGCCGTGGAAGAGGCAACAGGCGTGCGTCCAGCTTTGCCTGCGCGAGTTTCGCAATTGTTTGACCGCGAAGAACGCTTTGACGTTTTGCTCGGCACATATGATGCCGTGCGGGATTATGTACTGGCGCGCGCCACGCGCTGAACATGGAACAGGATTTCGTCACCCTCATCAGCGAACCACGCAGCGATTACACGCTGATCGATTCAGGTAATGGGCGCAAATATGAATCCTATGGCGACCGCCATTTTATCCGCCCCGAACCGCAAGCCATGTGGGCACCCGCGTTGGAAGAATGGCCAGCCGACGCGGAATTCGTTCCAGGATCAGACGATGATGGTGGCGGACGTTGGTATAACAACAAACCCGTTCCGATGGATGGTTGGCCGCTGTCGTGGAATGACGAAGTCCATTTTACGGCATCCTGCACGCCGTTTCGTCATTTGGGCTTTTTCCCCGATATGGACCCCGTATGGCGGTGGATGCGCGGGCAATTCGCGGATGTTGCAAACCCCGTTGCGATGAACCTGTTTGGCTATACCGGCGTTGGCACCCTCGCTTTGTCCGCAGCCGGCGCGCAAATGGTCCATGTTGATGCGTCGAAGAAGTCCGTAGGCCAAGCGCGCGCCAATGCCGAAATGTCGGGTATGTCAGACCGCCCCATTCGCTGGATCGTCGATGACGCCGCGAAATTCGTTGCACGCGAAGTGCGCCGTGAAAAGCGCTATGATGGCATATTGCTGGACCCACCCAAATATGGCCGTGGACCAGAAGGCGAAATATGGCGGCTTGAGGAAGACCTTCCCGAACTCATCGCCAATTGCCGTCAGTTGCTCGACGTGAATTCGAAATTTTTGTTTTTGACCGTTTACGCTGTACGCATGTCTGCGTTGGCACTGGGCGGACTATTGGAATCGCATTTTGCGGACCTTGGCGGCAAGGTTGAATTTGGCGAACTGGCAGTGCGCGAACAAGGCCGGGGCATGCTTTTACCCACAGCCATTTTCGCCCGCTGGTCGCGTTAAGGAGTGATATGAACGACAGTCTAATTCTCGAAGTGCACGACCTTGTCGTTAATGTCCTCACCGGCATTTACAGTCAGGAAACGCATTTGCCGCAGCCGCTGCGCATATCGATCAGCACGACGCTGGATATAGCACCACATTATGTGCCGGACACACCGCTGTCGGCGTCCAAAAACTATATGACGTTGAAAGAGGCCGCGACAAAATTGCCTGAGGGCGTGCACTTCACGCTGATCGAAGCGGTTGCCGATCATATCATGGACACGCTTTTTGCCGACGACCCGCGCATCAGCAACATCGTTGTCAAAATCGTTAAGCTGGCGATTGCCGAGGATAATGAGGCGATTGGCATAACGATGTCGCGAGGCCGCAAGTGACAACAGCGCAGCTTGCAATTGTAACAGGTGGCAAGCGTCGGCTGGGCGCAGAGATTGCGACGAAGCTTGCGGGCGCTGGTTATGCCCTAGCTTTGGTGAGCCACATGGATGCGCCGCCGACTGAGGCTTTGGCAGCGGCACTGGACGCCCATCAGAGCGCATGGCACGCTTTCACTTTTGACCTTAGCACCGGTAATCCAGCCGAGCTGATCGACGCGATCGCATCGCATTTTGGCCGAACACCGGATCTGCTGGTGAACAATGCGGCGATGTTCGGGCAGGATGATTGGCAGGCGATGACGCTTGAAACGCTGGAGGCGCATTTCAGGCTCAATATGTTTGCGCCACTTTTGCTGGCACAGGCTTTGGTCCGCGCCGCTGGCCCAACGAACCGGCCAGCTATTGTCAACATCCTCGACCAACGTATCGCCAACCCGCATGGCGACCAGTTGAGCTACACGTTATCAAAGCAAGCTCTGGCGGCGTCGGTACGGTCCATGGCGGCATCATTCGCTGGGCGTGCCCGTTACAATGGCGTAGCACCGGGGCTGGTTATTTCAACCGATGATTACACCGCCCATCAAGAGGTGCGGTTGGCCGATATGATGCCCTTGGGCAAGCTGCCATCGCCCTCTGCTGTAGCGGACGCAGTGGTTTATCTCGCCCAAGCGCAGGATGTCACTGGACAGGTTATTTTTGTCGATGGCGGCGCGCATTTAAAAAGCTTCGATCGCGACTTCATGCATCTTTAGCGCACGCGCCAAACGCAGATGCCCTTGCCCATGGCTGGCCGTGGCACGAGCCAATCCGGCACCTTGCCCTTTGCCATTCGTGCCCACAACCCGGCCGCGCCTTGCGACCGATAATTACGCAAGTGCACAAATAACTTGCTTATCGACAGCTGTTTGGCCATGGGGCTTCCAAGCGCATGAGGCGAGCGAACAGATCCGCCGCAGTTTTGGCAGCGTGAGGGCCCGACCAAAGGCTCCGCCAAACGAACAAGATGCGTAAGCTTAGAGGCTTCCCATATCACGCAGGGTTGTTTCCAACGGGTCGGCATGTGCTGCTCCCGAACACCTGCTCTTGCACCTATGCGGTCCTGATGAAAGGACCCGAGTCATGGGCTGCGACGACTATTTTGAAAGTATAAAAATGTCTTTTTTCCAAGATCTGGGCCTTGCCCAACCTATCCTGAAGGCGCTTGAGGCGGCGGGCTATGATACGCCGACCCCAATTCAGCAACAGGCTATTCCCTCCTTGCTTGAGGGCCGCGATCTATGCGGTATCGCCCAAACCGGAACGGGTAAGACGGCTGCATTTGCGCTGCCATCCCTCCATCATTTCGCCACCAAGCCAAAGGCGCGTCAGCAATATAGCTGTCGGATGCTTGTCTTGTCGCCAACCCGCGAACTTGCGGCGCAGATCGCTGATAGTTTCCGCACTTATGGCAAATTCCTTGGCCTGAAGGTCGATTGCGTTTTTGGCGGTATGCCGATTTTCAGCCAGAAAAAGCGTCTTGCCACCGGCGTCGATATTCTTGTCGCTACACCTGGCCGCTTGATCGACCTTATTGAACAGCGCGCAGTGACGCTCAAGGATGTTGAAATTTTCGTCCTTGATGAAGCCGACCAGATGATGGACCTTGGCTTCATCCACGCGCTAAAGCGTATTGACCAGTTGCTGCCAAAGCAGCGCCAAACATTGTTCTTTTCGGCAACTATGCCCAAGGCCATTGCTGAGCTGGGCAATCGCTTCCTCAACAATCCTGTGCGTGTTTCGGTCGCCCCCGCGGCAACAACAGCAGAGCGCGTCGAACAGTTTGTGACCTTTGTTGAGCAGCGCGAAAAGCAAACTCTGCTGACGCTTAAACTGCAAAGCGAAGAGATTGACCGGGCGTTGGTCTTTACCCGCACCAAGCATGGCGCTGACCGTGTCGTACGTGGGCTTGCCGGCGCAGGCATTCAATCCGCCGCGATCCACGGCAACAAATCGCAGGGCCAGCGCACCGCTGCGCTGCAAGCGTTCCGCGATGGCAAGATCAAGATCCTTGTCGCAACGGATATTGCTGCGCGCGGCATTGACGTTCCCGGTGTCAGCCATGTGTTCAATTTCGAACTGCCCAATGTGCCTGAACAATATGTGCACCGCATTGGCCGCACCGCACGTGCGGGTCGTGAAGGCGTCGCCATGAGCTTCGTTGCGGGCGATGAGCGCGGCTATATGAAAGACATCGAGCGTTTGACGGGCGTCCGCGCCATGACTCTTGGCCTTCCAGAAGGCTTCCGTGCAGCAGTTGCAGCATTGCCGCCCCCCGTTGCAGATAAGAAGCCACAACAGGCACGCGGCGGTCGCGGCGGTGGTCAGCCAGGCGGCGGTCGCACCAATTATGCTGGCAAAAAGCTTGGCGGTAATAATGGCGGCACTGGCTTAAATGGTGAAAGCCGTAATCGCACGCACGCCCCGCAAGGCGGCTGGCAGCCAGCGATTGGTCCGCGCGACGGCAGCCGTGAAGGTGGCCGGGATGCACGTCCACGCAGCGACAATGCGCCGGCTGGCGATCGTCGTCCAACCGCCGACCGCGCATTTGCAGCACGCAGCGAAAACCGCCGCGATCCTGGCGCACCTGGCCGCAATTACGGCCCCAAAAAGGGTGGTAATGGCAACTATAAGGGCACTGTAAAGCGGGCTGGCTAAAATACGGAATTAGTTAAGGGCCGTCATGCTGAACCAAGTTCGGCATGACGGCCTTTGGCACATTAATGCCTAAAATGCCGCATGCCGGTGAAGACCATGGCGAGGCCAGCTTCATCGGCGGCGGCAATTACTTCGTCATCACGCATGGAACCGCCGGGCTGAATGACCGCCGTTGCCCCCGCCTCGGCGGCTGCAAGCAGTCCGTCGGCGAATGGGAAGAAAGCGTCTGAAGCTACGGCTGAACCGACCGTGCGCGGCTCTGCCCAACCATAAGTTTCAGCAGCCTCTTTCGCCTTAATCGCGGCGATGCGCGCGCTATCACGCCGGTTCATTTGGCCTGCACCAATGCCCGCGGTGGCACCATCCTTGGCATATACAATGGCGTTCGATTTTACATGCTTGGCGATCGTCCAGGCAAAGCGACAATCCGCGAGTTCCTGTGCGCTTGGGGCGCGCTTGGTCACAACGGTAAATGCACTGTCGGCAACATGACCATTGTCCCGTGACTGCACGAGTAACCCGCCGGTAATCGGCTTGATTGATAAACCACTGCGCTTCGGATCGGGCAATTCACCCGTCAGCAGCAACCGCAAATTCTTCTTCTTGGCAAAAACGGCCTTTGCCGCATCATCCGCGGACGGGGCCGCAACAACCTCGGTAAATATCTCGGTAATCGCTTCTGCCGTCGCCGCATCCAGCGGGCGATTGACAGCAACGATACCGCCAAAGGCCGAGACGCTGTCGCATTCCAGTGCCGCGCGATAGGCGTCGATTAGGGTGTCACCCGTTGCCACGCCGCAAGGGTTGGCATGCTTGACGATAACGACCGTCGGCGGGCCATCGCGAAACTCGGCAACCAGCTCGAGCGCGGCATCCGCGTCGTTATAATTGTTATAGGATAGCTCTTTGCCCTGCACTTGCTCGGCTTGCGCGATGCCGGCGATATGCGGGCCGACAGGCACATAAAGCGCCGCACGTTGATGGGGGTTTTCACCATAACGCAACTCCGTCACGCGATTGCCGTTGACGGCGAGCATGTCGGGGAACACCTGTTGTTGGTCGGCAAAGGCAAACCATTGGCTGATCATACTGTCATAGGCAGCCGTTGCCGAATAGGCCTTTGCCGCGCATTTGCGGCGGAAGGCATAGCTTGTCTTGCCGTCGCTTTCCTCAAGCTCGGCAATCAAGTCGTCATAATCTGCTGGATCGGTCAGGATCGTCACAAAGGCATGGTTTTTCGCGGCGCTGCGCACCATCGATGGCCCGCCAATGTCGATATTCTCGATGATTTCATCGCGCGATGCGCCTTTGGCCACGGTCTGCGCAAAAGGATAGAGATTGACCACGACTAGGTCGATTGCGCCGATATGATGTTCGGCCATCGCGGCGGCATGTTCGGGATTGTCACGCACCGCCAGCAGGCCGCCATGCACCATCGGATGCAATGTCTTCACGCGTCCGTCCATCATTTCGGGAAAGCCCGTGAGCTCGCTAATGTCCTTGACCGTCAAACCCGCCGCACGCAGCGTTTTGGCGGTGCCACCGGTGGATACCAATTCCACATGACGCGCAGCCAACGCGTGGCCAAGCTCAACCAACCCAGCCTTGTCGGACACCGACAATAGGGCCCGTTTAATCACGACGTCTTGCATATATCTATCCTAAATGGCGCAGTTGCCAGCTTATATGGAGGCCGCCTTTACCTGTGTCGGCAGCAATCACAAGTTGGCGGGTGGGGTGGGGGCGGCCGTTTTGATCCACCCATAGGCTGTCATCGACGGTCAGCATGCCGCCGGAGGTAAGAAATACCCAGTTACTGCCATCGGCCATGCGCAGCAGAGCGGACTGTGGTTTATCCGACGGCACAATTTCAATATCAGGTCCAAGGTGAAAACGAACAGCTACAGCGACATTTTCCTTAGGCTTCGCCTGCGGCAACAGCGTATCTTCACCGCGCAGTTCCATGCCATCGGAGCGCAGGGTGAGCACACGCGAATGATTATATCCAAAGCTTTTGGCGTAGCCGTCATGGCTTGCCTGAATGCGCGTCGCCTGTTCAATGTCGCGGCGCTCAAGCTCGACCTCTGCAACGCCCTTGCCAAGATGCCCGCCTGCCAAGATCGCGGTCGAATTGGTATCATTCAGGCATAAGGTGGAATGCGCTGCAGTCGTCCGAAGCCCCCGCGCCAACGCCGCGGGTATCATCGCCCCGACGAGAGCCGCGCCCCCGCAATTCACAATGATCCGCTGCGCACCATGCGAAAGTTCGAACGCCAGGGTCGAGGCACAACCCGATGCAGACTGGCGCGCGAGCGGTGGTGGCCCTGCGTCCAGCAACAGCACAGATTTGCCCGCCAACACGCGCTGATATCCCCAATCAAGCGCTTGCCTATGCGGCCGCGCGCGGACTTCGCTGGCGGCAACAAGCGCGTCGATGCGGTCCGCCGCGATATGTGCAGACCCCTGCCAAGCGCCAAGACCGCCGTCGGCATGCGTCAGGCCAAGCAAGGCGGGCCCCGCGCGTCCCAATGCGTCCAAAAGAAAATCGGGTGCCAATTCGCCTTGCGCGACATAGCATTTCTTTAACAGGCTCAACAGGCCGATGAGCTCCATCAACTGGATGGGCGAACGCGACACAACACCGCCATCGGGGAATATTGTTGCCCGCAAGGAGTCTGCTAGCCCGTCCTCACCCACCGCGCGGCGGATTTTGCCTTCGGGCAAAAGCAGCGATGCGGCCACAACCCCTGCCCAGCCGACTGTTTTGGCGAAGTGGCTTTGCGCCCTTGGGGCCGATTGGTCCAAATGGCGCGCAACACGTGCGAAATGGTTGATCACGCGTGCGCGATAAATGGGTTCATTGCTACTCAGCAAATAGGGCGAGCCAGCCGCCATGTTCAAAAGCCGCCAAGCGCAATTGTCGACCCGCCATGCTGGCTCGCGCGTCTTCATGCCATTGGCCAGCAACCACGCATCCGCAATCTGTGCCGCAACGGGCGCACCTTCACCCCTGTTTGTCACAGCCGCCAGATCCCGTAACCAATCAAAGCGGTGAATATAATCGGTCAGCGATGGCTGCAGATCGAGCTTGTCATAATCCAGATCACAAAATGCTTGCTCAAAGCCCTGATAGTGGAACTTGCCAATGCGCAAAGACTGACCGCGGGCAGGATTTCCCTCCAACGGGTCCTGCGGCACTGCGAGCAAGCGCTGCGGCACCTTGCCTCTTAACCGCCCGCTGTGCAGCGGCGTACGCCATGTCAATTTGTAGAATTGGAGAGAAAGGCGTTCGAGAATATTTTGGCCCGCGCCTGTGGGTCTGACGATTAGGGCCGTCTGCCGTTGATCCGTGCCGTCCTCAAACGCGCCGGTCATTCACCCCTCAGCGCCCGGATATTGGCCGCATAATGGTCCGCACCGCCCTTAAACGTTGCCGTACCCGCCACCAACGTGTCCGCGCCCGCCGAAATAGCAAGTGGAGCGGTGTCGGTGGTGATACCGCCATCGACCTCAAGCCGGATGTCGCGGCCAGTCTTGTCGATCATCTTGCGGATGGCTTCTATCTTGCGCAGCTGGCTGGAAATAAAGCTTTGCCCACCAAAACCGGGGTTCACGCTCATGACCAGAATAAGATCAACGTCATCGATCAGATAATCGAGCATCTTTGCTGGCGTATGAGGATTAAGCACGATGCCCGCCATTTTGCCAAGTGACTTGATCAACTGCACCGTGCGATGCGGATGCGGCCCAGCCTCTGGGTGGAACGATATGATATCGGCCCCTGCATCGGCAAAATCCTGAATATATTGGTCAACCGGCGATATCATCAGATGTACGTCGAACGGCTTGGCGCTATGCGGACGCAGCGCCTTTACGACGGCGGGGCCAATAGTGATATTTGGGACAAAATGCCCATCCATGACGTCCACATGGATCCAGTCACAACCAGCCGCATCGATCGCGCGCACTTCCTCACCCAGCCGTGCAAAGTCAGCTGACAAAATCGATGGCGCTATGCGTACGGCGCTGGTCATGTAAATCGCTTAGACGCTGGGCCCACTGCGGGCAAGGCGGCGCGGCGCGTTATGCACAGCTTATCACTGGCTAATGCGCGGCTCACGGCGATAAATGAACAGGTCGCCGATAACGTCATGCGACTCCGCAAATTTGGTGAAGCCAAGCTTGCCCGCGACATTGTGGGAGGCCGTATTGCCCGTATCGATAATGCAACGAATTTCACCCAGTGCCTGCGCATCGGCCCAATCCAAGATCGCCGTCATCGCCTCTGTGGCATATCCCTTGCCCCAAGCATCGGGCGTGAAGGCCCGGCCAGCTTCAGGAACGTCTTTCAGCTCAGCAATGCCGCGTTCAAATTGCGCGAGCCCGCCATTGCCGACAAAGCGGCCGCTTTTCCGTTCCACGAATGACCAATAGCCATAGCCAAAAAGCGACCATAGGCCAATGCCCTGAAGCATTTTGCCCCAACTGACATTGCGGCTGCGCGGTTCGCCGCCGATAAACGCAGTCATGCGCGGGTCAGCCCATGCGGCTGCGTAGTCTTCCCAATGCGCGCGCGACATGGGTTCGATGGGAAGCCGCTGTGTGATGAGCGTTGGCGCGGTCATGGTAGTTATACGGCGTGCGTGAAACGCGCCACAAAGAAGCCATCTAGGCCGCCCTGTTCCGCCAGCATTGGTGGGATGGTGCGGACATGTCCATCTGCGTTTGCGACCACGCCAATGGGCAGTTCGTCTGCGGTCACAGGTTGCGTTTTATATTCCGGATGCCGCGCAAGAAACGCCTCGGCCTGTGCCTCACCTTCGTGCGGTTCCAGCGAGCAGGTTGCAAAAACCAAAGTACCGCTGGGCTTCACCCACCCGGCCGCGCGGTCCAACATCGCGCTTTGGATCGCGGCGAGATTGTTAATCGCTTTCAGGTCGATACGCTGCAACACATCGGGGTGCCGCCGCATCGTGCCCGTGGCGCTGCACGGCGCATCGAGCAAAATCGCGTCAAACAGATGCGCCGGTTTCCAGTCCATGACATCGGCATTCACGCGCTCCGCATTTAACTGTGTGCGTTCCAGATTGGACATCAACCGGTCCATACGCCGTGCACTGTTGTCCAATGCCGTGACGGCAAAGCCAGCGGCTGAAAGCTGCATGGTCTTACCACCGGGCGCCGCGCATAAATCAAGCGCGCGCCTGCCAGTGCCATCGCCCAAAAGCCGCGCAGGCAGGCTGGCCGCGAGATCCTGAACCCACCATGCACCTTCATCATAGCCGTCAAGCTCCTCCACCGCGGTTCCGCGCGGCAGCCGGACATGGCCAAGCATAAGGCTCACCCCATTTAATCTTTCTGCCCAAGCGTCCGTTGCCGCTGGTTCCCGCAAGGCAAGGTCAAGTGGCGGTGGTTCGGACAAGGCCTTTTGCGCGCCAGCGACCATGTCGTCACCCCATGCGGGGTGCCAGCGCATCATCACCGCCTCGGGCAATGAAGGCAGATCAGGCAACGCGACTTCCGCGCGTAGAAGCGACCCCAGCACGCCATGCACCAGCCGCCTTGGCCCGCCATCGACCAAAGGCAGGGCCGTAGCAATGGCCGCATGGGCGGGCGTGCCAAGGCGCAAAATCTGGGCCAGCGCAAGGCGAAGTACCATCCGTGCTTTGGAATCATCGGGCAGCGCTTGCTTTGTCTTGCTGTCGATCAAAATGTCGAGATCAACCGCCCAGCGCAAAGTTTCCTGCGCAATCGCGATCGCCAGCGCACGATCAGGCGCCGAGAGGCCCTTGGTCGCGTTAGCGGTGGCTTGGTCCATCGGGGTGCCCATACGCATCACGGTATCAAGCAGGCGCAGGGCAGCGCGGCGGGTGGGCAAGCCGGAAATTTCTTCAGTCATACCCAAGCGCACTAGGCGTGTGCGCGAAACAAGTGAAGAGCGCTTCTGCACGGTCCACCTTGCGATGCCACATCTTGCAAATGCCGAGGTAAAAGCCGATATTCCATTCAAGCCATTTCGCTCAAGGAAATTCGAACTATGGGCACGCGTCCACCACATGTTAAAGCGCCGGAATATCTCTCCAAAAGTCCTCCGGTGCCCGAGCCGAAAGAAGTCGGCCGAGAACCCGAGCCCGATGCCGAACGACCAGATCCTGTGCGTTATGGTGACTGGGAATTAAAGGGCGTTGCGATAGATTTCTAGGGTAAGGGCTAAAACACTCACGCCAAAAACGGTGCAGAAACCTCTGGCCGGACGCGGACAAGGCGCCCCGTTGCCTTATCAATCATTGCCCACGTCGTATTTGCCCGAACAATAACCTTGCCCTTGCCGTCAACAAAATCAACACGCCGGTCGAACTGCGCACCCTTGGGTTGGCTCTCAATCCATGTGCGCCCCGTCACGCTCTCGCCTGCGGCAATGTTCCCGCGATAGTCAATCTCGTGCCGCGTCACGACCCATAAATAGGCCGCAATATGTTCAGGCGCAGCAACGGCCTGCCAATGCGACGTCGCCATATCCTGAATCCACCTTACCCAGACAGCGTTGTTAACGTGGCCAAGTGCATCAATATCGTCCAGTTGCGCGGTGAAGGATTGTTCAAACGGCGTCATTTTTTCGGTTTGGCCAACCCCATTTGCCAGATAAGGAACGCCGCCTCTTCGGCATTTTCGCGCAAGCGTTCAAAACGCCCCGACTTGCCCCCATGGCCAGCACCCATATTGGTTTTGAGCAACAGCACATTGTCATCGGTCTTCATGTCACGCAGCTTTGCGACCATCTTCGCTGGCTCCCAATAGGTCACGCGCGGGTCGTTTAAGCCAGCCGTCCACAGCATCGGCGGATAGGCCTTTGCCGCCACATTGTCATAAGGCGAGTAGCTGCGGATATAGTCGAACGCGGCTTTGTCCGTGATCGGGTTACCCCATTCTGGCCATTCGCCCGGGGTCAGCGGCAAATCCTTGTCGAGCATAGTATTAAGCACATCGACAAAGGCAACATGGCTGACCACCGCGCCAAATAGCTCGGGCGCCTGATTGACAACGGCGCCCATCAATTCGCCACCCGCGCTGCCGCCGCTCGCGGTCACCTTGCCTTTGCCGGTATAGCCCAAGCTGATTAACCCCTTGGCCGCGTCGACAAAGTCGTTGAACGTGTTGGTCCGCTTCATCAGCTTGCCATCGAGATACCATTGATAGCCCAAGTCATCGCCGCCACGGATATGCGCAATCGCATAGGCAAATCCGCGATCGACCATGGACAGCCGGTTTGCGCTAAAGCCCGGCGGCGTGGCATAGCCATATGCGCCATAAGCATAGAGATGTAAGGGCTGACTGCCGTCCTTTTTAAAGCCCTTTTTGGTGAGGATGGACACCGGCACCTTCGCCCCATCGCGGGCCGTGATCATCACGCGCTCGGTGACATATTGGGCAGGATCATATCCGCTCGGGATTTCCTGCACCTTCAACGTTTCCAAACGACCGTCGGCGAGGTGGTAGTCAAACACCGTGTCGGGCGTGACCATCGATTCATAGCCAAGCCGCAGCTTCGTCACATCATATTCGGGATTATCGCCAAGGCCCGCATCATAGCTTGCCTCAGGAAATTTAATCGCCTGAACTTTGCCTGCATCGGCATAATCACGGATTTCAACTTGGTCCAGGCCATCTATGCGCCCTTCGGTGACATAGAAATTCTTGAACAAAGACAGGCCAGTTAGATAATGACGGCCGGAACCGCCAATCAGCGTTTTCCAGTCGCCCGGCGCGTTCATACTGGCGGTCGCCACGCGGAAGTTCACATGGTCATCATTGGTGAGAATGAAGAGCGTCCCGTCGCGCACATCGACATTATATTGCCGCCCCGTTTTACGCGGGGACACCATGATGGGGGTCGCGGTCGGATCATTGGCGGGTACCAAACGCACTTCGCTGGTGACATTGTCGCCCGTGCCAATGACAATCCAATCCTCCTGCGCGGTCAGGCCAACGCCGACGCCAAAACCAATATCCTGTTCCTGATACAGCAATTTCGCCTTGGTCAGTTCATCGCCAAGCCGATGATACCAGGCATTGTCCGTACGCCAGTTTTCATTGGCGAGGCCGTAGACCACCCCCTTGCTATCCGATGACCAGACGATGCTGGACAGAGTGCCGGGAATGATATCACCCAATTTCGCACCGGTATCGAGATTGCGGAAATGCAAATCGAACCGTTCCGATCCATTGTCATCATAGGCATAAGCCAATATCTTGCCATCAGGGCTGATTTCGGCAGCGCCAAGCCGGAAATATTCCTTGCCCTTCGCAAGTACATTTTCATCGAGGATGAGCTGATCCGCACCACCGGCGACTGGCTTGCGATAATGCTTACGATATTGCGCGCCTTCTTCGAATTTCGACCAATAGATATAGTCTCCATCCTTTTGCGGGACCGAACTGTCGTCTTCTTTGACGCGGCCCTTCATTTCCTGAAAAATCGTTTCGGTGAGCTTTGCCTGCGGCGCCATTTGCGCTTCGAAATAGGCATTCTCTGCCCGTACATGCTGCAATATCTCGGCGTCATCGATTGTCGGATAGCTTTGATCCTTTAACCAATAATAATCATCGGTCAGGGTAACCCCATGATATGTCGCCTGATGCGGGCGCTTTGCAGCGATTGGGGGCTTGATCTGCGCGGTAGATTTTTCAGTCATGGCTTCTTTCTGGGCAATTGCGGGCGAGGATAATGCGCTGATTGCAAAAATCATTGGGAGCAGTGCTTTCATGAGACGACGTCCTCGCTTATATGAATGGCATAACCATATGAACGGAAGTCTGATATGTCTACCTATGAAGCCCGCCTCGCCGCCCTGCGCGCACAATTGAAGAAAGAACAACTGGACGGCTTCGTTGTTCCTATCTGCGACGAGCATATGTCGGAATATGTTGGCGATTATGCCCAAAGGCTTGGTTGGCTTACGGGCTTTGGTGGGTCAGCGGGATCAGCGGTCGTACTGTCCGAAGAGGCCGCGATCTTCACCGATGGTCGCTACACGCTTCAAGTACGCGAGCAGGTCGATGGCAAACATTGGCAATATGTGGGCGTGCCGCAAACAAGCATTGCTGACTGGTTGAAGGGCCACGCCCCTGCAGGCGCGCGCATTGGCTATGACGCGTGGGTCCACACCAAAGGCTGGGTCGAAAGCGCGACCAAGGCACTGGCCGCCAAGGGCGCTGAACTTGTTGCAGTCAAAAGCAATCCAATCGACAGGGTGTGGGCCGAACAGCCGCAGAAAAGCGTGGCCAAGCTCATCGTACATGACACCCAATATGCTGGGCAAAGCAGCGCCGAAAAGCGTGCCGCCGTGGCCGAATGGCTGACGGCGAATAACCTCGACAGCACGGTGATTTCCGCGCTGGATTCGGTCGCATGGTTGCTGAATGTGCGCGGCTCCGACGTGTCGAACACGCCCGTCGCGCTCAGTTTCGTAGTTGCCCATGCCGATGGCACCGCGGATTTATTTGTCGCACCCGAAAAGATCGACGACGCCGTCCGCGCGCATCTTGGCAATGCGGTGCGCCTGCGCGATCCGTCGGAATTCGTGCCGGATTTGCGGTCGATGAAGGACAAGCGCATTGCGGTTGACCCCGACCGTGCCGTAGCCGCGATTTTCGGCGCGCTGCAAGCTGGCGGCGCGCATATCATCGAAGCACGCGACCCGACGATATTGCCCAAGGCGGTTAAAAACCCTATCGAACAATCCGGCCACCGCGCCGCGCAAGCCCGCGATGGCGCTGCCTTGAGCCGGTTCCTGCATTGGATGCGCGAAACCGCGTATAAAGGCGAATTGAACGAATTGTCCGCCGCCGCACGGTTGCGGGCGTTCCGGGAAGATACAGGCATGCTCAAGGATCTGTCGTTCGACACCATCTCAGCCACGGGCCCCAATGGCGCGCATTGCCATTACAAGGTCGATGAAAGCACTAACCGGGCTATTGAACCCAACAGCATCTATCTGGTCGACAGCGGCGGGCAATATCTCGACGGCACCACCGACGTTACTCGAACCATCTGGGTTGGCCCTGGGGCGCCAACCGCAGAAATGAAAGACCGCTTCACCCGTGTGCTGAAGGGCCATATTGCCTTGGCCTGCGCAGTCTTCCCAGAAGGTACAAGAGGCGCGCAATTGGATACGATGGCGCGCGCATCACTCTGGCAAGCCGGCCTTGATTACGCACACGGCACTGGCCATGGCGTCGGCAGCTTCCTTGCCGTTCACGAGGGGCCGCAGCGCATCGTCAAATACGCTGGCGGGCAAGCGGGCAGCGACGAGCCGTTGCAAGCGGGCATGATCCTGTCGAACGAGCCCGGCTATTACAAGCAAGGCGAATATGGCATCCGCATCGAAAATCTGGTGCTGGTCGAAGACCGCGCAATCGTCGGCGCAGAGGGGCGCTATCTCGGTTTCGAAACCCTTACCTTCGCACCTATCGACAAGACATTAGTGGACGTCAGCTTGCTGAATAGCGATGAATTGCGCTGGTGGAATGATTACCACGCAAAGGTGCTTGAGGTGGTCGGCCCACAATTGGGTGGTGCGGCGCTGGCTTGGACGCAAGAGGCCTGTGCGCCTTTGGCGGCGGCCTAAGCCCTGTCTTCAAAGTTTGTGATGCGCGCCTAGGCTCGCGCGGATGCGGTCGAGGGTGGGTTTGCGGATGGCGGCCTTGTTCCATGCGTACGCCGAGGCGGGAAGTTGCGCGAGCTGACCGGCAACGGCGATGGCTTTGGCTTCGACCGCGCCTGCCTCTGCAAGCATGTCGAGATAACCCGCCTCGACTGCGCCTTCGGGATTATAGATAAAGCCCTGGATCATCGCGCGCGTCAGGTGCAACGGATTCAGGCGATCGCTTGCAAGCTCCATCGCGAAAACAGGCAAGTTCATGCCCGTGATCGCTTCGTTCGCGCCAATTTTATAGTCGCCTGCGGTGCCAATGCGCGTGTCGCACGCGTGCAAGATGAAAACACCCATCGCAATTGCATGGCCGTTGCAGGCGGCGACCACGGGCAACGCTCCGCCGTACAAACGCAGCAATAACTCCGCGCCTGCATCCAGCAATTTATACACGCCGTCGGCCCCAAGGCTGGCAAATGCGTTCAGGTCAAACCCGCCAGAAAAGCGACCATCACGTCCCGTCAGCACAATGGCTTTGGCATTCGCTTCAGCGGTATCGAGTGCGCTGCTTAGCGCCGCGAGCATGTCGAAGTTGATGGCATTGGCTTTGCCGTCGTCCATACGGATCAAGGCGATGTCGTTGGTAATTTCAACAGTGGCGGACATATGGTCTCTCCTGTAAGCTTTTATAGCGCGACTAAGGCCAAAGTTTACGTGACCGTCAACCTCTATATGTTCGCATATGATGTCAGCAGGCGGGCGGCAAATGGACCTGCAAGTCGTACAGCGAGTTAACGCTTTTTCCAGTAGCGTAGGCGCGCCCAACGGCTATGTTGCGCATGAACCATATTACCAGGAGCATTACATGACCCAGACTTTTTCCGATTATACCCCTGCCGATGTCTGGGAGTGGAATACCGAAAATGGGGGCCAGTTCGCAAACATCAACCGCCCAATCGCTGGCGCCACGCATGACAAGGAACGGCCTGTCGGTAAACACCCGATGCAGCTATATTCGCTCGCAACTCCGAACGGCGTGAAGGTCACGGTAATGCTTGAGGAGCTGTTGGCACTTGGCCACAGCGGCGCGGAATATGATGCGTGGTTGGTCAACATCCGCGATGGCAACCAGTTTTCAAGCGGCTTTGTCGATGCCAACCCCAATTCCAAAATCCCCGCTCTGTTCGATCATTCAACGCCAGAACCAACCCGCGTGTTCGAATCCGGGTCAATCTTGCTGTATCTTGCGGAAAAGTTCGGCGCGTTTCTGCCAACCGAGCATCACGCCCGAACCGAGACGATCAACTGGCTGATGTGGCAGATGGGCAGCGCGCCGTATTTGGGCGGCGGCTTTGGCCATTTTTATGCCTACGCGCCGTTTAAGTTTGAATACGCGATTGACCGCTTTGCCATGGAAGTAAAACGGCAATTGGATGTGCTCGACCGCAATCTGGCGGAACGCACATATATGGCAGGCGATGCCTACACGATTGCCGATATGGCAATTTGGCCATGGTATGGCGCCTTGGTAAAGGGACTGATTTACGACGCAGGTGCGTTTCTTTCGGTGCATGAATACAAAAATGTCATTCGCTGGACGGACCTGATTGCCGAGCGTCCGGCGGTCAAGAGGGGCCGCATGGTCAACCGCGTGATGGGTGATCCAGCCAGCCAGCTGCATGAACGGCATGATGCGGCTGATTTCGATACCAAGACGCAGGATAAGATTAATCTGGCCACGTGATCACACGCAGTGCCGCAAAGTGCGACGGGCCTTTAGGCCTTCTTGAAATCGGTTTGCGGGATCGCCTTTAGAAAGGCCACAGACTGGCGGAGACGGAGGGATTCGAACCCTCGGTACCGGATTTACCAGTACGACGGTTTAGCAAACCGTTGGTTTCAGCCACTCACCCACGTCTCCAGTGCGCTTGGCATCGGCGGCATATAGCGGCGCATGCATTTGGCTGCAATGGTTATTGACACAGCCGTGAGATAAGAAGAAAATTAAGCAACTCATGTCGCTTTGGCGCGCACCGAACTCGCATCATTGCCTGTTCATCATGCGCTCATCCAAAGGGACTATCTGGTTGCATATATTTATTGAGGGTGGAGTGAGCATGTCGCTGCTAAAATGGGGATTTAAAAGGTCCGGAAACAATATCCTGATGCTGATGGCGGCAGGAGTGCTGATGGCGTCACCCGTAAATGCGCAGATAAGCTCCGTGGACCCGAATGAAGCAATTGATGCCGATTTAGGTGCCTCGACCGCCCCTGCTAATAATCCAGCACCAGCAGACAACCGCGAAAGCGTCATCCAAGATGGCGTGCCCACTGAGGCTGCGCCTTTAGATACTGCTTCTGCTCCGGCAGCGGCCGCATCCGCGCCTTTGGCAACACCTACAAAGGATACCTATCAGGAAGATGACCTGATTGGCGCGGCAGAAGGCGTATTTGGCAAGGGCGCACAAGGTCTAGGCAAGCTTATTGAGGATATCCTCAAGAAGCAGGGCCGCCCCAACGGATATATAGTAGGACGTGAGACTGGCGGGTCATTTATCCTCGGCCTTCGGTACGGCTCAGGCACGTTGAACCACCGGGTGGAGGGCGAAAAGCCAGTCTATTGGACGGGCCCATCCCTTGGTCTTGACGCGGGTGCCAATGGCGGTAGCGCATTCATTTTGGTGTATAATCTATATGACACCGAAGACCTGTATCACAACTTCGGCGCGGCCGAAGGTGCGGCCTATGTCGGCGGGGGTTTCAACGTGGGCCATATGCGGCGAGGGGATGTCGTCCTAATCCCAATCCGGGTCGGTGCCGGGCTGCGGCTTGGCATGAATGTTGGATATATGCGCTTTTCCAAAAAGCAGCGCTGGCGCCCCTTTTAACGCGCGCGCAAATCTTCCATCCGCTTTAGATAGCGGGCGAGCACGTCGATTTCCAAATTGACTTGCCGCCCGACATCAAGCGTGTCGAGTGTCGTCATCTGCGCAGTGTGCGGAATGATATTCAACATGAAATGCGCTGAACCATCGGCTTGATCCGCGATATCGTTTACGGTGAGCGAAATGCCGTCGACGGTTATGGAGCCCTTCGTAGCGATGTAGGCGGCAAGGCTGGAGGGCGCAGCGACCGTTACCTTCCAACTATCACCGGTAGTTTCGCTTGCGACGATGTGTCCAACGCCGTCGACATGGCCCGTGACAATATGCCCGCCAAGTTCATCGCCAACTTTTAAGGCACGCTCGAGGTTAAGACGCCTACCTTCGTCCCACATTCCCGCCGCGGTGCGTGAAACTGTTTCTGCCGACGCATCGATTGCGAACCAATCCTCGCCCTTGTCGACAACGGTCAGGCACACCCCCGAACAGGCTATCGACGCGCCGATTGCGACGCCTTCCATGTCATAGGCGCAAGATATGACGAGCCGAAGGTCACCGCGCTGTTCGGATGTCCGAATGCTGCCAACGTCCGTGATGATACCTGTAAACATATAAGCTGCACCCTTTTCTATTGCGCGCTCTCGTAGACTTCGAGCCGGTCTTTGCCAAGACTGCGCGAACCCGAGATCTGCCAGCGCCCATGCGCATCACCAAGTTGTGTCAGGCCGATGTCGGAGAGGCACGCCTTGCCAGCACCAATCAATATAGGCGACCTATATAGCATAAGTCGGTCAACCAAACCTTCACGCAGGAAGGCCGTCGCCGTTGCAGCGCCACCTTCAACGAACAAAGTGTTACAATCCAGATGGGCAATTTCGCTAGGGGCGCGAATAACCTCCCACCCCTCCGGCGCCTCACCGCTACCCAGCATGACTTTGCGGGGCTGCACCGTTTCCAAGCCAGCGAGCCGCACGGTCAATTGCGGCGCATCTGCCCGCACTGTTCCGGCGCCCACCAAAATTGCATCGGAACGCGCGCGCTCAACATGGCTGTGTGCGCGCGCAATTTCGCCGGTTATCCAACGACTGCTCCCATCCGCCATGGCAATTTGACCGTCAAGTGTGCTGGCAATCTTCAACGTCACAAAAGGTCTGCCGCGGTTCATTCGGCTCAGGAAACCAGCAAGATTTAGGCGCGCTTCCGATGCCATGACGCCAACTACAACCTCGATCCCCAACGCTTTCAATGCCGCCATGCCTTGACCTGCGGTGCGCGCATCCGGATCTTGAAGCGCGACAATTACGCGCGCGGGCGCGGCCTTCTTGAGCAACTGCGCGCACGCCGGTCCGCGCTGTGAAACATGCGCACAAGGCTCAAGCGTCACATAAACAGTGCTGCCCCGCGCTTCTGCGCCGGCCTGTGCCAGCGCCATTGCCTCGGCGTGGGGGCGTCCGCCGGACTGCGTCCAACCGCGCCCGATCAAAATGTCGTTTTTGACAATGACGCAGCCGACGGATGGATTGTTACCTGTCCGCCCAACGCCGCGCTCGGCCAGCGACAATGCCGCGGCCATAAAGCGAAGATCGTTTGGAACGACTATTTTACTTCTCCTGCCGCATTATTCGCCTCGGCGGCCTTTTTTGCAGCCTGTTCCAACTGCGCCTCGCGGTCAATCTTGTCCACGTCCATGCCCACGGCGCGGCCAAAGGCTTTATAGGCTTCCTTCTCACGAACCCGCATTTCGTCTTTACGCTGCTGACGTTCTGCGATCGCCGCCTTGGTTTCCGCAAGCGTTCTGTTGGCGGGCCAACTTTCCACATAAATTATTTCCCGCGGCGGCGGTGTCCCCTTTACCAACGCGTCGATATAAAAGGTGTAGATGATAATTGCCGTCGGCATGCAGGCGGCAAGGAACAGCCAGGGGCTGTGCTTGCCAGTATTGCGCAAAAACCCGATTAGGTCTGTGCGAGCATTGCGAAACGAGACATCTTTAAAAAAGGCCATAGCTATCCAATAAGGTACGCGCGGCCCGATTTCCAGTGCCCCGTTCACGCGCGTTCATATGCTTATGCGCTGCGAAACGCATTGGTTATGGGATAACGTCGATCACGGCCAAAATTGCGCGTGCCAAGTTTCACGCCTGGTGGTGCCTGGCGGCGTTTATATTCGGCCAGATATAGCAGGCGTTCCATCCGCGTGACGACGGCGCGTTCAAAACCAAGCGCGACGACCTCATCAACCGATAGCTCCTCCTCAACCAATGCGTGCAGCATCTTATCGAGGATCGGGTAATCGGGCAGCGAGTCGCTATCCTTTTGGTCGGGACGCAATTCCGCACTGGGCGGCTTCGTGATTATATTTTCCGGTATCACTGGTCCATCCCTGCCAAGGCCAATGCGCGGCTTGTGGCTGTTCCGCCATGTCGAAATGGCAAAGACGGTCATCTTATATGCGTCTTTTAACGGATTATACCCGCCCGCCATGTCGCCATAGATGGTCGCATAGCCGACGCTCATCTCGCTCTTGTTGCCCGTGGTCAGCAACATGTGCCCAAATTTGTTGGACAGCGCCATGAGCGTTAGCCCACGAATGCGCGACTGAACATTTTCCTCTGTAATATCGACATCGCGGTCGGCGAAGCTGCCCGAGAGCATTTCGTCAAATGCCTCGACCGCTGGCGAAATAGGAATAGTGTCAATTTTGCACCCAATCATCGCGGCGCATTCGGCCGCGTCATCAAGGCTTGATTGGCTGGTGTAACGGCTGGGCAACATCACGCACCATACGCGGTCCGGTCCAAGTGCATCGGCCGCAATGGCCGCGCATAACGCGCTGTCTATGCCGCCCGACATGCCAAGCACCACGCCAGGAAAGCGATTTGTGTCGACATAGTCCCGCAGGCCAACAACCATAGCGCTGTAAACATCGGCTGGATGCGCGTCCCACAATGCCTTCGGGCCATCTGCGCAGGCCCATCCGCTTTCACTGCGGGACCAATGCGTCATGCGCAAATGCTCCTCCCAATCAGGCAAGCGTTGCGCGACGGCGCCGTCGGCGTTCAGCACGAAAGAGCAACCGTCAAAGACCAGTTCATCCTGTCCCCCGACGCGGTTCAGGAACATCAACGGCAGACCCGTTTCGCGTACACGCGCAGCAAATACTTCTTCTAACCTGCGGTCATCCTTGTCAATTTCATAGGGACTACCGTTGGTCGAAATCAGCAACTGTGCGCCGCGCTCTTTCAAATGTAGGCTAACGGGCGCCAGCCAGCCATCCTCGCAGATTGGCACGCCAATTGGAACACCGCGAAACACGATAGGCTCCGGCAATGGGCCAGCTGTAAAAATTCGTTTTTCATCAAAGGTGCCGTAATTGGGTAGCTCATGCTTATAGCGCACTGCGGCGATCCGCCCGCCGTCGAGCAATGCGATGCCATTATACAACGCCCCATTGTCCCGAAAGATCGACCCGACAAGCATCGCTGGTCCGCCGTCTGCAGTCGCCGCGGCAAGCTTCGCCAGCTGTTCTGCGGCACGCGCAGCAAAGGCGGGTTTCAGCACCAGATCTTCGGCCGGGTAGCCAATCAACTGCTGTTCCGGAAAAACAACGAGATCAGCGTCAACCGCCTTCGCCCGCCAGTCCAGCATCGCCGCGGCATTGCCCGCAAGGTCACCCACGCGCTGATTAAGCTGCACCATCGCAATATTAAGCTGATTTGTCATGTCCCCACCCTTATTGTCCACAAACTAGCGGAGCAAGCCGATTGTCAGGCCAGCCGCACCTCGCTAGAGCGGCTGGAGAATTTGGGGATGGGCTTGTTTGAGCCAAAGGTCGAGGACACAGACATGAAATTGATGACAGGCAACAGCAACCTGCCGCTCGCACAAGGTATTGCCGATTACATGAGCTTGCCGCTGACCAATGCCAGCGTCCGGCGGTTTGCCGACAATGAAATCTTTGTCGAAATCCACGAAAATGTTCGTGGCGAAGACATGTTTGTCATTCAATCGACCAGTCATCCCGCCAACGACAATTTGATGGAATTGCTCATCATGATTGACGCGCTGCGTCGCGCCTCGGCCAAGCGCATCACTGCCGTTCTGCCCTATTTCGGCTATGCGCGCCAAGACCGGAAGCCTGGCCCGCGCACGCCTATTTCCGCGAAATTGGTTGCCAATCTGATTACCGAGGCTGGCGCTGACCGCGTATTGACGGTGGATTTGCACGCCGGCCAGATCCAAGGCTTTTTCGATATTCCAACTGACAATCTATATGGGGCGCCCGTGATGAGCGCAGACATATTGGAGCGCCATGGTGCCAAGAATTTTACCGTTGTTTCGCCTGACGTTGGCGGCGTTGTCCGTGCACGCGCGCTGGCCAAGCGTCTTGATGACGCGCCATTGGCCATCGTCGACAAACGCCGCGAAAAGGCGGGCGTGTCAGAAGTGATGAACATAATCGGCGACGTGAAAGACCGCTTCTGCATCCTGATCGACGATATCGCCGACAGCGCAGGCACTTTGTGCAACGCGGCTGACGCGTTGAAATCCGCAGGCGCATCTGACGTTGTTGCCTATATTACGCATGGCGTGTTGTCCGGCGAAGCGGTCAACCGTGTCAACGCATCATCCTTACGTAAGCTGGTCATCACGGATTCGATTATGGCCTCCGAAGCGACCAATTCGAGTGCGAAAATCCGCCAGCTTCCCATTGCACCATTGTTGGGAGAGGCGATCAAGCGAATCGCTGACGAAAGTTCCGTTAGCTCCCTGTTCGACTGATGACGCCAGCCGATATCCTCCTAGCCAACCGCTTGGCGGACGCGGCAGGGCAAGCAATCCGGCCATTTTTCCGGTCGGCCTTTACCCATGAATCAAAGGCCGACGCCTCACCTGTTACGGAGGCTGACCGCGCCGCCGAAAGCGCGATCCGGCGCATACTCGATGCCGAATGCCCGCGTGACGGCATCATTGGCGAAGAATTTGGCGAGAAGACCGGTACGTCGGGTCGACGCTGGGTTATCGACCCAATCGACGGCACCATCAGCTTCATGGCAGGGCGCCCAATATTCGGGACTTTGATTGCTCTGCTTGAAGATAACTGGCCAGTGCTCGGTGTTATTGACCAGTGCATCAATGGCGAACGATGGGTCGGCGCGGCGGGATATCCGACAACATTAAACGGCGCGCCGGTGCAGACACGCGCCTGCAGGGCGCTGGCTGATGCGGCGCTAGCAACCTCTGGCCCGCAGTATTTCACGCAGCATGATGGTGACCATTTCATGGAGCTGGCCGCCAGAACAGCGCATAAGAGAATGCTGTTCGGTGGTGACTGTTACAATTACGCGCTGCTGGCCAGCGGGCATATCGATGTTGTTGTCGAAGCAGGCTTGAAGTTACATGATTTTGCTGCCTTGATTCCCGTTGTGACGGGAGCGGGGGGCATGATGAGCGATTGGTCAGGGGAACCGCTTCACGCTGGTTCAGATGGACATGTTATCGCGATCGGCGACCCAGCGCGTCTAGATGATGTGCTTGCGGCTCTGGCATGCCAGCATTGACGGATAAAAGTCCGGCGCGTTTCATTTTACCAGCACAGCCGCTTCGGCGCTATATTTCGACCTATTATTTCCTGAATACCGCCCATGATTAAGCCGAACAGGAAGATTTCCTGTGTTCAGAGTGGGCAGCCGTTCACGCGCAAAGCATGTTGGTCAATTGCGTCGGCTGTTGTGGGTTCCAGAGCGTTCAAAAAGGCAATAGGCTTGCATTCACCAGCGAATCCCGCTAGGCGCCCGCGTTCCGAATAAGCAGGCTGGCCAATAGGGCTGCCATGTCGGCTTGACACGGACTCAACAAAGGAGACCAAAATGCCCAAGCTCAAGACCAAGAGCGGTGTGAAGAAACGCTTCAAAATCACTGCAACAGGCAAGATCAAACATGGCGTCGTTGGAAAACGGCACCGTTTGAGCAGCCATAATGCCAAGTATATCCGCCAAAACCGCGGCACCAGCGTGATCTCTGATCCCGATGCCAAGACAATTAAGAAATGGGCGCCTTACGGTCTTTAAGACTGCGCGCACGTTTTTAAGAAAAGGATATAGATTATGGCACGCGTCAAACGTGGTGTTACCACCAAAGCTAAACATAAAAGAATTTTAGAGCAGGCGAAGGGCTATTATGGCCGTCGCAAAAATACGATCCGTGTTGCACGTCAGGCTGTCGAAAAGGCCGGCCAATATGCATATCGCGACCGTAAGGTAAACAAGCGCAACTTCCGCGCATTGTGGATCCAGCGTATCAACGCCGCAGTCCGCGCCGAAGGCATGACCTACGGCGTGTTCATGCATGGCCTGAAGCTCGCTGGCGTTGAACTCGACCGGAAAGTGCTTGCAGACCTTGCGATGCACGAAGCGGCGATGTTTAGCACCATCATTGCGCAGTCGAAAGCGGCGCTGTCTAAGGCAGCTTAAGCCTCTCATTTCGATACATGCGCAAAAGGGCGTGGACGGCACTTGCCGTTCGCGCCCTTTTGCTTATTCAGGCAGACTATGATGACAGATATTGCGACACTCCAAACCGACCTGATGGGCGCCATTGACTCCGCGGACACGCTAGACTCGCTGGAGGCCGTGCGGATCGCAGCGCTTGGAAAGCAGGGCAGCGTTTCGGCGCTGCTGAAGACCATGGGCAGCATGTCGCCCGAAGAGCGACAAACCCAAGGCCCCATCATCAACGGATTGCGTGAAAGCATCACATTGGCGCTTGCAACGAAAAAGGCTGACCTCGAAACCGCCGACCTAAACCGCCGTCTCGCCAGCGAGCGCGTCGATATGACGCTGCCCGCGCCAGAAACACCACGCGGAACCGTACACCCCGTCAGCCAGGTTATGGACGAGTTGGCCGAGATTTTTGCCGATATGGGCTTTGCTGTGGCCGAGGGGCCGGAGATTGAGGACGACTGGCACAATTTCACTGCGCTCAATATTCCAGAGACGCATCCGGCACGCGCCATGCACGATACATTTTATTTCCCTGACGAAATGGCACGCGATGGCCAAAAAATGGTTCTGCGTACGCACACATCGCCCGTCCAAATCCGCACCATGACTTCGCAAGAGCCACCCATTCGCATCATCGCGCCGGGCCGTGTGTATCGCAGCGACAGCGATGCGACACACACGCCGATGTTCCATCAGATTGAGGGGCTTGTCATCGACAAGGGCATTCATCTGGGGCATCTGAAATGGACGCTTGAAACATTTTTAAAGGCGTATTTCGAACGTGAAGACGTAGTCCTGCGCCTGCGCCCAAGCTATTTTCCGTTTACCGAGCCTTCCGTCGAGGTCGATGTCGGCTATTCGGTCGTCAACGGCAAGCGCGTCATTGGCGGGGCTGAAGGCTGGATGGAAGTGCTTGGATCTGGGATGGTGCACCGCAAGGTTATCGAGGCCTGCGGGCTCGACCCCGATGTTTGGCAGGGCTTTGCCTTTGGAACCGGCGTTGATCGTCTGGCGATGCTGAAATATGGCATGGATGATCTGCGTGCGTTCTTTGACGGCGATAACCGCTGGCTTCAACATTATGGGTTCGATGCGCTCGATGTCCCGACGCTAAGCGGAGGGGTAGGCGCATGAAATTCTCTTTATCATGGCTCAAAGAGCATCTCGATACCGACGCAGACATTCATGCCGTTGCTGACTGCTTGAACCGCATTGGGTTGGAAGTCGAAGGCATCGAAAACCCGGCCGATGCATTGTCTGCTTTCCGCATTGCGAAGGTACTGAGCGCCGTCCCCCATCCGCAAGCGGACAAGCTGCAAGTCTTGTCGGTCGACGCTGGCGGAGATCTGCTTCAAGTTGTCTGCGGCGCGCCGAACGCACGTGCAGGCATGCTTGGCGTTTTTGGCCCGGCAGGCGCCGTTGTCCCCGCCAATGGGATGGTGTTGAAGGTCGCAGCGATACGGGGCGTCGAATCCAACGGCATGATGTGTTCGATTGCCGAGCTAGAGCTTGGCGACGACCATGATGGCATAATTGAGCTTTCGGAAGATGCGCCCGTTGGGCAAGTCTATGCCGACTGGGCTGGCCTTGATGACCCTGTTATTGATGTCAGCATTACACCCAACCGTCAGGATTGCATGGGCGTGCGCGGCATTGCGCGCGACCTAGCGGCGGCGAGTCTAGGGACGCTGCGCCCGCTTGGCGAGGTCTACAAAATCGACTTGTCCGTGCCCTTAGAGGGCAGCTATGCTGCGCCCGTCGTCCGCACCGACGATGCGCCCGGATGTCCGGCTTTTTACGCACAATCAGTCTCTGGCGTGCGCAATGGGGATTCCCCCGAATGGATGCGCAGCAAGTTAAAGGCTATTGGCCAGAAACCGATTTCATTGCTCGTCGATATCACGAATTTTGTGTCGATTGATCTTGGCCGTCCGCTGCACGTCTATGACCGCGATAAGCTGAACGGTGCGCTTGTGGCCCGCAAGGCCGTCGACGGTGAGCAGATGGTCGCGCTCAACGGCAAAAGCTACACGCTTGACGCAAGCATGACCGTGATTGCCGACGATGCAATGGTGCATGACATTGGCGGCATCATGGGCGGCGAACATAGCGGTGTGTCGGAAGGCACGACCGACGTCCTCATCGAGTGCGCCTTTTTCGACCCAGAGCATATCGCACGTACTGGCCAGAAGCTTGCATTGACCAGCGACGCACGTCAGCGTTTTGAACGCGGCGTCGATCCCGCCTTTTTGGATGACGGGTTGGCGATTGCAACCAAGTTGGTCCTGGACCATGCTGGCGGAACCGCAAGCGCCATCGCGCGGTCCGGCCAAGCGCCAGTTGCGCCGCGCAACATTTCATATGATAACGATTATTGCCGACGCCTTGGAGGCATTGACGTGCCACAGGACGAACAGCGCAGCATTCTCGAAAGGCTTGGCTTTTCCGTGACCTCCGACTGGAGTGTCGGCGTGCCATCATGGCGTCGTGACGTCGATGGCCCAGCCGATATTGTGGAAGAAGTTGTGCGCATGGTTGGCCTCGACAATGTCGTGTCCGTGCCGCTTCCGCGCGCAGACGGTGTGGCCATACCAACCGCGACGCCTGCACAGTCGTTGGAGCGCAAAGTACGACGCGCCGCTGCTGCCCGTGGGCTGAACGAGGCGATCAATTGGTCGTTCCTACCGCAAAAGGCGGCGGACGCCTTTGGTGGTGGTGACTGGAGCCTTGCAAACCCGATATCGGAGGACATGAAGGTCATGCGCCCTTCATTGTTGCCTGGGCTGCTGTCGGCTGCACAACGCAATATGGATCGCGGCGCATCATCCGTGCGATTGTTTGAGATCGGGCGGCGCTACTTCGCGGGCACCGATGGCATGAGCGACGAGCGCGTCACGGCTGGCATCGTTCTGGCAGGCGAGCGGTCGGCGCGGAACTGGGCATCGGGCAAAGCGGCACGCTTTGACGCGTTCGATGCAAAGGCAGAGGCGATAGCGCTGCTGAAGGCCGCTGGCGTGGCCACCGACGGTTTGCTGGTGATGGACGATGCAGGCGCACATTATCATCCCGGTCAGTCAGCGACATTACGCATGGGGCCAAAGAACATATTGGCGGCCTTTGGCACATTGCATCCAGCAACCGCGAAGGCATTCGACCTTGATGGCAATGTCGTGGCCGCTGAAATCTTTCTGGACGCCATACCGCTCAAAAAAGCTGCAGGGTTTATGCGTCCGGCATTTACCCCACCAGCATTGCAGGCCGTGACGCGCGACTTTGCGTTTCTGGTCGCAGCAGACACCCCCGCCAATGACCTTGTTCGGTCTATCAAGGGTTGCGACAAAGATAACATTGTTGCCGTGCGCCTGTTCGACCGCTTCGTCGGTCAAGGCGTTCCTGAGGGCCAAGTCAGCTTGGCAGTTGAAGTTACGCTGCAGCCATCCGACAAGAGCTATAGCGATGACGATCTTAAAGCCATCTCAGACAAGGTGCTCGCGGCTGCCACAAAACTGGGTGCAGTGCTTCGCGGATAAAAAGGCCGAGTGATTGCCGCCGACCTACTGACAAACGGGTTGAAGCGATAATCAATCGTCCCTAAGCCGCGGGGCATGACGCTGAAACGCCGGACCTTTGCCATTATTTCCCACCCTGACGCTGGTAAGACCACGCTGACGGAAAAACTGCTGCTGCAAGGCGGCGCGATCCACTTGGCTGGCGAAGTCAAGGCACGCGGCCAAGCACGGCGCGCGCGTTCAGACTGGATGAAGATCGAACAACAGCGCGGTATTTCCGTTACCTCGTCAGTGATGACGTTCCAGAAAGACGATATCGTCTTCAATCTGCTCGACACGCCGGGGCATGAGGATTTTTCGGAAGACACGTACCGTACACTGACCGCTGTCGATTCGGCCATCATGGTCATCGACGCTGCGAAGGGCATCGAACCGCAGACCCGCAAACTGTTCGAAGTTTGCCGCCTGCGGAGCGTGCCGATCATAACCTTTGTCAACAAGGTCGACCGTGAAGGCCGTCCGGCATTTGAAACCATAGACGAAGTCGCCGACGCGCTCGCCCTTGATGTATGCCCGATGAATTGGCCCGTCGGCATGGGCGGCGAGTTTGAAGGGCTTTATGATTTCAACAGCGGCCGTCTGAGCCAGCCGTCCGGCGACAGCAAGGCTTTCGAAGGCAAGACCAGCGATCATTCGGGCCTGAACGCCGAAACCCTCGAGCAAGTTTTGACGCCAGCGGGTGTTGCACGGCTGCGTGAAGAAGCCGAGCTTGCCCAAGCCGGCTATTCCGACTTTGACTTGACCGCATTTCAAAATGGCGACCTTACACCCGTGTATTTCGGCTCCGCGTTGAAGGAATTCGGCGTCATCGAGCTGATCAATGCCATTGCGGCCTACGCCCCGTCACCCCGTCCGCAGCCAAGTTCGAAAGGCGATATTGACCCGTCGGAAAAAGAAGTCACTGGCTTCATTTTCAAAGTGCAGGCCAATATGGACCCGCAACATCGTGACCGCATTGCTTTCATGCGTTTGTGTTCCGGCACATTCAAGCGCGGTATGAAGCTGACACCGTCAGGGCTTGGAAAGCCAGTTGCGATCCATTCCCCGATCTTGTTTTTTGCGCAAGACCGCGAAATTGCGGACAGCGCCGAACCCGGCGATATCATTGGCATTCCCAACCATGGCACGTTGCGCGTTGGTGACACCTTGTCCGAACGCAACGATGTGCGCTTTACAGGCTTGCCGAATTTCGCGCCGGAAATCTTGCGCCGCGTTGTGCTGCGCGATCCCACCAAAACCAAGCAATTGCGTAAGGCGCTAGATGACTTAAGCGAAGAGGGCGTGATTCAGGTATTCTATCCTGAAATCGGTTCCAACTGGATCATTGGCGTAGTCGGGCAGTTGCAGCTAGACGTGCTTATCTCGCGGCTTGAGGCGGAATATAAGGTCGACGCTTTCTTGGAAGCTGCGCCTTATGATACGGCACGCTGGTTGATTGGTTCAGAGAGCGCATTGACGCAATTCATATCTTTTAACGGCGGGAACATGGCGAAGGATCGCGATGGCCACCCCGTTTTCATGGCGCGGTCGTCATGGGATGTCAGCTACCAGCAGGAAAAGCATCCAGACCTGAAATTTAGCGCGACCAAAGAACGCTAACGCCAGACAGAAACGCCAAAGGGTGCGATGTCTGCGCCACCGATTACGAACCGAGCTTCCTCTGGTGCGGACGCTTTTGCAGGCGTGTCAGCGAGGTTGAAGGCGAAGGTGAGGTCACCGCGGCGACGCAAGCGCAACGTCGGCGGCAGGGGCGTTGTCGCAATTCCCGCCTCAGCGCACAAATCAGACAGCATGTTTTTGACACACGCGTCATCGGTCAAGGTCGCGAGATACAGGCTGCGCCCCGACCGGATCGCCGCAGGCGCGCCATCCTCATATGTCGCGATGACCTGTGCGTCGCCAACCTCAATCGTTTCGCGCCAGCCGCAACTTTCGTGGATTTCGCCTTTGTAGGAAATGGTCCCGCTGCAGTCGGGGCGCAGCGTTTCCACAGACGTCACTGTGACCGGTATAAATGCGCGCAGCCGACCGGGCGGCAGACCCGTGCTGATTGAAAATTCCTCCGTCTTAGCGCCGGAGCGCGGGCCGAATAGCAACAGCCCCTCGCTCGCCGTCAGCGCATCAAACATTGCGTCGTCTACCACTGCCAGCGACGGCATAATGATCAGCCGATATCCCTCAAGCTCCGCTGCACCTGCCGACACAAAGTCCACATCAACGCCAAGCCCGCGCAAGGCACAATAATATTGGAACACGACCGCATCATAATGATAGCCCGCGCCTTGGCGCTCAATATCGTCCACCCAGCCCGACACAGGATCGATGATGATCGCCACAGATGCCTTGGGTGCGGCCAGCGACAGGTCACCTAGCATGTCAATCTCCGCTGCAACCTGCGCGACCTCTGCCCATCCCGCAGCGGGCATATCGTCCGGCCGCAATAACCCTGCATGCATTTGTTCTTGCGCAAACGGCACTTGCCGCCAGCGGAAATAGGCCACACAGGCCGCGCCATGGGCAAAGGCCTGAAGCGTCCAATGGCGGACCATGCCGGGTGCCGGACGCGGATTATGGGGCGCCCAGTTCACAGGACCCGGCTGCTGCTCCATTACCCACCAGGCACCTTTGGACAGGCCGCGCACGGAATCAAAGTTTAGCGCAGCAAGATCGGGATGGCCGGTACGCATAAACGGCTTCCACTCGTCCGCCGACGCCTTCGCCATCAATTGGTCAGAAAATCCGAGCGGGTAATTGTCATAGCTCACAAAATCGAGCGCCTGCGTTAAAGCCGCGTTGTCGACCCCCGTTGTTGCCGGCGGAATGATGTTGTGCGTGACCCATTGGTCGGGCGCGGCATGGCGGCGAATGGCGGCAATCATGACATCATGAAAATGCACAACCTGTTCCGAAACAAACCGGCGATAGGCCAAACGATGCGCTGGATTGGTTTCGCACACGGTGAAAAATGGCAGTTCAATCTGGTCGAAATTGTCATATTCCATGGACCAGAAAACATTGCCCCACGCGGTATTCAGCACGTCAATCGAACCATAACGTCGCGCGCAATAGGCGCGAAATTTTTTTAAGGCCGCTAGCGACGCGCTCATGCTTGTGTCGTGACAACATAGCTCATTGTCGGTTTGCCAACCGACAACATCGGCGTGGCTGCCATAACGTCTCGCCATGGCTTCGGTGATCCGTTCGGCTTGCGCGAGATAGGTCTCGCTCGAAAAGTCATAATGTCGCCGCGACCCGAACCCACGCACATGGCCGGTATGGATATCAACCGGTAGAATGTCCGGATATTTGTCGCACAGCCATTTGGGCGGGGTCGCAGTTGGCGTGCCCAACACCAGTTTTAAGCCAGCCGCAGCCAAGGTTTCAATCGCGCGATCCATCCACGCCCAATCATAGACCCCTTCGCTTTTTTCGATCCGTCCCCAGGCAAATTCGCCTATGCGGACATAGGTCAAGCCAAGGTCGCGCATACGCTGCGCATCGCGCGGCCAATAATCTTCCGGCCAATGTTCAGGATAATAGCAAACGCCTAACATATGCGCTGGTTTAGCGGACCGCGCGCAACTGACAAGCCTGCAAGGATAGCATGCGCGTTGCGCAGAATTAACACAAAGCCCCGCCGCTGGCGGAAGAACCGATTAGTCTAACCGATACAAACGCGCCACAATTTGCGCACTTTGCCATTTTATCGCCATGAGTCTCAACTATATGCTGGCGCATGACCAAAGTTGGACACATCGAATCGCGCGTGAGTGACATGTTATTAACGCCAGTGCAGGATGCATTACCGGGCATCGATGTCGCCGATCGCGCGGCAGCGCTTAAACGCGTTCCAGACGATAAAGCCATGCTACGCGCGGTCACTGAACTGACGCGCGACCTTGGCACGCCCAACCCGCGGATCTTTTGGTCCGACTTTTTGGCATCGGCTTTCTTGGGCTATGCCGGACTATTCGTAGCCATCATCTCTGGAAACATTTGGCTTCAATGTGCTGCCGCTTTTGTGGCGGTGCTCGCGCTCTATCGTGCCGGCGGCTTCATTCATGAAGTGACCCACGTAAAGCATTCCGCGCTTCCCGGCTTCCGCTTGGGGTTCAACGCGGTGATCGGCGTGCCGCTGCTGGTGCCGTCCTACATGTATGAAGGCATCCATAATCTCCACCATGCACGCACACGTTACGGCACCGATCAAGATCCGGAATATCTGCCACTTGCCTTGATGAAGCCGTGGACCTTGCCCTTGTTCATTATTGCTTCGCTGTTCGCGCCATTTGCCTTGTTGTTCCGCAACGCCGTGCTTGCACCGCTTTCGCTGCTCATCCCGCCACTGCGCAAGATTGTCGTTGAGCGCTATTCGGGCCTCGCGATCAATCCCGCCTTCCGCCGCCGCGCAGCCGAGGGCGAGGCACATCGTAATTGGATAATTCAGGAAACCGCAGCGAGCATCTGGTCGATTGCCCTGCTTGCCGGCGTGTTTACTGGATTTATTCCCATGAACGCGTTCCTGATCTTCCTCCTGATCGTTTCGAGCGGCGCGGTGCTCAACCAAGTCCGCACGTTAGTCGCGCATTTGTGGGAGAATGACGGCGAACCTTTAAGCGTCACTGCCCAGTTTCTTGACAGCGTCAACGTGCCGCCTCCAGGCGTGCTTGCGTCGATTTGGGCGCCCGTAGGGCTGCGCTATCACGCGCTGCACCATTTGCTGCCAAGCGTGCCCTATCATGCCCTAGGGGAAGCCCACCGCCGCCTGACGGCACAACTGGCGCCCGATTCCGTGTACCACCGCGCAAGCTATAATGGCTTGGCTGGTTTGGTCTATCGGCTGACGCGCAGCACCCTTGTGCGGGGCGCCTAAACGGCAACGTTCATCGCGGGCCTCATTTTTACCGAAATCCCAACATGATCCAAGGATGGTCTAAAATTGAGTTTTGTAAAACGGCTATTCTGTAAACCATTGATTTTCCTAGGAAAACTGGAGCGGGCGAAGGGATTCGAACCCTCGACCCCAACCTTGGCAAAAGTCTAATCTATGAAATATGCTATATTTTTCAATAGGTTATTAGACGCATTTTAAATCCGAAGATGATCCGAAGATGCTGCAAAACTATAGATTTGCCCCGTCGGTTCAACGACCTAAGGCACCTAGCAAAACGCATGTGATGTACAGGGCAAATGATATCGACATTGCTCCACGCAGTGAAGCCGAGTTAAATGCTCACTGATCTTACGATGTTGGTGGCAACTGCGCTGCTTTGCCTTGGCATTCCGTTCATTTATGGACTGGGCCGTTTTAAACAACCTGGCGGCGCGGTTTGGGCAGCAGGCAACCGTGAAACGCCTCTGTCAGTACCTGCGTGGACGGAGCGCGCGGTCAAGGCCCATGCAAATTTGATCGAGAGCCTGACGCCGTTTGCGATACTGGTGCTCGTCGCGCACGTGTCGGGGAAGGCCGACGCTGCAACAGCGCTGGGGGCGGCAATCTTCTTTTGGGGCCGGGTCGCACATCTGGCCATGTATGTCGCCGGCATTGTCTATTTGCGCACGATTGCGTGGTTCGGCGCGTGGATTGGTGGAGCGATCATTCTCGCGCAGTTGCTCCGCTAGTCCTAACAAAAGTGGGCCGGGTCTGCGCCCCGGCTCTGGTTGGTAGGCCGAAAATGGACGCGCAGCTTCGGTCGGAACCCGCGAACAAAGCTGCCATTCAGTGGCTTGAACCCGTCGCTTATAAGCTGCCATCTGTTCATCGACTTGGCGACAGCACTTCGAACGCGTCAAAGGTCGGCAAGTCGCCAGGTGTCCGTCCGCATTGAAGTGGCTCCATTCAAGAATCTTCCGCTGCGCCTGAAAAAAACCAAAGCTGACGCAAAAATCAATAGGGCCAGGGGAACTCACTCAAAAGGCTGCACTGGGAAAGAAGAGGCTGTTACCAGCCTTTCTCGGTGCATAGCTTCTGAAGACGTTGGCGTGCACGCTGATTGGCGTCTGAGCTATCTTGCAGGGCTGATTCACGGATTTCCTTGGGTGTCTTGCCCGTAGTGGTCTTCAGAAATCGGCGCAAGCTGCGTGCATCCGCGTAACCCAGTTCTGCGCTGATTGATTCCACACAATCATTGGTTTCGCGAAGCAGCCTCACAGCGGAGTCCGTTAATGCTCGTTGCCGTTGCAGGCGGGCCCCTCCTTCGGTTGCCAACAGCCTCCTATAAACCGTTGCCCGGCTGACACCCGACTGCATCGCCAACTCGCCTATTCGAGGTGGCACGGCGTGCACTTCAGGCCCGGTGGCCGAACGCTCGCTCGCCAAGCCCTTTGCGGAGTCCAACCACAAACGAAAGCACTCCCAATGCGGATTCTCGTCCAGATTGCCCGTCCCCCGTTGCGCAAGAAGCGACTTTGCAAAACGCATGGACGCGTACCGGCCGTGTCGCGTTGGAGCTCCGATAGCATAGTGCAAACGGCCGATGTTGAAGTGTGAAATGTCACTCGTCGTAACCGACAATACAGGAAACGGCCTACCCAAAAAATACATGCAATGCATGTATATCCAGCTCAGGTAGGTGTCTTCCAGAACTGCTTTTTCTTGATCAGTTTCACAATCCGCCTCTACGCTAAGGATTGCATGATCATTGGTCGTTGAAAGTTCAATCCTGATGCTGCGTGATGTAAGGCTATAGAGATGCTGGACTGTGCGAATTGCTGCTTCCAGTGTCACACAGCCCTTGACCGAGCGAAGGCCAACTAGGGTAAAGCCCGATGCAAATCCGCTGCGAGCGAGACCATGGGTAGCGTCATCGAGACGAATTGATGTGTTCAGGCAAAGCAGCAACCATTGGGCAGGGCTGACCAGATCTCGGTTGTCGCCATACTCAATCTGAATCAATGAAGATGCCATAAGGGAATCGAAATCGACGCCTTGGCGCATCGCGCCGGCGCTATGCTTCTTCACCCAATCAAGCGGGACCAGATTGCTCATCCCTACTGACATCCTCCTCCCATAGAAAGGTGCATTATGAAGCAAAGTTTGTCCATACGGGAATTTATGACTGAAATTTATCAGGTTGTATCTGACGAGCCAAGCCGCATGTCTAAATTTGTCCCCATCTTTTGAAAACTTCGGCCCTTTCCTGTTCGCCTCTCAACCCCTAGTATCGATTGTAGAATGGCGTGCAAAATGCTCCGGAAGATCCGGCAGATGGGGAGAGGCAGATGCTCAGGGGACATAGCTTTCAATTGAATTCGTCCAAGTCCGGTCTCTTGCGAGAGGCAGCCATCGCATCGGTAGTAGCCGCGATGCTGTTACCTGCAGCTGCCGTTGCCCAGGAAGTATCTTCCGACGAAAATGGCATCTCCGATATTGTGGTCACTGCGACGCGGCGTGAAAGCACTGTGCGCGATACTCCAGTTGCAGTTTCGGCCATTTCAGGTGCCGAATTGCAAGCACGAAAAATCAGTGACGTCAGCGATCTCAGCAGCCTCGTGCCAAACTTTCAGTTTGGCAGTTCCTATGGTGCTGCCCGAGCGACCATTCGAGGCATCGGCACCAACGACCTTACAGGGGGCGCCGACCCGGGCGTCGCCTACCATCTGAACGGGGTTTACATTGGCGTAACAGGGCCTGCTGGAAACGCATTCTTTGACGTTTCACGCGTTGAAGTGCTCCGCGGCCCCCAAGGAACGCTTTTTGGCCGGAATGCGACGGGTGGCTCGATAAACATGATTACCAACCGTCCAACCCCAGATGCGAGTGGCTATGTCAGCGTAACCGCCGGAATTGATCCATTTCTTTATAATTTTGAAGGTGCTGTAAATGGACCGCTGGATTCGAGCGGGACGTTGTCCGGTAGGTTGAGCGCCACACGTTCCTATAATGAGGGATATTCCAAGAACCTCGTATCGACGGGACCTAAACGCCTTGCAGATGATGATAGCTATGGTTTGCGCGGGCAACTTCTTTTCAAGCCAAGCGATGCGGTGGAGCTGCATGCTCAGGTGGATTACCAAAAGACCAATAGCAACGGTCCAGCTTATAAGCTGACGGGCCGCAACAGCACATTTGATGGCCCGACTCTCGCAGAGGTGATCATCAAATTTGGCTTGCAAACAACAGGATTTGTCGGAAATCCGATAAATTTGCCCCCTCAAGGAGGCCAGATCGCGCCCAAATTTGGTCACGACGTGTCCGTTAATTATGGATCCGCAAAAGGCGATTTCCTGTTGGGTTCGCTTGATGGCGCAATCGAGGCTGGACCAGGCACGCTGAAATTTCTTTTATCTGCCGGCAGGACGGAGTCCACGGTTCTGACGGATGGTGACCTCACCAGCTTCGATTTGATCAGTTATAATATTGGTTACACCGCTAAACAGTATTTTGGCGAGATTACATATGAAGTCAGCCCAGTGGCTGGCCTTGATATCATTATCGGGGCAAACGGCTTCCGTTCAAACATTACGCAGTCCTTTGACGTTCCGCTAAATGTCCTCTTTGGCCCAAACACCTTCACAATTGCGCTGGGAGGCCACACGTCTTCGCGGAGCTTTGCCCAATTCGCTCACGCTGAATATAGTGTCAGCGATCGGGTTAAAATCTTCGGCGGCGCTCGGCACACGCAAGATAAAAAAATCTATTCTGAATCCAATAACCTGCTTCAATTGACGACGGGTGTTGGCACAGCTTCGGGCTCGCCGTCTTGGGACAAGGTTACTTACGAAGCTGGCATTTCGGGCAAGTTAGCCGACAAAGTGCAAGCTTATCTTAAATATTCGACTGGCTTCAAAGGCGGAGGCTTGCAACTTGGGTCCCTCATACCTGCGGCAAACCCGGAGACGAACAAGAGCCTGGAGGCTGGCCTGAAGGGCAGCTTCCTCGATGGACTTCTCGAAGCAAATCTTGCGGCGTTTCATATGCCATATCGTGACCTGCAGGTTACGAAGGTGCAAAACCTGGCTGCCCGATACATCAATGCTGCCCAGGCAACAGTCGATGGCGCCGAGTTGGAATTTGTTTTGCATCCCTCAAAGGCATTCCGGGTGGAATTCAATGGGGCTCTTCTTGATGCCAAGTTCAAAGACTTCATTAATAGTAATCCAGCCGATCCGCAGCCAGTCGTAGTGAACCTCGCTGGCAACCGGCTCCCGAACACGTCACGCGCTTCGTTTAGTTTGGGAGCTTATTATACCGCCGGGCAAGTTACCTTTGGCGGGAGATATTACTGGCAAGGGAAGCAGTACCTGAGCGCCTTTAATATTCCGAACCTATCGCAAGCGGCGGTAGGCCGTGTAGATCTCAACGTGAACTTTACATCCGAAAATGGCGAGTGGACTGGCTCCATCTTTGCGAAAAACCTGACCAATGAATCAGTGAGGACGACCGGGAATAATGGGGAGGCATTCCTTGGCGCCCCTGCATACGTCACATTGGCTCCAGGGCGATCAATTGGGGTTTCGGTCCGCAAAAATTTCTAGGCAAGTTATGTCGAGTGAGCCGTCTCAGAGATCTGGGCCCCAGGAACCCGTTCCTGAGGCAGTGCCAAATAATCCACCGAACCTGAGAAAACTAGCCTGAGAAGGAATGCAAATGAGTAGCTCAACAAAGCCGTATGGTGCGGCCGTTGACTTTGATCCCGATGCTTTGAGAAAAAAGTATGATGAAGAGCGCTCCAAGCGACTTCGCCCAGACGGCGAAGACCAATACATTGAGGCATCCGACAGCCTGAGATACATGATTGGTGACCCACAAGGTGACCTGCAATCTAGCCGTTCGCCGATCCGAGATGAGGTGGATGTATTGATCATCGGTGCAGGATTCGGTGGTTTGCTGGCAGGCGCCAGATTACGTGAGGCTGGCGTTCAAAGCCTGAGAATTATCGACGCCGGCGGCGACTTTGGCGGCACTTGGTACTGGAACCAATACCCCGGGTGTCAGTGTGACGTGGATAGCTACTGCTATATCCCGTTGCTGGAAGAGACTGGCTACATTCCAAAGGAAAAATACTCCTACGCACCAGAAATATATGAACACTCTCGCCGCATCGCTGAAATGTATAATTTGCGTGACGGTGCAATATTCCAAACCAAGGTGACCCATCTGAGATGGGATGAAACTGCAAGGCGCTGGGCGGTTTCGACTGATCGGGATGATAGTATCCATGCGCGGTTTGTTGTGACTTGCACTGGCCTCCTTAGCCGTCCAAAATTGCCGGGAATTCCGGGCCTAGAGAGTTTCAAGGGGCACACTTTTCACACAAGCCGCTGGGATTTTTCCTACACGGGGGGCGGCCACTCGGGGGGGATGAGCAAACTTCGCGACAAAAGGGTTGCCTTTATTGGGACCGGAAGCACCGCAGTTCAGGCTGTGCCGCATCTTGGTGCAGACGCTCAGCAGCTCTATGTCTTTCAGCGCACGCCGACGACAATCGGGCCACGTCGCAACAAGCGCACAGATCCTAAATGGGCGAAGGACCTCAAGCCGGGCTGGCAGCGGGAACGCCGAAAAAATTTCAATGACATCAATATGGGTCTGCAGGTCGAAAGAGATCTTGTTGACGATCCTTGGACCGAACTCTTTTCCTCTGTCGCGGGAATACCGGCGGGAGGTGACGCAAAAGGTATTCAGGAAGCCATCAAGCGCGTTGAGTTGGCCGATTTTCAGTGGATGAACAGGGCGCGCGCCGCAATTGATGAAGCCGTCAATGACCCAGCCGTAGCTGCAGCCTTGAAGCCTTGGTATCGGGTTTTCTGCAAGCGCCCAACGTTCAACGATGACTATCTTGCTACCTTTAACCGGCCAAACGTCAAACTTATCGATACGAGCCCGAGCAAAGGCGTGGAGCGTGTCACCGCGTCCAGCGTTATCGCTAACGGTGTAGCGTATGAGGTGGATTGCATCATTTTCTCGACAGGATTTGAGTTCAATACTCCCTGGGTCCGTCGTCAAGGTTATGATGTTGAGGGCAAAGGTGGACAACTTCTCAGTGAAGCGTGGTCGAATGGGATGAAGACCCTCCATGGCTTCACGGCTCATGGGTTCCCAAATTACTTCATTATGGGTAACTCTCAAAATGGGTTTTCAATCAACTATACAGCAATGATCGACGATCAGGCCCAGCACATCAGTTATATCATTGGCGAAGTCATGGGCCGAAACTTGAGCCGTGTTGAGCCAACGGCAGAAGCAGAAACCGCATGGGTTACAGAAATCCGCACACTTTCAGTTGGAAGCGCGGCCTTTTTTGAATCTTGCACTCCGGGCTATTACAACGCCGAAGGCCAAATCGGGCAGCGCCCAGGCCTCGGTTTCGGCGGCGAATCCTATGCACCGGGCATCAATGCCTTCAACGCGCTTATGGCTGACTGGCGTGAACAAGGCGAACTAACTGGCCTAACACTGAGCTAGGCTGAAGCAATTTTAGGAGGGCCGTATGGCGGGGCAACTGGACGGTAAGATTGCGGTCATTACGGGAGGCTGCTCTGGAATTGGTTTAGGAACGGTCGAGCTGTTCATTGCAGAAGGTGCCAAAGTTCTGCTTGGCGACGTGCAGGATGACGAGGGACAAATTCTCGAAACCCGCTTCCCGGGGCGGCTAACCTACGTTCACACCGACGTTACGGATGAGGCCGCGCTAAAGGCGATGTTTTATCGCGCCGTCGACGTGTATGGCGGGATCGATATCTTGTTCAATAACGCAGCAGCGCCAGGGGATACTAGCTCTCTTGAAGCCATGACCGCGCAAGGCTGGGACAGGACGATGTCGTTGGTGCTGCGTTCCGTCATGCTTTGCATGTCCTATGCTATCCCAATAATGCGCGAGCGCGGCGGTGGAGCAATAGTCAATACAGCGTCAATCGCAGGGACGCAGGTCGGCTGGGGCCCGGTCGCCTATTCCACGGCAAAGGCCGGCGTTATTCATCTGACTAAAGTGGCGGCCGCTCAATTGTCGCCAATGAATATCCGGGTGAACTCAATTTCCCCTGGACTTATAGCTACGGCCGGTCTCGGCAATACCTTTGGGATGACAAAAGCGGAATCCGCGAAAATGGCCGCCCATATAGCTCAGAATGCACACGATCTTCAGCCGGTGCCGAAGTCCGGGATGCCAGCGGATGTCGCCAAAGCGTGTCTATTCTTGGCAACGGACGCCTCGGCTTTCGTCAGCGGAGCCAATCTCATGGTTGATGGGGCGCTGACGGTTGGCCCGCGCCACGCATGGGATCCAAACGTTGAATCGCCACTAATGTCCGCACTTGGGCTTTCATTGGACCAAATGCAGCAGCTTAGATGACCCTAACGTCAAGCTTGCGAAGCGACCAATGAAGTCGCTGTCAATCGGCGGGCACGGCGTTCAAATGAAACAGTGGTGCGAAGGGGATTGCTATGACCGATGTCGCCATCTCGGGATTTGCCGACGCTAAATTTGCGCGAGTAAAGGAACTCTTCAGTGCAAATATTTCCAACGGTGACGATGTGGGCGCCAGCTTCAGCGCGACCGTAGAGGGCGAAAAGGTTGTCGATATTTGGGGAGGCTGGCGCGATGAGGGCAAGACCCTCCCTTGGGATGAAGACACGATCGTCAACGTCTATTCAACGACCAAGACCATGGCAGCGTTGTGCACACTCATTCTTGCCGACAACAATCAGTTGGACTTTGAAGCACCAGTATCGCGTTATTGGCCGGAGTTCGGCGCAAATGGGAAGTCCGAAATCAAGGTTCGCCACATTCTCGCTCATTCTTCAGGCCTCTCCGGCTGGGCTGAGCTCATGGTTCAAGACGACCTATATGACTGGGAAAAAGCCACTGCACTACTTGCCGCTCAGGCGCCGTACTGGGATCCTGGCTCAGCGCCTGGATATCATGCGTTTACGCAGGGGTACCTCGTCGGAGAAATCGTTCGGCGTATTACTGGCCGAACAATCGGGACCTTCTTCCGGGAGGAAGTAGCTGAGCCGCTCGGCGCCGATTTTCATATCGGTTTAGCTGATGAGCACCATGGCCGCGTAGCGGATCTCATTCCGCCGCCACCCACGGCCACCATTGATGAAGGTCTGGGCGACATGCCGCCCAATGAACTGTTTTTGAATATGGTGAGCAACCCCCCAATTGATCCACTTGCAACGCGCACCCGGAAATGGCGAAATGCCGAAATTCCAGCCGCTGGAGGTCATGGAAACGCTCGCTCAATTGCGCTTGTTCATTCGATCTTGGCCAATGGCGGCACCGCGAAGGGAAGGCGTTTTCTGTCTGAGGCTGGTTGCCGAAAAGCCCTTGAACCACAGATAGAGGGCATGGATCTTGTTCTCGGAATTCCCGCAAGATTTAGCTTGGGTTTCGGTCTGCGGGATATGATTCCCTTGCCGAACCCTAACTGCATTTTCTGGGGCGGTTACGGAGGATCGTTGGCTATCATCGATATGGACGCCCGTATGTCGATCGGTTTTGCAATGAATAAAATGGGTATGACAACCATCGGGGATGCGCGGGGTATGGCGATGGCTCACGCCATGTGGTTGGCACTTTCGTCATGAAAGAAGCCCGTGCAGCGGCGAATTGCGCTGTACCAGCTTATGACTGGATTGCGCACCACAATGCGAACCGGGGCTCCAAAGAAGCCATCCGCGATCTAGGCAAAGGCACAAGCTTTACATATGCCGACCTTGATCGCCGGATAGATGCCTTGGCAGCCTATTTTCTATCAGTCGGTATTGGGCGCGGAGACCGTGTCGCGATTCTCGCGCACAATGGCGTTGAATTCTTTGATATTCAGTTTGCATGCGCCCGGACGGGCTCGATTTGTGTCCCTCTAAACTGGCGACTGACTGAACCTGAACTTGAATATATGCTGCTAGATAGCGCTCCTTCGCTTCTGATTCACGATGTGGCCTTTGGCACGACGGCAGGCAACTTGCAGCACCGATGTGGCATCGTTGGGTTGCTGGGCATCGGCGAACGTTACGTGATGAATTCCTATGATGACGTGATCGCCCGCTTCAGCGGCGCCAGTGTCTGCCGAAAGTCAGTCACCTTAGATGACGTCATTTCAATCATGTACACTTCGGGCACAACTGGTCACCCGAAGGGTGCCATCATCACGCATGGCATGATTTTCTGGAATGCGATCAATCAGGGAGTGCCTATCGGTATCAGTCCAAATTCCGTTCACCTCTGTGTTCTTCCATTGTTTCACACTGCCGGCATGAATTGCTTTTCAAATCCCGTTCTTCATGCCGGTGGCACTGTTGTGATCATGAAGTCGTTCGACCCAGGCGATGCACTTCGGGTTTTAGGCGACGCCAAGCAGGGAATAACGCATTTCATGGCAGTTCCGGCACCATATCAATTCATGATGCAGCACCCGGAATTCGGGAATACGGACTTTTCCGGGCTTCGCATTGCTGGAATCGGCGGCGCGCCGTGCCCTGTCAGCATATTACAAACTTGGGCAGGTCGCGGTGTGGCGATTATGCAAGGCTTCGGAATGACTGAAACTAGCCCGGCATGTATCTTCCTCGATCCCTCGGAAGCTCTTCGCAAGATTGGATCAGCCGGAAAGGCGCTCATGCATACTGAGACGCGCATTGTTGATGAAAATGGCGCAGTTTGCGGGATTGGCCAGATCGGTGAACTGTGGGTGGCAGGTCCGAATATCACGCCAGGCTACTGGAACCGGCCGGATGCCACCGCTCAGGCTTTCGAGGGTAAATGGTTCAAGACTGGCGACGCAGCGCGCGCTGATGACGAAGGCTTCATTTATATCGTTGACCGCTGGAAGGACATGTACATTTCAGGCGGTGAGAACGTTTACCCAGCCGAAGTCGAAAACGTCCTCTATCAACTGCCGCAAATTGCAGAAGTCGCTGTCATCGGCGTGCCGGATGAGAAATGGGGTGAGGTCGGCCTAGCGGTTGTCTCGTTAAAGCCAGGCGGCACACTCGATCCAGACGCACTGGCCACGCATTGCTCGAGCCGCTTGGCGCGTTTCAAAATCCCCACCGATATCGCTATCGTTGATGCGCTCCCACGAAATGCTGCAGGCAAGATTCTCAAGCGCGAACTGCGTTCGCAGTTTCTCGGCGCATCCCTAGCCATGATCTCGTGTCCTACCTAGGGTCAGGACCCGTTAAAATGCTTGCATAATGGTTGACTGATTGATTCAATGGCGGCGTCAAGGAGGCGCTGTTGATGGATTACCCCTATTTGCTGAGTCAGGCGCAGATGCGCCGTATTGAGCCATATTTCCCGCTATCGCACGGTATTCCGCGGGTTGATGATCGGCTGATTGTGTCGGCCATCATCTTCGTGATCAAGAACGGCCTGCGCTGGCGCGATGCGCCGCGCAGCTACGGGCCGCATAAGACGATTTATAATCGCTTCATTCGCTGGAGCCGTCTGGGCGTCTTCAACCGTATCTTCGCCGAACTGGCGGGCGAGGCTGGAGAGCCAGACCGGATCATGATCGACGCGACGCACCTCAAAGCTCACAGAACTGCGGCAAGCCTCTTAAAAGGGGGGCTCTTTCCAGATGTATCGGGCGCACCAAAGGCGGGCTGAACTCAAAGCTGCACGCGGTCTGCGATGGCGAGGGGCGCCCTATAATGATGCTGCTCACCGAAGGTCAGATGAGCGATCACAAGGGCGCTTATCTGCTGCTTGACGCGCTACCAAATGCTAAGGAACTGCTGGGCGACAAAGGTTATGACAGCGACTGGTTCCGCGCCGCCCTGACAGCGCGCGGGATAACCCCCTGCATCCCGCCAAAATCCAACCGCAAAGTGCAATATCACTATGACAAAGCGGTCTACAAAAAACGCCATATGGTCGAAAACCTGTTCGCTAAAATCAAGGATTGGCGCCGCATCCACACACGCTACGATCGATGCGCACACACCTTCATGTCGGCCATCTGCATCGCCGCTACCGTCATCTTCTGGTTGTGATCAATGAGTCCTGACCCTAGGCTTGAATGTGAGAAGAAAGGTGCTGCATTCGACGGGCGACTGAAGTTGGCTTGGGGTCCTCATGCCCCACGCGGTTGCCGACGCCTGTTGGCGGAAAGACGTGTTGTTGCCCAATCGCCATTGTCTCATGCAGTCGGACGATGCTCAAGATTTGGTTGGAACGATCAAAAATTTTTCACCCGTTGCACGACGATTCCATAAAGCAGCAATTTGAGGATCGACGGCTTCTCGAAGTGAAATCTCCCGCGTGTAGTGGCTCGCGAACGTCGTCTTCAATTCCGCTGCGATTCTCGCCTTCAAATTGTCGGTGCGCACAGGATCCAGGTTCTCAAGGAACGGAAATAGGAGCCATCCACCAATGTTCCATGTTGTGCCAAATCCGCGGCTCAGTTGGGTTGGTCCAGTGTCGAGGCCACCATAAATATACACCTGTTTGTGCACGCTGGAGCCATAGGGAGAAAACACCTTTGCACCGCTCGTAATTGATGCCTCCATTGCTGTCAGAAGTTGTCCAGCAAGCTTGCCGCCGCCGACTGCATCGAAAGCGATAGTGGCACCGGTATCACCGACGCACCTGATAAGATCGGTCATGAATGTCTCGGCTGAAGAATTGCAGACATGCCGCGCGCCTTGATCGCGAAGCATTTGTTCCTGCCTAGTTGTCCGCACGACATTGACCAGATCTATCCCGTCCTTAATGCAGATGCGGTTTAGCATCTGGCCAAGGCTTGAGGCTGCGGCCGTGTGGACAAGCGCAATGTGCCCTTCCAGCTGCATCGTTTCTATCATGCCCAATGCGGTCATGGGATTGACGAAACTGGAAGCTCCTTCGATTGCTGTTGCGCCATCGGGCAAGATCATACAGTCGGAAAGCTTCAGGCAGCGAAATTCAGAATACATTGCGCCGCCAAACATGGCGACGCGCTTTCCAAGAACATGGCCAACCTCAGAACCAGCGGAAATGACCGTCCCGGCCCCTTCATTGCCCGCTACAAGAGGTAGGTCTAGTCTGGCCGCCAGTGAGCGCAGGCCGCCGTTCGGCAATTGGCAAACGAGTGTCGGTCGGTCAGACGTTCCTCCCGCTTGAGCCGTCTCAAGATCAGCGGTACCCACCAACAATAAGATATCCGAGGGGTTAATGGGTGCCGCTTCCACCCGGACGAGCACTTCATCTGACGCGGGCGATGGAATAGCGACGTCAACCAGCTCTAACTTCAAAGTACCGCTTGATGTTGCGATTGTTTGGAGCTGGAGGCCTCTTAGTTCATTTCCTGAGGCCATGTCGGGGTTCAACCAGCGACATTTGAAAAGCGCTTGGCCATGATGCTTTCCGCCTGCGTGACAATGTTGTGCACCATGTCGGCACATGTCGGAATGTCGTGAATCAGCGCCTGGCTTTGGCCGCTGGTCCAGATGCCGCCATCTGTGTCGCCATCGCGCAGCACATTGTCGCGGCCACGCTGGCCGGCCATCAGCGCCTTCACGTCCTCAAACGTCTTGGTCGGATCGCGCTGAATTTCAGCGACCTGAATCGATACCGCATTTTTCGCGACACGTGTCGTATTGCGAAGTGATCGGCCCACCAGAACTGTATCAAGCTCGGTGTTATCGACAATCGCTTGCTTTACATTCCGGTGGATCTGCGCCTCCACCGTTGCGCAGAAGCGCGTTCCCATGTTGACGCCATCAGCGCCCAGCGCGAGGGCCGCTATGAGACCACGCCCGTCAGCTATGCCGCCCGAAGCAATGATCGGTGTTTCCGGCAGCGCATCAACCGTTGCAGGCAGCAGCACTATCAGCCCAACGTCATCCTCGCCCGGATGCCCGGCGCATTCAAAGCCATCGATGCTGATAACATCAACGCCCTTGTTCGCGGCAGAGACTGCGTGGCGCACCGAGGTGCATTTGTGGATGACCTTGACGCCATGCTCCTTGAAGCGGGGCAAATGGTCAGTCGGCGCCCGGCCTGCCGTTTCGACGATCTTGATTCCAGATGCGATAATCGCCTCGCGATATTCATCATAAGGAATGGGATTGATCGACGGTAGCAACGTCAGATTCACACCAAAGGGCTTGTCCGTCAGCGCCTTGGTTTTTTCGATCTCTTCCAGCAGCGCCCGACCGCTCGGGAGCATGTGCGCAGTGATGAAACCGAGCGCGCCTGCATTGGCCACAGCGGCAACGAGATCCCCATAGCCGACACCCGTCATGCCGCCCATTACGATGGGTGCTTCCACACCAAACATTTCAGTAATGCGCGTCTTCATCCTTGAATCTCTCTTTTCGAATCTTTGAGGTGTCCCGACAGAGCTTTCCCCAATGCGCCTGCAATGAGCCTGAAAAGTGCAATTGGTTCGAAGATCGGTTTCCCGACTATGCCCGGCGATTTGGCCGACCAATTGGCTCACGCTGGCCCTCCCACTTTGGTGCCCGTATGAATTCAACTACAAGAATTGTTGACTCAAAGCGAAACGCTCGCAAGGTCGATATGACTCAACTTCTGGGGACATTTTCAGGCATCGCCCGAGCCTGTGATTTGGAAATTGCAGCAGGGATAGTGTTGCCAAATCCAGGTATTGCCTTGCGTATGCCGATCCGCTCATTTGAGCAGAAACAGACTTCAGCCTTTTGTGACCTAAACTCTGATTTCGCGCGAGACTGCAAGTTAGTTCATTAAACGCCGATCTGGTTAAGTATTCGGCGGCAATGATTTGTAAGTCAAACTGCTCCGTGCAGCGACGCGCCCAAACATGAACGAATGACGGAAACGTTGCAAATCTCGCCAACTGCAGACGTTCCGGACTGTCCAACTTTGCTGTCGTTCCCCGAGCTTATGAACAATGGCGGCTTTTTGACTTTCCATCCTGAAAGCGGACATTCCGGACTCCACAACCTTTCGGTCATTCCACATCGAGAATGATGCGATGTCCGTTTACGCGAACATTGCTGACCTTCAAGGGGGTGATGCGACTTCCCGAAAGCCGCCGTCCGTTCATCGCTGTCCGACACTATCGGGTAGACCGCGACGCATCCATGACAGGCGTCATGCCCCATGCCTGCAACGGTGAAGCCGCCGTCCGGCTTTGGGAAACTTCAGAAACGCTAACCGACGTAAAGTTTGCGGTCTAGGAGACCCGAGAATTTCAAATTCCCAATCCCGAATTGTAAAAAGCTAGCCTTCACTGTTACCCCAGTGTTACCCCAGCGAAAATTCAGCTATACCGGAGGGGCGGAACTCACGGATTTCCGGGGATTCGCTGGAGCGGGCGAAGGGATTCGAACCCTCGACCCCAACCTTGGCAAGATCCGGCTCGATGAAATTTTGCTTTTAGATCAGATTGTTATTTCGCTCTTGGAAAATCCGAACACGATCCGAACATTTTCAGCGGAATTTCCTCAGAAGGCTTTGTGTTCAGGTTTCCAGACAAGTGCCGAGCGGCAGCTTCGCGCCCAATATCGATATTTCAAGCTTACATAAGCGCCTCCAGAAGCAGACACAAATTAGGGAACGGTTTGACGGGGACAGGTCGTTGAGTTTTGAAACATACATAGCCTATGATACCTGAGTGTGGTCTATCCAGCGTGTTTGATAAACTTGATCATTTATGGAGCTTCTGCTCCGATCGACATCGACAAGAATGACGCTATTGGGGCTCCTGTGATAGCGCTGACGGCCTAGTATACGTAGTTCGAAGGCATCTCCCGATCCACTGCTCTAAACAGCTAGGTAAGTCTTGATCCGCGTTAAGCCGAAGCAAGAAATCGTAGCTTTCGGACTTGCAGTGTAACAGCATCCTCGCCTTTGATTCCTAACCTTAGAAATTGACCCATGGGAAAAACATGCTACTTTGTAGTATACGTTCAGGCAAAACGATGGGAGTTTTTTATGGTAGCTGCATCACAGGTCGTTTTGACTGCGACAGAACGCGTCACACTGGGAGTACCGGCAGCAGAGGCTGTTGCTGAAGAGGCGTCTAATCGTGATGCCCGCAAGGTTTTCATCTTGGCCAGTTCACATCTTAACCAGAAAACGGACGAGATCCGTCGGATCGAGGCCGCATTAGGCACGCGCCATGTTGCGACCCATGACGGCATCCAGCCGCATGCACCTCGCGGAGACGTCCTCAAGGCTACGGAACATGCACGGTCAGTGGGCGCCGATCTAATTGTTACAGTTGGTGGTGGATCGGTGACGGATGCAGGAAAAATCATGCTCATCTGCCTCAAACACAATATCACAACGGTAGAACAGTTTGATGATTTTCGGACCCGTGTGGAAGAAGACGGAACTGTAACGAACCCAGTATTTGATGGGCCGGACGTTCGCGCGATTTGTGTCCCGACAACCCTGTCGGGCGGAGAGTTTAACCCGCTTTCCGGCGCAACCGATGAAAAAATAAAGCAAAAGCAAGCTTATGCCCAGCGCGACATGGTTCCTGTTTGCGTCGTGCTTGATCCGGCAATCACTGTGCATACGCCTGAATGGCTATGGTTATCGACCGGTGTTCGTTCGGTGGATCATGCCACGGAAACGCTGGCGTCGCTACTTTCTAACGATTTCTGCGATGGGCTGGCGGACAGCGCGCTTCGCCTACTTGCCGAGGGTCTGCGGGAAGTTAAAGCAAATCCCGCAAATCTTGATGCGCGACTGAAATGCCAAATCGGGGCATGGCAGTCGATGATCCCAATTATTGGAGGCGTCCCGATGGGCGCAAGCCATGCTATTGGGCATGTGCTAGGCGGTACGTGCGATGTCCCCCATGGGTATACCTCCTGCGTTATGTCACCTTTTGTTCAGGCTTATAACGTGGAAGTGAACGCGCATAGACAAAAGCGGATCAGCGCCTGTTTGGGCGATGTAAGCAAATCTGCGTCGGAGTTGCTGGATACGCTAATCCGAGGCCTAGGGATGCCGCGATCATTGCGTGAAGTGGGGGTTGCCGAACATCAGTTGCAACTTATCGCTGACTATACTCTTGAAGACATCTGGGGGCGCACAAACCCTCGTCCGATAACCAAATCCGCGGATGTAATGAGCATCCTGCAGACAGCGATGGGTTAATCGCAAGTTGGGAAAACTGATGCCGGAAGCCGTATTAAAAGTTCGAAAATCGACACAATTAAAGGACGAGATCGCAGCCTATAAAAGGCGCCGTATCCTTGAAGAAGCGAGCCACTTGTTTTACACAGACGGGTACGAAACTACTACCCTAGATGCTGTGGCGGAACAACTGAATGTGACGAAACCGTTTATCTACTCCTATTACAAAAATAAAGGCGAGTTGCTTTACGAGATTTGCCAAACAGGTATCCAGCTCTCTCTTAATGTTCTCGAAGAGGCGCTGTCTATTGAAGGGACCGCTACTGAACGGCTCAAAATGGTGGCCGAACGGGTTGCCCGCATCATTATTGAAAATCAGCGGTACATCAGTGTTTATCTGAGAGAGGAAAAGAGCCTAGATGTTGAGGATGCAAGGCGCATTCGTGATTTGCGACACCAGTTTGATCTTCAGTTGAGCGATCTGCTTGAAAAGGGAAAGCGGACGGGCGAGTTTGATATTCGACACCCTTCGCAGACGGCGATTTGGGTCAGCGGCCTACTGACATGGATTGCGCTTTGGTATCATGATGGTGGACGCTGGTCGGCAACCGAAGTTGTCATGGACGCGATCAACATGGTCATGAAAATGGTGCTCCCAGGGACTGCCCAACGTGGTTGAGCAGATGGCTGCTGCCACCCATAGCGATCCCCGCGTCCTTGACCGCAATACTTGCGTGTTGCGTTACTTGATCGATGATTGGGCGCAAAAGCAGCCCGATAAAGTTTATGCCGTATTTGAAGATGGTGGCTGCTGGACATATTCCGAGTTGCGGGAGCTGGTAATCAGCAAGGCGGCGGGGCTACAGAAGTTGGACGTAAAACGTGGCGACCATGTTGCCGTCTGGATGGCGAATGGCAGAGAAGCGTTGATCGCCTTCTATGCAATCAACTATATAGGTGCCGTGTTTGTGCCCTTTAACACCGCCTATCGCGGGACCATATTAGAGCATGTCCTTGCGAATTCGGATGCCGAGCTTCTAATTGCCAACGCAGGTCTTCTCGATCGCTTAGACGGGATCAACACAGCCGCCATTTCAAAAGTTGTAACATTGGGCAAGCTAGCAACAAGAACTGCAGTTGAAACAATCGATTTTGTTAATGTCAACGGCACCGAGGATGAACTTCAACCACTTGCCAGCCCAATCGAACCTTGGGAAATTCAGTCTATCATTTACACGTCGGGAACAACTGGCCCATCGAAGGGCGTGCTGTCCTCCTATCTCCATCTCTTCACCAACGCAGGGCCTGAAAGCTGGCACTTTGTTACTGGTGAGGACCGTTATCTCGTTAACATGCCTATTTTCCACATTGGAGGCCTTGGTATTCCTTTCGTGATGCTCGCGCGCGGCGGATCGATTGCCCTAATGGAGAACTTCTCAACCGACAGCTTCTGGGATTTTGTACGGAAGACGGAATGCACGGTTATCTTCTTGCTTGGTGTCATGGCAACCTTCTTGATGAAACGACATCCTGCTCCAGATGACCGTGATAACAATGTACGCGTCGCTTTCATGGTGCCGCTGACCGATGCAGCAGGGCCGTTCCACGAGCGCTTTGGAATTGACGTATTCACAATATTTAACATGACCGAGATTTCGTCACCCATTGTATCAGAGGCCAACCCAAATAGGCTTGGTACATGCGGCAAAGTGCGGGCGGGCGTGGAAGTGCGATTGGTGGATAGTAATGATTGCGAAGTGCCGATTGGGTCCGTTGGAGAAATGATTGTGCGCACCGACCGGCCGTGGGCAATGAATAGTGGCTATCACAAAAACCCACAAGCGACAGCAATAGCATGGCGCAATGGTTGGTTTCATACGGGGGATGCGTTTCGCCGCGACAATGAGGGTTTCTTTTACTTTGTTGACCGCGTGAAGGATGCAATCCGAAGACGCGGCGAGAATATCTCGTCCTTCGAAGTCGAGAGTGAAGTGATGGCCCATCCTCACGTACGCGAGGCCGCCGTGATTGCAGTGCCTAGTGAATATTCTGAGGACGAAGTGATGGCGGTAATAGCGCCGGTGCCGGGTGTAACCGTAGATTATGTTGATCTAATCGGATTTCTGACTTCGCGCCTACCATATTTTATGGTGCCGCGTTACATCAGAATGATGGATGACCTGCCTAAAACACCGACGGCTAAGGTTATGAAGGCCGAACTGCGCGCCGCTGGTATTACTGCTGACAGTTGGGACCGTGAGGCAAGCGGCATCAAGTTGCGCAAGGAAAAACTATAGTGGCTGCCAACTGGCGCTAAGCGCTGTAAGGCCACGGAACATGAAACCGTCCTGTCGCCATCGCGCCGATGCGACATCTACCTTCAATCCGGGCAAACGCTTTGCGAGTGTGGTAAAGGCAATTTCGCCTTCCAACCGTGCCAACTCTGCTCCGACGCAAAAGTGGATGCCTCCGCCGAACGAGAGATGCCTTGGGCCCTTGCGCTCTATGTCAAAAATATCCGGAGCGTCGAATATTTCGGGATCGCGATTGCCCGCTGCAACTAGTGTTAGCACACGCTCCCCTGCGTGAATTGTCTTGTCGCCTAAAGTCACATCCTTGAAAGCCGTTCGGTTTGTGCCGACCAATGAACTCTCATAGCGCAGAATCTCTTCGGTGGCCGAAGCAGCAAGCGCAGGATCTGCTACCAGCTTGGCCCATTGATCGGGAAATTTGTGAAGCGATAACAGACCATTCCCGATCATATGTGCGGTTGTTTCAAATCCAGCTCCAAAAAGCCCGATGGCGACCGTTGCCATCTCATGATCGGTTAGCGGCCCATTCTCATCGCAGGCGTTGCACAGTCCGGTCGCCAGATCATCGCGGGGTTCGATCCGGCGCGCCGCAAAGATCTTTCCAAAGAATTCTTCAAGGAAATCGATCTGGCTGTTGGCCAGCGTCAGCACGTCAGGTTCGAAAGCGCGCATTTCAAATACTATAAAAGAATCCGCGATCGCCTCGTTAAGCGCGGCAAGGACATCGTCAGAAGCTTCCTTTGGCGAAAGGCCGAGCATGTCGCACATGACAAGTGTCGGGAAGCGATAGGCAAATTGGTGGATCACCTCCATCTCCCCTCTGCCGATCACTGCGTCAAGCAAGCGGTCTGCAATTGCCTGCACGCGGGGGCGCATTTCCCCCACCCGTCGCGCCGTGAGGGCTTGGGTCACGAGCCCGCGCACACGCGTGTGCCTTGGGGGATCCTGATAGAGAAAAATCTCGGATAACCAGCGATAGGCAGAATGAGACAGAACATCAAAATCTGGCCCATAGAACAGCTGGATATTGCGGATGAAATCACCCTGCCCGAAATTCTCACGGTCCATCAGGACCGTGCGCACATCATCATACCTTGTGGCAACCCAGAACCCAAGCTCCGAAAAATGAACCGGATCCTGTTCACGCAGAGCCTTAAACAGCGGGTAAGGATCCCGCTTAAGCTGAGGATCTGTTGGATCAAATATGGCTCTATCGATTGCCATTCGGGCTAGCCGCTAGAATTTTATGCCGAGCGTTATCCCATATGTTCGTGGAGGAGCTACCGAGCCTACCCGAACGCTGTTGAATAATGGTGCTGTTATTATATTATTGGTAACCACCAGCTTGTCTGCGAGATTTCGGCCCCATACATCGATGGACCACATGCCGTTATCAGGTGTATATTTTACACCCGCATTGAGCAGTGCATAGGGTGCTTGCGTGGCATCAGCGTTGTTGAATTCTGTGAAATAAACTCGATCCTGCCAGTTAATATCCGCACGAAGGTTTAATTTACCCGAACCACTTATCAGAATGTCATAATCGGCACCGGCCCGGAAAGACCATTCGGGAGCGTTTGACAAACGGTTACCGGCAAGGCTCACTACCGTAAAGCTCTGGCGATAATCGCCGCTGTCGAACTGTTTATATTTCGCGTTTAGATACGTACCAAACAATTCGATTGTCAGGCCGGGTGCTGGCTTCGCGCGGAGTTCCGCTTCAAGACCAAAGTTGCGTGCAGATGCCGCATTTACCGTGGTTACGACGCTGGTGGCATCGACAAAGCCGACCTGAAGATCGGTATAGTCCATATAGAAACCGGCAACGTTTGCTTGCAGGCGATTGTCTAATGCTGAAGTCTTAACACCTAGCTCATAGCTCCAAACAAATTCGGGGTTAATCACGTCGTTGCGCGAGCCGACATTGATCACGCCCGACTTGAATCCCCGGGTAACTGACCCATAAAGCAGCGTGTTATCGGTTGCCTGATAGTTTAGCGTAAGCGTTGGAGTGAAGGCATTCCAGCTCTTAGCCTTATCAGTGTTAACCGCGCCGAGGAAGTCGAACGTACCTACACCTTCGCGCTTTTCATGGCTGAAGCGGCCGCCGGCGGTCAGCTTGAGTTTGTCGGTCACGGCGTAGGTGCCCTGCGCGAAGACGCCATAGGCCTTGATCTTGACCGTGCCGAACTGGAGATAGTTGGCCCCGTCGAGCGCGTTGTCCGGTGCTAAGGCGGGGAGTTGGCCGGCAAGCTTGAGCAGCACGGCCAGATTGGTCAGGGGCACCCGCACGCTGCCGAACAGGTCCTCGTGGAAGTAGTTCCCGCCGATCAGCGCATCAAACTTGTCGCTAGAATAACTACCTACAAATTCCTGGCTGAAACTTTTGCTGTTCTCGTCATAATTGTTTTGGCCGAACATGTTAGCGTTCGAAGCATCGAGATCGTCGCGATTAAAGCGCTTAAACTTGTGATAGGATGAAACGGATTTCAAATTCCAATCACCTGGCGTCCATTCAATCGTGCCAGTTACGCTTTTGCCATCGCGTTCATTTAATGGCTCCTGATCGGAATAGATATTGCGTAAGTTTGCTGTCCTGCCCGACGCCCCCGCTACCGACAAGATAGATTCTCCGCCTAAAATGGCTCCAAGTTGGTTTTCCGGGGCAACCGTTGGACCAAAATAATGGAACGCATAATTGCTGTCCTTTTCATGAAAAACTTCTCCGGAAACTAAGATGTTTACCGTTTCACCAGCCTTAAAAAGCAGCGCGCCACGCAACGCATACGCGTCGCGATCATCGATATCTTTCCCGGTGAATTCATTGATGCCATACCCGTCGCGGCGATCATACTTTCCTGATACGCGAGCCAATATCTTTTCGCCGGCGATCGGTCCACCTACAGCTCCTTCGACGCTGAGCGCGTTATAATTACCATAGGTTAGTTGCGCGTAAGCATCGAGTTCGTCGGTTGGACGCTTAGTGATTAGATTGATTGCCCCAGCTGTGGCACCACGACCGTAAAGTGTGCCCTGCGGACCGCGCAGCACTTCGACCCGATCAAGATCGTAAAAGCCAGATAACTGGGCCGCTGGCCGAGCAATCTGCGCCCCGTCTTGCAGAAACGCTACGCCTCCGTCAGCACCAAGATCGATGCTGGTTAGGCCGATCCCACGAATAAAAATTCGGTTTACACCAAATTGGTCGCCTACCGAAAGGTTGGGAATAGCTGAAGCAAGTGAAGCAACATCCTTAATTCCTCCTGCGCCAAGGTCATCTCCAGCGACAGCCGTTATAGAAGCTGGAACCTTCGACAGGGATTCTGAATTACGCGTTGCAGTTACAATTATATCGCCCAACCCCGTATCGTCTTGCACGCTAGACTGTGCAAAAGCGGGGTTTATGATTGATGCAAGTGAGGCAGTACTTAGCAGCGTAAAGATATGAAGCATCCTTAACGAATTTCGCGCTGATAAAGTTGTGCCTGCTACCAATTTCTTCGATCGAGCCATCTCACCATCTCCCCTAGATCATCTTATCGTACGTAGTTTTTTATACTATCACGTAGATGTATTTTATTTTAAGTAGAATGCAAGCGTGAATCTAAATGTGGCTATCCCAAGGTAAATGATGACGATGATATCGAGCTTGAAAGCTGCGTTATGAGTGACACGCAGACATTTGAATTTCTGGATGATCCCGCGCTTTTACGAGCGGAGCTTGAGGGTGCTGATGCGGCAACTTTGCTCCTCGTGTTGGTTCAATTGACAGGAGACACGCACATTTTGTCTCGGGCGCGCGAGCATGTTGCAGGCCCGATGAATTACCAAGAAACTATGCCGGAGCAGTTGCGAAGCGAAATCCGCGAACGGCTAACGGAAGCTTTGATCGACTATGCACGAAGCGGAAGATCCCTTCCGCCCATTCCCGAAGGAGGCCTTCTTCGGGAGATGCTGAGCGCCGCTGCGGGTGAGGAGGTGAGCGAAGATTATGTCGCAATGATGCGGGAGGACCTTGAAGCGTCCGAAGTCGACCCACGAGGCCTAGTTTGGCGCGCTAAACCCACCAAAGACAGACTTGATGCATTTCCAGTGGTGATCATTGGCGCCGGCATGTCAGGGATTTGTGCCGCTGTAAGGCTGCGGGAAGCTGGTATCCCCTTTACAGTAATCGAGAAAAATTCGGCGGTTGGTGGCAGTTGGTTCGAAAATTTTTATCCAGGATGCGGCGTCGATACACCCAATCATTTTTATTCTTACTCGTTCGATTTAAACCATGACTGGTCACATTTCTTCGCCAAGCGTGACGAACTTTGGGACTATTTTGAACGTGCGGCAGAAAAATACGATATCCGCTCTAGCATCCAGTTCGACACCGAAGTTGTGTCGGCCATTTATCAGGATGGGGATGCATATTGGAAACTCACGCTGCGCCGCCGCGACGGGTCACTTGCTGAGCTGAATGCGAAGGCGATTATCTCTGCAGTTGGTATACTCAACCGACCGAAACTTCCGGACATTCCAGGTCGCGCCGAATTCGCCGGGGTCGCACTCCATACAGCTCAATGGGACAAGGACTTCGATTGGCGCGACAAACGCGTAGCCATGATTGGCACAGGCGCTTCGGGCCAACAGGTGGGGCCCACAATTGTTGGGGAAGTTAAAAGTCTAACGATTTTCCAGCGCTCCCCGCATTGGGTGGTGCCAAACCCAAATTACTTTGCAGAAGTATCTGACGGCATGAAATGGGCGCTCGCACATATTCCGTTTTTTGCACGATGGTATCGCTTCCAGCTTTTCTGGGCCTTTGCAGATGGACTTCATGCGTCGTTGATGGTCGATCCGTTATGGGAAGATGATGGGAAGTCGATCAACGAAACCAATGCTCGGCATCGGTCATTCATGGAGCGCTACCTCCAATCCCAACTTAACGATCGTCCAGACCTTGTTGAGAAGGCTACCCCCAGTTATCCGCCCTACGGAAAACGTATCCTGGTGGACAATAACTGGTTTAAAATGCTGAAACGCCCTAATGTCGAGCTCGTAACGGAGGGGGTTGCAAAGATAACGCCAGCAGGAATTGAAACTGCTGACGGTCAAATGTTTGACGTTGATGCTATCGTATATGCCACTGGTTTTCAGGCCAGCAAAATGCTGGCGCCTATGACAATTAGAGGCAAAGGCGGCCGAGACCTGCACGAATTTTGGGGCAAGGATGATGCACAGGCATATCTAGGAACTATGATCCCAGATTTTCCCAACTTTTTTACTCTGATGGGGCCAAACACCGGACTGGCCCATGGCGGTAACGTTATCTTCATTACGGAATGCCAGACCCGCTTTATACTTGCCTGCCTGCGTGAAGTTCTCGAACGCGGGGTGGGAGAAATTGAAGTAAAGCGGGATATCCACGACGCACATGTCGCGGAGGTAGACGCATTGCACGCCAAGATGGTTTGGACGCACAAGGGGCTGAACAACTGGTATCGCAACGCTAACGGGCGGGTATTTGCATTGTTACCATACCGGCTCGTTGATTATTGGAAGATGACCAAAGAGTTTTTTCCGAATAATTTTAACATATCGTGACAATCCTATTGCAGCAGCTTCGCGATGGCCGAAGCATCCATGGCGTTTGCGAACCCGGGTTCGAACAGGTGCTTTTCGCCTTTCGCGACAATTTCGAGCACAATGATGAGGTCGGCGCGAGCGTTTGCCTTACTTACCACGGCAAACCTGTGATTGACCTTTGGGGCGGGCTACGAGACGCAGACACGGGCGCGGAATGGGAAAGGGACACAATCTCCCTTGTCTATTCCTGTACCAAAGGGGCAACCGCGCTGTGTGCGCATATGCTCGTCGATCAGGGTAAACTGGATTACGATGCGCGGGTCGTAGACCTTTGGCCGGAATTTGCTGCGGGGGGAAAAACTGACACGACAGTTGCTATGATGCTCGGACACACGTCACCTGTTCCACATTTGCGCGAACCGATCAAAACTGGGGGACTTACGGATTGGGAGTATATGGCAGAGCGCGTTGCTTTAGAACCCGCCTTTTGGGAGCCAGGCACGCGACAAGGCTATCATGGATTGACCTATGCCTGGACTGTAGGCAACCTCGTGCGGCTTGCCGCCGGGATGCCGCTTGGAGCTCTCTTTGCTGAGCAGGTTGCTGGCCCGCTTGAATTGGATTTTCATATTGGTCTTCCTGAATCCGAAGAACGGCGGGTCGCGCCGATGATCCCTCCCACGCCATCCGAGGTAAACTTTGCATCGAAATTCTTTCGAATGGCTACCCAGCAGCCTGGCAGTTTGCCCAACTTGTTTCTAAACAACCAGGGTAACGCAAACTTTGACAGCCGCGCCGTTCATGCCGCAGAAATCGGCAGTGCAAATGGCATTACTAACGGCCGTAGTTTAGCCGGCATGTACGCACCGCTTGCAAACGGAGGCGGTACGCTGGTTTCGCCGAGGACGCTTGCGCAGATGGGGCGGGTAAGTGCCGCCACACATGAAGATGCTGTGCTAATGCAGCCTATGCGTTTTGCTATGGGGTTTATGGCCAGCACGGACAATCGAGCCATGGGGGCAGAAAGCGTTATCCTTGGGGAATCCGCCTTTGGGCATGTAGGGATGGGCGGCAGTATCGGCTTCGCAGACCCGTCTGCGGGCATTAGTTTTGGCTATACGATGAACCGCATGGGCGCAGGCATACTGTTAAACAAACGCGGTCAAGCGCTTGTAGATGCCGTGTATAAATCACTCGGTTGGAGATCGAATGCCTCAGGCGCATGGCTCGCCTAAAGGTTTATTTTTCAATTTGTTCCAGCGCATATATGCCCAACGTTCGCAGGAATGACCCGAGAAGGACGCACGCTGCAAGCACGCTTTCAGCCACAAAGGCGCAATCGCCTAAAGCATTGAAATAATTGGAGCGGGCGAAGGGATTCGAACCCTCGACCCCAACCTTGGCAAGGTTGTGCTCTACCCCTGAGCTACGCCCGCTCTGGCGGTCAGGCAACTAATTCCTGACAGGCAAGGTGCGCCGTTAGCATGGGGTATATCCCCTCGCAAGCAACAAATAGCCGCTTTTTACGAAAATGGGGTAATGCCTATCTTGTGAAAGACACCACTTTGCCCACATAGGGGGCGAAACGAATCCTCAAGATTGGAGAAATAACCTTGGCGACGATGGGCCTCACCACCGACGAACAAAAAGCCGTTGAGCAATTTCGGACCGACGTCATCACGCCGTCCATGGAGCGGCTCGTAATTCTGGACTTTTGGGCCGAATGGTGCGGGCCGTGCAAGCAACTGACGCCGATTTTGGAAAAGGTCGCGGCGGAATATGCCGATCGCGGCGTAATATTAGCTAAGATCAATGTCGACGAGAACAAGTTCATCGCCGCGCAATTTCAGGTGCGCTCCATTCCAACAGTCTACGCCATGTTTCAGGGGCAGCCCGTTGCCGACCTGTCGCCTGCGCGCACAGAACCGCAATTGCGGCAGATGCTGGACCAGTTGTTGGAGAAATTACCTATCGTGGTTGGTGATTCTACCCCGGACCCATTGGAGCAACTGGCGCCGCTTGTAGAAGAGGCAGAAGTGCTTTTGGCGCAAAACGAGGCAGAACAAGCATATGGCGTGTTCGCCGAAGTGCTTTCTGTGCTGCCGGAGCACCCTGCGGCGCTGTCAGGCTTGATCCGCGCATTGACCGCATTGGGCCGTCAAGACGAGGGCCAGGCCATATTTGACAGCCTAAGCGAAGAACTGCGCAGTAATCCAGTGTTGGAGAAGGCAGGGTCCGTGTTGAGCATTGCCGCCGCTGCCGTTCCCCCTGAAGAACTTGCGGGGCTGAAGGCATCCGTCGCTGCTTCGCCCGATGACCATGCCCTGCGGCTTGAACTCGCCAATGCCTTAATGGCTGCGGGCGATCGCGATAGCGCCGCCGAAGCCTTGTTAGTTATCATAGCGGCGGACCGGGAATGGAACGACGGGGCAGCCAAGGCACGCCTTTTGGAGATATTTGTGTTGATTGGATTAGAAGACCCATGGGTGGCGGCAACGCGTCGCAAATTGTCAGCGATCCTTTTCGGATGACCACGCGCCGCATCTCGGTATTCCCGCTTACCGGGGCCATCATCTTTCCAAGCATGCAATTGCCGCTGCACATATTTGAGCCACGCTATCGCGATTTGGTGAGCGACTCGCTTGCCCGCGACCGGAACGTTGGCATGATCCAGCCCAAGGGGCAGGGCAACCAGCCGCCCTTGTTTAACGTCGGTTGCCTCGCGCGGATCCAAGATGTCGAAGCGCTTGAGGATGGCCGGTACAATATCATCCTTGAAGGTGTGCAACGCTTTTCCGTGGTGAACGAGCTGAACGTCACCACAAGCTTTCGGCAGGTGGAAGCCGAATTGTGGGACGAAGATGAAGCGAACGACACGCTGTCGCTCGCCGAGCGTGCCTCGATCGAAATTGAATCGCGCCGATTTGCAGAAGCGCAAGGATACAGCGTCGATTGGACGGCCGTGTCACAATTGGACGATTATTCGCTGGTCAATGCCATCGCACAGATTGCGCCATTCGACTTTGCGGCCAAGCAGGCCTTGCTTGAGGCGCGTGGCCTGTCTGATCGCGCGGACACGATCGTTCAACTGATGCAGTTTTTCGGACGGCATGACGGCTCTGAAGACCGCGTCACGCTTCAGTAATTAGCCACCAAAACTGGCCCGCAGGCCATCGATCACAAACTGCGCAGCAAGCGCGCCCAGAAGCACGCCCAGAAGCCGTGTAATCACGGCTTCGGCATTGGCGCCCAACACGCGCATGATTGGCCCAGCGGCCAGTAACGCCAGCAGTGTAAGAGCCAACACTGTTCCCAGCGCTGCCAAAATGACGCCCGCGCGATCAATCCCGCTATTTTGCGACATCAGCAGCATGACCGACGCGATTGAGCCTGGCCCAGCAATCATCGGCATGGCCATCGGGAAAACAGAAACATCTTCAATTTCAGGCGTATCGATAATTTTTTGGGCGCGCTCCTCTCGGCGTTCCGTCCGCTTTTCGAAAACCATGTCGATAGCGATCAGAAACAGCATGATGCCGCCCGCAATGCGGAAGCTGTTCAATTCAATATGCAGCGCGGCGAGCAATTGTTCCCCAAACAATGCGAACACCAGCAATATCCCTGACGCGACCATGACCGCGCGCAACGCCATGTTCCGCCGCTGCGCAACATTGGCGCCCTTAGTCAGGCTGGCATAGATGGGCGCGCAGCCTGGCGGATCGATAACGACAAAAAAGGTGATGAATGCCGAGAAAAACAGATCGATCAATTTGGTGCCGCAACCTGATTAGATATGACCGTCTCTGAAACGGTGCCGTTCCATAATTTGACTTCCACCGTCCGTGCGCCGTTTGGCTGAACCACCCAAGTGTAGCTGAGCGATTGGTCGCGCGCATAGCCGGTCTTCATCACTGCGCCCTCGGGTGGGGCAACAAGCGATGCGGAGGCGCTGCCTTTGCAGCTTGCGACTTTGGTCTCGATCATTTCTTTAGATCCACGTGGCGCAGTCAGGGTGTCGCCATGATACAACACCCATTTCCATTCTCCATCACCTGCGGCATTGGTTTCGACAAACTGCCAAACGGTTGTGAAATAGCCGACCGAACCGTCGCCCCTTTGCCATGCGCCAGTTGTCACGCCGGTTTTGCCATCGCAGGACATGAAGGCATTAGACGGCTGCCATTTCACCGACTGGGTGGGATCTGCCTTGCCCTTCAAATATTCAAGCGCTGATACACGCTGCGGCACGAACATCACTGCGTCTTTGGTCGCCATCTGACGAAATGCCGTCCACTGCCCCTTTTCCTGCGCCAGTTGATTAAAGCCAATCTCTGCGGCGATAATCGCGCTTGGGTTCGCAATCTTTGGCTGGAAATTTCGAAATTCAGGGCTTGGTCCCGCGGCGCAACCGCCCAATGCTGCAACAAAAAGAAGGGCAGGATATGCTTTCATGGCATCAAATTCCTTCAGGTGCAGACATCCCGGCACGGCGGTAGGCGGCAACCAAAGTGTTGCGCAACAAGCACGCGATAGTCATTGGCCCTACGCCACCCGGCACGGGCGTGATTGCGCCAGCACGCGCCAATGCGTCGTCAAAGGCAACGTCCCCGACGAGGCGCCCTTTGCTTTGGCCTGCCTCAGGCTCGAGCCGGTTGATGCCAACATCAATGACCACTGCACCCGCTTTCAACCAATCACCCGTCACCATTTCCGCGCGACCAACCGCAGCGACCACAATGTCGGCACGGCGCACGACAACGGGCAGATCCTGCGTGCGGCTGTGCGCGATAGTTACGGTGCAGTTCTCGGCCAAAAGCAATTGTGCCATCGGTTTGCCAACAATATTTGACCGCCCAATGACCACGGCGTTCTTGCCGGATAAATCCCCCAGATGGTCCTTTAACAGCATTAGGCAACCAAGGGGCGTGCACGGCACAAACGCTTCCTCGCCCACCGCAAGCCGTCCAGCATTCACGACATGAAAGCCGTCAACATCCTTCGCCGGATCAAGGGCAGCGATGACAGCCTTATCATCGATATGCGGTGGCAAGGGCAATTGCACCAATATGCCATCGACGGCGGCATCGGCATTGAGTGTTTCCACCAACGCAATCAGTTCGTTTTGCGAAACCGTCGTCGGCAAGCGATGTTCGAAGCTGTTCATGCCCGCTTCGACCGTCGCCTTCTTCTTCGATCCTACATAGACTTGGCTGGCCGGATCTTCGCCCACAAGCACAACGGCAAGGCCGGGCTTACGATCGGTTAGCGCGGCGAAAGGCGTAACGGCAGAGGCAACACGCTGGCGCAAATTGGCCGCAAACGCCTTGCCGTCAATGATCACTGCGTTGCTCACATGCCAGCCGAAGAAATATCATTGGCCAAGCCCATCAAGAGCATCTGCAATATGCGCAGACCGATCAGCAGCACCATGGGTGAAAAATCGATCATGCCTGTATCGGGCATAATCTTGCGAATGGGTTTTAGAAACGGGTCAATAATGACAGAAAGCGCCTGCCAAATGGACGCGACGATGTTGTTCGACAGGCTGACCACGTTGAACGAAATCAGCAAGCTCAAGATGAACTGGATGATCACAACGGTCGACAGGATCGTCATCAAATAGCCGATTATGGAAATGAGCGCGAGAAGCATGGAATTCTCCAAAAAGGTTCGCCCGTGCGATTAGCCGAGCCGAGGCGCTGTATCAACAGCATAAAACAGTGCAACGTCCAGTTTACTTGTGGATGAGCGTGCCTGCACCCTTCACGGTAAACATTTCGATAAGCATCGCGTGGCTGGTGCGGCCATCCAATATGACGGCTGCGTCAACGCCGGATTCCACGGCATCAACGCATGTCTGGATTTTGGGGATCATACCGCCGCTGATCGTGCCGTCATTCTGCAATTCGGCAATGGCGGCAGGATCAAGGTCCGTCAGCAATTCACCCGATTTGCTGAGCACGCCTGCTACATCTGTTAACAGGAAAAGACGCGAAGCGCCCAAGGCGCTTGCAATGGCGCCAGCCATGGTGTCGGCGTTAATGTTGTAGGTGTGACCATCTGCGCCAACACCGATCGGTGCGATAACGGGGATCATGCCCGCCGCGCTAATGGTGTCGATGATGCTGCGGTCAACCGTCGTGGGCTCGCCGACAAAGCCAAGGTCGATATTCCGTTCAATATGGCTGTCAGGGTCCTTTTGCGTGCGCTGCACTTTGGTTGCGGTTACGAACCCGCCATCCTTGCCCGAAATGCCAAGCGCCTTACCGCCTGCAGCGTTAATCCAGCCGACAAGTTCCTTGTTGATTGCGCCAGACAGGACCATTTCGGCAATCTTTGCGGTTTCTGCATCCGTGACGCGAAGACCGTCAACAAATTCGCTCTCGACGCCTAATTTTTTGAGCATTGCGCCGATCTGTGGGCCGCCGCCATGCACAACCACAGGGTTGATGCCGACAGCCTTCAACAACACGACATCATCGGCGAAGTCTCGCGCCAGGCTGGCGTCGCCCATCGCATGCCCGCCATATTTAACGACAAAGGTCTTACCCGCATAACGCTGCAGATAAGGGAGCGCCTCGGTGAGGGTTTCAGCCTTAGCGAGATTGACTGGATCGATGGTCATGTAGATGGCTCCGCATCGAGTTTCCGTCCAATGCGCACCACAAGCGCGATAACCAATGGCACCATGGCCGCCGACAGAACAATCTTCACGATCATTTGCCCGACCATGAGGTCAGCGATAGGGCGGACGCCATAAAAGGACACGGTGATGAAGATCAAAGTATCGATAATCTGCGACAAAGCCGCCGCGATAAAACCGCGAATGGCCAGAAACTTGCCTGATGTGCCTTTCAGTCGCGCAAACAGCCAGACGTTAAGCGAAACCGAAACACCATAGGCCAATATGCCCGCAGCCATCATCCGTCCGCTTTGCCCAACGATGATCGGGAACGCCTCTTTGGCAGGTTCATACATGCCGGGGTCCGTCGGCAAACGAAGGACGAAATAGGCAAGGCCGATGGCGATAAACAAAGGCACAAAACCATAACGCACCAGACGGTCCGCAACGGCCCGGCCGTGCAGTTCCGCAATCGCGCTCGACACCGCGATCAATGTCAGAAACGGAAATATCCCTGCTTCCACCACAAGCGGGCCAATAGCGACCTGCTTTGCACCCAGAAACCCGCCCAGAGGAACCATGCCACCGTAAAAAATGGAAAAGACAAAAAGGGAGCGCGGAATGGCACCCAATGCGGTGCCCGATGTGGTCTGATCAGTCATAGAAAACTGACTAGCGTCTAATTTTATTGGCGCAAGGCTAACGATGGCACTAGGTGTCGGCGGAAGATTTTCGGGGTTGGGACTTTATGCAAATTTTGATGAGCCTAGCAGGGATGGCGTTGATTCTGGCGATCGCCATTTTGCTGTCGTCCAACCGTAGCGCTATCAGATTTCGTTTGGTGGGTGCAGCCTTTGCCTTGCAGGCGAGTGTCGCGGCTTTGGTCTTGTACACCTCAACCGGCAAAGTGGTGTTGAACGCGGCGTCTTCCGGTGTATCCAATCTGCTTGGCTATTCTGCCAAAGGTACTCAGTTCATCTTTGGCCCGCTTGCCTCCCCTGAAATCGGCGGCAACAGCTTTGCAATTGCAGCGTTGCCCGTCATCATCTTTTTTGCCTCTTTAATTTCGATCCTCTATTATTTGGGCATCATGCAATATGTCATCCGCTGGATCGGCGGCGGTTTGCAAAAAATTACCGGTATTTCGAAAGTCGAAAGCTTGTGTGCAGCAGCCAATATTTTCGTGGGTCAGTCGGAATCACCTTTGGTCATTCGTCCCTATCTCGCTGGCTTGAAGCCTGAACAATTATTTTGCGTCATGACCGTCGGCATGGCAGGCGTCGCTGGAACTATATTGGCGGCTTACGCCTCGATGGGCATCCGAATTGACTATCTGCTGGCGGCGGCATTCATGTCTGCGCCGGGCGGGATATTGATGGCGAAAATCATGATGCCTGATGTGCCAGCGGTTGCCTTGGCAGAAGGCGGTCCGGCATTGGCCAACCCACATCCTGATGATGAACCTGTGATGGTGCATGACGATGGTGAGGAGAAGCCCGCAAACATCATCATGGCCGCCGCGCAAGGGGCGCAGACAGGTGTCCGACTTGCGGTGGCCGTGGGTGCCATGGTGCTTGCCTTTGTCGCTCTTGTTGCGCTTGCAAATGGTATATTGGGCGGCATTGGTGGCTGGTTCGGTTTGCCAGACCTAAGTTTTCAGCAAATTGTCGGCTATGTCTTTGCGCCGGTAATGTTCCTGATCGGCGTGCCGTGGCAGGAAGCGCTTCAGGCTGGTGGCCTCTTCGGTACGAAGATCGTCCTCAACGAATTTGTGGCGTTCATTGACTTGGGCGCGTTGAAAGAATTGTCGGCGCCAACCGTCGGCATCGTCACCTTTGCTTTGTGTGGTTTCGCCAATTTCAGTTCAATTGCGATCCAGATGGCCGTCACCGGAAGCCTTGCACCCAACCAGCGGCCTATGATTGCTAAGCTTGGCTTAAAAGCGCTGGCCGCCGGCTCGCTTTCCAACCTGATGAGCGCTGCGCTGGCCGGGTTATTTTTGTCGCTGACTTGATTAGCTCTCGCCAGCCGCGCGTTTCAATTCATATAACAGGTCAAGCGCGGCGCGCGGGCTAAGCGCATCAATGTCGAGGTCAGACAGCTTTTTACGCAAGGCGTCCACCTTGGCCTCGGCGGCGTCCATGGCGGCGCTGAACAAGGGAAGGTCGCCAAGCCCGGCCGCAAGCCCGCCAGTTTCAGCGCGCCCTTTTTCCAGCTTGCTCAACACCGCGCTTGCGCGCGCCACAACCTGCGGCGGCAAGCCAGCAAGCTTTGCCACCGCAATGCCATAGCTTCGGTCGGCCGGACCGTCGGCTAGCTCATGCAACAGCACAAGATCGCCCTTATATTCCTTCGCCCGCACATGGTGCAGCGACAGCGCATCCAGGCTTTCTGACAGTCGCGTCAGCTCATGATAATGGGTGGCGAACAGGCAACGGCAGCGGTTGGTTTCATGAATGCCTTCAACCACCGCCCACGCAATGGCAAGGCCATCATAGGTTGATGTGCCGCGTCCAACTTCGTCCAATATGACAAAGCTGCGTTCCGTGGCCTGCGCCAGAATGGCGGCGGTTTCGACCATTTCGACCATGAAGGTTGACCGTCCGCGTGCCAGATTGTCCGAGGCACCGACACGGCTGAACAAACGGTCGACTAGCCCAAGCCGCGCTGCAGTTGCCGGGACATAGCTGCCCGCCTGCGCCAATAAAACAATCAACGCATTCTGCCGCAAAAAGGTCGACTTGCCGCCCATGTTCGGGCCGCTGACGAGCCACAGGCGTTTTTCGGGCGACAGCTTGCAGTCATTGGCGATGAAGCGGTCTCCCGACTTTGCCAAGGCGCTTTCCACGACTGGGTGGCGGCCACCCTGTATCTCAAGACATGGGTGCGCAACAAAGCTTGGGCGACACCAATTGCTCTCCGCTGCGCGTTCGGCAAGTGCGGCTGAAACATCAATGCGCGCCAAGGCATCGGCGCTTGCGGCAATCGGATCGCGACGCTTGAGTATAAGCGCGATGAGTTCCTCAAGATGCGCTGCCTCTGCTGCCAGCGCGTGGCCACCTGCCTGCGTTATTCGCAGCGCTTCCTCATGCAGTTCGGGCGAATTAAACCGCACGGCGCCCGCCATCGTCTGACGGTGGGTAAAGCCAGTCCCGGGCGCCATCAAAGCATCGCCATGCTTGGCAGGTACCTCAACAAAATAGCCAAGCACGGCATTGTGCCGGATTTTCAGCGCCGCTACACCCGTGGCATCACGATAGCGCGCCTCCAGTTGCGCAATGGCTTGCCGCCCGTCGCGGCCTGCAACACGCAACACGTCCAACGCCGCATCATAGCCCTCGGCGATATAGCCGCCTTGCGTGGTATCTGTAGGCGGTGACGTCACCAAAGCACGGACGAGCAGATCCACCATATGCCCATGGCCATCCAGTGCGGGCAGAAGATGATCTAGCAGCTCGGGCCGGTTCTCCATGCCACCCAGCCGTTCGCGCAACACGCGCGCCGCATCAAGCCCGTCGCGGATTTGGCCCAAGTCTCTTGGGCTCCCGCGCCCGGCAACCACACGCCCAAGCGCGCGGGCAATATCAGGCAATTGGCGCAAAGCTGCACGGACGGCGTCGCGCGTAAGCGGCGCATCGTGAAACCATTGCACCAGCGATAGCCGCGCATCGATCTTCGCCTTATCCATCAATGGCGCGGCAAGATCGGAAGCCAGCTGCCGCGCACCCGCGCCTGTAATTGTGCGATCAACCTCGGCTAATAAGGACCCCGCGCGACCGCCTTTACTTGCGCTGTTGATCTCAAGGCTGTCGCGCGTTGCTTGATCAATCAGAAGATGTTCGTGCACCTCGCGGCGGACTGGTAGCTTTAGGAAAGGCATTTTGCCCTGTCCGGCATGCGCGAGATAGGACATCAGCCCCGCCGCCGCCGCCTGCTCTGCGCGTGTCACGGGGCCAATTGAATCGAGCGTGGTGAGCGCAAAATGCTGCCGCAGCAAATCGCCACCAAGTGTGCTTTCAAAATCTGCACGTGGCCGGATGATGGCGTCCAACGGCGATTGAGGCAGGCCTTCCGGAACAACCAACTCGCTGGCGGAAAGGCGCGCCAACTCTGCCTCAAGCGATCCGCCCGTCACCGTTAATAGTTCAAAATAGCCAGTTGAAATATCCGCCGCCGCAAGGCCGAAAAATTCCCCGACCTGCGCAACTGCAACAAGCATGTTCGACGCCCAGCTATCCAGCAGGCTGTCCTCAGTCAGCGTCCCAGCGGTCACAAAGCGCACAATGTCGCGGGTGACCAATGTCTTTCCACCCCGCGCCTTGGCTGCTTCCGGACTTTCGGTCTGCTCGGCAATCGCCACGCGGTGCCCTGCCTTAATCAACCGCGCCAAATAGCTTTCGGCGGCATGTACGGGCACACCACACATCGGGATCGGCGTGCCATCATGCTCGCCGCGCGCGGTCAAGGCGATATCAAGCGTTGCTGCCGCCGCCCGTGCATCATCAAAGAACAGTTCGAAAAAATCACCCATGCGGTAAAACAGCAGGCAATCGCCCGCTTTGGCCTTCAAGCCCAGATATTGCACCATCATTGGTGTAGGTGTGTTTTCCCCCGCCATATGCTATGCGTTAGCGAAGCCCGACGGGCGGGGCAATGCTTGCCCTTGCATCAGCAGCGCGTTAGGGACTGATAAATTGATGATAACCGGTCAGGGCCAAGAATGAACGATAGCGATGTCCAAATCACCCCGCAGGAAGCGTTGGATTTCCATTCGCAAGGCCGCCCCGGGAAAATCGAAATTGTGGCGACCAAGCCCATGGCCACGCAACGCGACTTGTCGCTTGCCTATTCGCCCGGCGTTGCCGTGCCCGTACAGGCCATTTATGATAATCCGGCCGCAGCTTATGATTACACCGCCAAAGGCAATTTGGTTGCAGTAATTTCGAACGGAACCGCGATCCTTGGCATGGGTAATCTCGGTGCGTTGGCATCAAAGCCTGTCATGGAGGGTAAGGCAGTTCTTTTCAAACGCTTCGCTGATGTCGATTCTATCGACATCGAAGTGGACACCGAAGATGCGCAGCGCTTCATTGACGCGGTTGAATTGCTTGAGCCTACTTTTGGCGGCATCAATCTAGAAGACATTGCCGCACCCGATTGCTTCATCATAGAACAGACCTTGAAAGAGCGGATGAACATCCCAGTCTTTCACGATGACCAGCATGGCACCGCGATTATCGCAGCCGCTGGATTGATTAACGCATGCGCGCTCACCGGCAAGTCGCTCAAAGACATTAAAGTTGTATGCAATGGCGCTGGCGCTGCGGCCATTTCCTGTACCGAGCTCATCAAGAGCATGGGCGTGCCACACGACAATGTCATCATGTGCGACCGAAAGGGTGTCATCTATCAAGGCCGCATTGAGGGCATGGACCAATGGAAGTCGGCGCATGCCGCAAAGACCACTGCGCGCAGCCTAGCCGAAGCCATCGTCGGCGCTGACGTATTTTTAGGGCTTTCCGCTGCCAATTCCTTAAGCGCCGACATGTTAAAGACCATGGCGGATCAGCCGATCATCTTTGCCATGGCAAACCCCGACCCCGAAATCTCCCCGCCAGTTGCGCGTGCCGCACGGCCTGATGCGATTATCGCGACCGGCAGGTCGGATTTCCCCAATCAGGTCAACAATGTCCTGTGCTTTCCCTTCCTGTTCCGCGGCGCGCTGGATGTACGGGCAACGACTATTAACGAGCCGATGAAGATTGCAGCGTCGCATGCGTTAGCGCAATTGGCACGCGAGACTGTGCCGGAAGAGGTGGCCGCGGCTTATGGTGGGCTGATGCACAAATTCGGCCGTGATTATATCATCCCATCACCATTTGACCCGCGTTTGATGGAAATTGTTGCCTCCGCAGTTGCCAAGGCTGCGATGGATTCGGGCGTGGCGCAAAAGCCTATCACAGATATGGACGCCTATCGCGCCAGCCTGCGTGCACGGCAAAACCCGACCACGTCGGCGCTGACGCAGGTGTATCAAGCCGCGCGCGCAAAACCCAAGCGCGTGATTTTTGCTGAAGCTGAAGAAGATGTCGTGCTACGCGCTGCCGTCCAGTTCAAACAGGATGGCTATGGCGTTCCGGTATTGATTGGCCGTGACGCGCGCGTCACCGAAAAGCTGATCGGGCTCGGCACGAATCCGGACGACTATGAAATCCATAACAGCGCCCAAAGTCCACTCGTCGCTAAAATGGTCGACCGATTGTACAGCCGGCTTCAGCGCCGTGGCTATCTGCGCCGCGATATTCAGCGGATGGTCAACCGCGATCGCAATATTTTTGGCGCGCTGCTGCTACAAATGGATCAGGCCGATGCCATGATCACGGGCGTTACCCGCACCTTTGGCCAGACGCTGCGCGAACTGCGCCGTGTGCTTGACCCGAAAAAGGATGCGGTGCCCTTTGGCATTCATGTCATGGTCGGCAAAACGCACACGGTGTTTATTGCTGATACGACAGTGAACGAACGCCCAACGGCAGAAGAATTGGCGCACATCGCCGAAAAGACTGCAGCTGTCGCCCGCCGCATGGGACATGTGCCGCGCGTGGCGTTCTTGTCATTCTCTACCTTTGGCAATCCTGCCGGGACATGGCTCAACAATATCCGCGACGCCGTTGCATTGTTGGACGTGCGCCGACCCGATTTTGAATATGAAGGCGATATGCCGCCTGACGTCGCGTTAAACCCCGCATTGATGAAAAATTATCCGTTCTGCCGATTGTCCGGCCCGGCGAATGCTCTAGTCATGCCTGGGCTTCAGTCGGCAAATCTTTCGGCAAAGCTACTGCGCGAATTGGGCGGGGATCAGGTCATTGGTCCCATGCTGCTGGGTATGGA
>Ga0214919_10000194_pt1 | contig 104625 bp, 89 predicted proteins | sample LL1503_MetaG_FD_177994 | JGI IMG/M metagenome (GOLD analysis project Ga0214919, IMG submission 177994) | Freshwater microbial communities from Lake Lanier, Atlanta, Georgia, United States - LL-1503 | ecosystem: Environmental > Aquatic > Freshwater > Lake | place: USA: Georgia | collected...
AATCAAGTAAAAATTGGTTTGAAAAAAGCAATGGATTTAGGTCCGCTAGATAGTGCCGGAATAGATTCATGGGCTGTTGATTATGGATTCTTAACATCTGATGATCAATTAATTGGCTCCGTGCATTGCTACCGTGACAGTCGCACTGATGGAGTTTTGGAATCTGTGACCGCTCAAGTAGGGCGAGAGCGAATTTATTCAACAACCGGAATTCAATTCCTCTTTTTTAATACCATTTACCAATTAGTAAGTGCGATAGGTACTCCTGAATACGTATCAGCGGCAAAATTTTTACTGCTTCCAGATTTACTAAACAATTATTTAGTGGGATCCGCTACTTCAGAGATCACAAATGCTTCAACCACTCAATTACTTGATGCAACTAGCAGACAATGGGATTTTGATTTGATTGAAGAGTTAAATTTACGAACCGATATCTTTCCTGAACTACATGAAGCAGGTGAACTGCTAGGAAAGGTCTCTGGTAATGGAGCAATTGATGGGTTGCCAATAGTGGCTGTTGCATCCCACGACACCGCCTCTGCTGTCGCTGGAATCCCACTTCGCCTTGATGGAAAAAGTGCTTACATTTCAAGTGGCACCTGGTCATTAATTGGAGTTGAAGTTGATTCTCCGATTACTACTGAACTTGCGTTGGCTGAAAATGTCACAAACGAATTGGGTTTTGGTGGCACGGTTCGACTTTTGAAAAATGTAACTGGATTTTGGTTGTTAGAGGAGTGCCGCAGAAATTGGCGCTTAAATGGAAATGAATATTCACCAGAGCTGCTAATTGAGTTATCAAATCAGATTGAAATTGGAAAGTTTTTAATCGACCCAGATGATCCAAGGTTCGCCGCCCCCGGGGAAATGCCAGAACGCATTGCAAGTTATTGCAAAGAGAAAAAGCTGACGGTTCCGGAGAGTCCTGGGGAGTTCGCACGTTGCATTTATGATTCCCTCGCTCTGGCTTATGCAAAGACCATTCGTAAAATATCTTTGGTTTCAGGAAAAGAGATTGAGACTATCCATGTTGTTGGTGGAGGTTCTGCCAATGACCTCTTAAACCAATTGACTGCCGATGCGACCGGATGCGAAGTTTTAGCTGGTCCCGTCGAAGCAACAGTGATGGGAAATTTAGCCGTCCAAGCGATAGCAGTTGGAGCAGTTTCAGATTTAGTTCAAGCACGTGAACTAATCGGACGCTCAACAAGCCTAAAGCGGTTTGAGCCAGTTGCTGGAATTGATTGGGAAAGTATGCAAAATCGTTTAAAGTTAAATAATTGAGTAAGTTAGGATTACTTTAATATTCGTTGGCGGACAAAAGGAACAATGAGTCAGGAGCGCAGATGTCAGAGAGCATGGCTGGTCAGATTGCTGTAGTTGCCGGAGGCGGAAGTGGAATTGGCGCAGCAAGCGCACGTGCAATTGCGGCAAAGGGTGCACATGTCGTGATCTGTGATCTTCGAATCGATAATGCCGAAAAAATTGTTGCTGAAATTAAGGCAGCAGGCGGTGCTGCATCAGCCCGTTTGCTTGATGCTACAAAGGAAGCACAAGTTCATGAGGTCATCAATTCTATCCATGCTGACCACGGTGCGATCCATGCTTTTGTAAATGCTGTCGGTATCACTGGTCCAACGGGAATTGCAGCACATCTCCTGAAGACTGAAGATTTTGTAAATGTTTTTAATGTAAATCTTTACAGCGCTATTTATATGAATGCTGCTGTTCTTCCACATATGATCAAAGCTGAGTACGGCCGGATCATGCATGTGGCATCTATCTCTGGCAAAGAAGGCAATCCAAATATGGCTCCCTACAGCACTTCAAAGGCAGCGATGATTGGTTTTGTAAAAGCCACCGCAAAAGAAGTTGCTACAAAAGGTGTCACTATTAATTCGATTGCACCTGCAGTTGTTCGCTCTCCGATTAATGAAAATACTCCAGAAGAAGTAATGAAGTACATGATTTCCCGAATCCCTATGGGACGTATCGGTGAAGCGAGTGAAGCCGCTGAGATGATTGCATTCGTAGTTTCGCCAGCTTGCTCATTCACAACTGGATTTGTCTTTGACTTATCAGGCGGCCGCGCTACTTACTAAATTCGAGTACCTCAATATTTATTGGTACTTTATATATGGACAAGGCGATCTCTTCTAAGATCGCTAATTTGCTTTGATCCCGCACAAATCCAAAATCATGCGAGGTTGAAAATTTATCGGCATCGCGAAAATCAAGTTTGAGCACGCCTCCATCAAAAGCGGCCAGCCGGGCATCAAAAAAGATCAGCCAGAGCGTGCGATTTTGGTATTCCAACTGGTCTAAGACCTTGTTCCATTGATCTCGAATCTGCACAATATTTAGTGACATTAAAACCAACAAACTCTTTCTATTTATCTGAAAACTACAGGGTAAGCACCCATCCTACTCATCCCTAAAGTGAACTCCACTCTAAGGCCTTGTTGAACTCCCGTCTGGAGTTCTTGTAGTAGTCCATAACGGTACATCGTGAATGTCCATACCGAGAGAATCTTCGGGGCAGGGAAATTTCAATGCCATTTTTTCATTTATGCCAATTCCAAGCCCTGGTTGGTCGTTTGCATACATATACCCACTGCGCACCTGAGGGAGTCCTGGGAACATTTCTGACATCACATCTTCCATATATTTCCACGAATTCCATTCCATAGCTCCAAAGGAGTAGGCATTTAGATTTACATGGAGAGTTGCAGCCACGGCTACTGGCGAACTACAGCCAGCATAACTTCCAAGACGGACACCATTTGACTCAGCCTTTGCCGCAATTTTCTTTCCAGGAGTAATTCCGCCAACTTTAGTTATGTTTAATCTGATGAAATCAATCAATCTGTCGTTTATTAGTGGTTCCCATTCGCGAGGGTGAGTAAATATCTCGCCAACCGCTTGCGGCGTCAAAGTGTGTTGCCTCATCAACGTGTACCAGTCGAGTAACTCTGGTGGGAAAGCATCTTCTAACCAAAATAAGTTATGAGGTTCTAAATTTCGTGCTAATTTTATAACATCTATCGGGCTTAACCTACTGTGAACATCATGTATTAACTCTGTATCTGTTCCAAAATTTTCTCTAATATAATCAAATAGCTTTATTACACTTTTTGCGTAAGCCGGTGGGTCAAAATAGTTACCAGGTAGTACATTATCTGGAGATGTAATTTCATGAACCTTTCCACCATATCCTCCCAGTTGACACCTAATAAATTTATATCCTTGTTCACGAAATTTACTGAAGTTATCTCCAACCTCTTGTAGATCCTTACCATCGGCATGACTATAAACTGCAGCAGCTGGCCGGGATTTACCTCCCAAAAGTTGATAAACCGGCATGTTAGCCATTTTCCCTTTTATGTCCCAAAGGGCAATATCAATTCCGGCTATAGCACTATTAAAAACTGGGCTATTCCGCCAATAAGATTGGACCATAGAGGTTTGCCAAATATCTTCAATTTCAGATACATCCCGACCAATAAGCAGAGGTTTCAAATAACGCTCAATAGTTGTAATCACTGTGTGATATCGCATTCGGAAACTTGCACAGCCTATTCCCGTAATTCCAGGTTCTGAAGTCTCTACTAAAACTATCAACCAACTGGCGCCCATTGGAGCAGTAGCAATCGTTCTAATATTTCTTATAGTTATTGGCTTCATAAGTTTTTATGGTAACGATTAAAGCTATTTAGTCAATAGCTCACACCAGATTTTAAATTTGAGCAACTAGAGGAAATACCAACAATTCCAATCGAAGCCTGGCCTAATTAAATATAAGAAAATTAATTAATTAAATATAAGAAATTTAATTAATTCCTAACGTTCGGCCATGATTCGGCCCTGATCTGGCCCTTACCCGGCCCTGATCTGGCCCTTACCCGGCCCTTACCCGGCCCTGATGAGACCCTAACCCGGCCCTGATGAGACCCGAGATCCTGGTTTGAACACTGTTTAATTATTTATTTGACTTGCCATCATGCGGAAAATCGTTGACAAACGGAAGATTTACTGTGAACCTATTGTAAATGAACTCCATGCTTTACTAAAACCCAAGAGAAAGGGTCCCTCTTGAACATCAAGACTAAATCCGCAGTTCTGGCAGTTGTGCTTTCCTTAGCAGTTGGCGGCGCCGGCACGATTACCGCTGACGCTGCTACAAAAAAACCTGCCGCAAAACCTGCCGCAAAACCTGCTGCAAAACCTGCCGCAAAACCTGCCGCCAGTGCAGCTGAAGTATCCGATCTTCAAAAAGAGATAAATGCTTTAAATGCATCTGGTGGAAAATTCACCTATTGGATTGGAATGATTTTCTCAGATCTCGCTAATGCTGCCTATCAAGATCAAATTAAATCTTGGGGGAAGCTCAGAGGAATTAAAGTTGATCCTCTTTTAGTTAACCAGAATGTACAGACTGCTCAAGTTACTGCTGCTGTAGTGGCAAATACACTTCCTGAAGCATTTGATGCGGCCCAAGGACTCGTTGTCCAACTTGGCGCAAAACAGCTAGTGAACCTTAAGGATATTGTTGACTCACAATTGAAAAAATATGGGGGACCAAATAAAGCCACAGAGTCAATGCTTGACGCTGAGTGGCCAGGATTGAACTTGGGCGTTCCGTATGCAGTTGGTGGAAATATAATTTATCGCCGCTTGGATCTTCTAAAGGCTGCCGGACAAAAAACTACCGCGCCAAAAACTTGGGACGAGTTGATGGATACTGCAGTTAAAACCCAAGAAAAAGGCGGTGCAGGATTCAATATTGGATTAGTCGGCGACTCAAATGATATTTTCCGTGCGCAATTTGTCGGATATGGTGGTCGTTTCGCGGATGCCGCTGGGAAGAAATGTACGCTTGACACCCAAGGTACTCGTGACTTCCTGACTTTCGTCAAAAAATGGTACGACAAAGGTGCGTACAACTCTGGAGCAAATAACAATGATGGTGCCTGGGATAACAATTTATACTTAGGCGGAAGGACCGTATTCATTGCTAACCCCGGATCGGTTTACGCAACCATGGTAAACGGATCAGCTTCTTGGCCAGTGAGTGCAGAGCTCACTAAAATGTCTAAAAACACTGGCTTTTCTGGACTGCCAGCTGGACCAAAAGCGAGAGTTGCGCCATCAGGTGGTCAATTAAGAGTTATCCCTAAGACCAGCAAGTATCCATTGCTAGCTAAAGACCTTATACAATTCTTGGCTGAGAAAAGAAACGCTCAAGAGTATTTGGAGACTGCCGTCTATGGTCCAGTCTGGAAAGCGTACAATGATTTCGACTTTTGGGATGAGAATAAGGATCCAGTGCACGGTGGTCTTTTTGACATAGCAACTGCGGGAACTTCAGCAACCTATCCTGATGTAGACAATAAGGGATACGCAGAGTTTAACGGTGCCTTTAACTTACCTAAGATGGTTCAGAGATATCTGTTTGATGGCGATTCTCAAGATAAAACCATCGCAGAAGCTCAAAAAACTTGTCAAATTGCATATGACAAGTTCAATTAAGAAAGAACGGGTCTACTAAGGACTTAACAAACTCCAAGTAATACTGGGATATGTTCAGTATTACTTGGAGTTAAGTTCGGAATAACTTAGAATTAAATCGCAAAAATATCTTAGACAAGGAAAGCCACTTGACTAAAAATGAAAAAGCTGAAAAATCAAGATTGAAAGCCTTTTTAAAAGTTTTTGGTCCGAGCGATATTTTTGGCTACTTGATGATTTTACCTACGATACTTGTATTATTATTCTTTTTTTTATACCCACTAATATTTGAGATTTATACTAGTTTTACAAATAAAACGTTAAGCAATGATCCCAAGTTTGTCGGCTTTCAAAATTATATTTTATTGCTACAAAATCCAGAATTCATTACGGCTGTAAAAAACAGTATTGTCTATGTGTCTGTAGTCCAAATCGGCAAATTTACACTGGGACTTGGAGTAGCAATACTTTTAAATCAAAAATTAAGGGCAAGGGGATTGTGGCGTGGCTTAGTTTTAGTACCTTACGCCATTCCTGGTTTTGTTGCTTTCCTAATATGGCGTTTGCTCTATCACACAGAAGTTGGTGCGCTTAACATAATTCTTCAAGGAATTGGTTTAATCGACTCACCAATATCTTTTCTTGGGGAGCGCGATTGGGCAATGCCTGCCGTTATTGTTTCGACCATTTGGAGAGGCTTTCCATTCTGGGCGATTATGTTTCTAGCCGCTCTTCAAGCTGTGCCAGCAGAACTATATGAAGCTGCCGCCGTTGATGGAGCTAATGCTTGGCATCGTTTTAGAAATATTTCTCTTCCTGGAATTAGGCCCGTAATTTTAATAGTTTTTATGCTGTCTACAATCAATACTATTAATTCATTTGAAGCAATCTGGCTTCAGACGGGCGGTGGTCCATCAGATGCAACAGTCATTCTTCCAATTTTCGCATATAGATCCCTTGGTAATTTCCAATTAGGTGAAGCATCTGCAGCGGCCTTAAGTCTTGTACCAATTTCTATAGTGTTCAGCATACTTATACTTCGAAAGTTACGTAAGGATTAAATTGATAACTCAAACAAAAAAAGTTTTTACTATTTATAAATACTCAGTCTTATTTTTACTTGGTATTTTTATACTTTTTCCCATTTATTACATGATGAATTTATCGTTTAGGTCCCAATCTTCGCTGTATTCAAGAGTTACGTTATTGCCTGTTGATCTAAATCTAAATAATTATCGACTTGCATTTGAAAATGAATTCTTTATTAAAAGTTTAATTAACACTCTTATAGTTTGTTTTAGCTCTACTTTAATTGCACTTCTGTTTAGCCTAATGGCGGCATACTCGCTTACGATTCTAAAATACAAGGGTCGGGATACTTTAGGTCGAATTATAGTAATTGCATTTCTCACGCCTGGTGCAATTTTATTTATTCCTATGGCTGTTATTGCAGCAAATATTCATCTTTCAAACACTTTAAGAGGATTAATTTTAGTTTATCTTAGCTTCTTAGTTCCACTAGGGACCTACCTGTTAATTGGATTCTTTAAGAGTATTCCATTAGAGCTGGAAGAAGCGGCTCGAATCGATGGAGCTAATAGATTGCAGGCATTATTTTTTATCATACTTCCACTTGTTGCTCCAGGATTAATTTCGGTTGCAATTATTACTTTTACTGGAGCTTATAATGAATTATTATATTCCCTTGTGATCAATACTAATCCTGACGTCAGAACTTTACCTGTAACTATAGTTTGGCTAACAAATTCCGAAGAGTCACCTTGGGGATTGATGATGGCATGTTCTGCGATGGCAGCTCTTCCGGTGATGCTGCTTTACTTTGCTGGACAAAGATTTGTTGTTGAAGGTTTACAGACAGGTTCAGTAAAAGGTTAAGTCAAAATCCAAATAAATACTCACAAGAAAGCAGGTATGCAGATGCGTCCAGGATTTGGTCAGTTTCAAGTAGCCAGTGAGGAGTATTTACAATTCGCTCAACAATTTGGTGCGACAGATATTCTTTTTAATACGCCACTTATCCCAGGTGATGGTGGACGTTGGCAATTACATGATTTAGTTAAGTTGCGTCTGCGTGTAGAGCAGTTTGGCATGAAGTTAAGTGCACTTGAGAATGTGCCAACTAACTTCTACGACCACATCATGCTTAATGGTCCAAAGCGTGATCAACAGATCGAAAACATGATCGCAACCGTTCGCAACATTGCCCGTGCTGGTATCCCAATCTTTGGTTACAACTGGATGCCATCACATGTATGGCGTACACCGCCAGTTGCAATTCGTGGCGGCGCACTTGCTACAGCTTTTGATGACAATATTGCCAAGAAGTATCCGTTGACTCATGATCGCGAGTACAACGAAGAGGAGATGTGGGCAAATCTTGAGTACTGGATCAAAATCATTACTCCGATTGCTGAAGAAGAAGGAATCCGATTGGGAATTCACCCATGCGACCCACCAGTTGAAACACTTGGTGGCGTTCCACAACTACTTCGCTCATTTGCAGCTTACAAGCGCTTAGTTGAAATCTATCCAAGTGATAGCAACGCAATTGAGTTCTGCCAAGGAACCTTCTCGGAGATGAAAGATGATATCTACGAGATGATTGAATACTTTGTCTCCCGTAAGAAGATTCTTTACGTTCACTTTCGCAACGTTTCTGGCAAAGTGCCTGTCTTCTACGAGGAGTTTGTAAATACCGGATACGTTGATATGTACAAGGCGATGAAGATTTACCATAAGCACCACTTTGATGGTTTCTTTATTGATGATCACGTTCCACATACTCATGGAGATACTCCATGGGGACACCGTGGTCGTGCCTTCGCAAACGGATATATCCAAGCGATGATCGAAGCAGTTCAGAAGCAGGGTTAGTCAACTTTATAAAGCGAAAGGCTGTGGCGAAGATGCGTTCAGGTCAAGGAATTTGGATCATGAACGAATGGATTGCGGGAGACAAGTTTGAATTTGCTCAGCAATTTGGGATCACTGACGTAGCGATTCAATCCTACGATACATCAGGGATCCCAAGCAGTGACGGTAAATGGGAGTTACATGATTTAGTTAAGTTGAGATTACAAGTTGAAAACTTTGGGATGAAACTTACCGCCCTTGAAAATGTGCCAAGTAATTTCTATGACCACATCATGCTTAATGGTCCCAAGCGCGATCAACAGATCGAAAATATGATTTACACGATTCGCAATATTGCCCGAGCAGGTATTCCAATCTTTGGATACAACTGGGAGCCTTCACTTGTTTGGCGTACTAAGCCAGAGTTAATTCGTGGAGGAGCTGTTGCTACAGCATTTGATGAGAATATCGCCAAGGATTATCCACTTTCACATGATCGTGAATATAGCGAAGAAGAGATGTGGGCAAATCTTGAGTATTGGATCAAAATTATTACTCCAATTGCTGAAGAAGAAGGAATTCGATTAGGAATTCATCCAAGTGATCCACCAGTTCCAAAATTAGGTGGCATCCCAAGGTTGTTCCGCTCATTTGCAGCATATAAGCGGTTAATTGAAATCTATCCAAGTGATAGCAATGCAATTGAATTTTGCCAGGGAAGTTTTTCAGAGATGAAAGATGATATCTACGAGATGATCGAATATTTCGTCTCGCGTAAGAAGATTCTTTACGTTCACTTCCGAAATGTTTCCGGGCCAGTTCCGGTTTTCAAAGAGGAGTTCATCAACACTGGACATGTAGATATGTACAAAGCGATGAAGATCTACCACAAGCACAAATTTGATGGCTTCTTTATGGATGACCATGTTCCACATACTCATGGGGATACCGAATGGGGTCACCGTGGCCGGGCATTTGCAAATGGTTACATTCAGGCATTGATTGAAGCAGTCCAAAAAGAATAAGAATTAAAAAACCCCGAGGGGTCGACTCGGGGTTTTAACTCGCATCAATAAATTTAATTTATGCAGTAAAGACGCTCTCAACTACCGCTGAATCTCCAGAAGCATTTTGATTTTTAGTTGGCTTGCTAACTTTACTTTGGATATTTGGAGCTGGCTGTTGATTGTTCTGATTATCGGGCTTGCTGGGTTCAATTTGTTGATTAGGTGAAGTTTTAGGATTTTTACTTCCTTTTAGATTTTGCATCGGCTTACGTGGCTCAATAGGAGGTGGTGCAAATACTGGGCGCTCAGGTTTAATCGGCGAATTGCCAAGGCTATCTATTGCATTTTTCCGGGCTGTTGTTGCCGCCATTACCGCTGCATTCATTGCCGTTCGCAAAGTATTTCTTGCCTCAGGTGTCGTCGTACCACTTTGAGCGTTTCGTTGATCGGCTCGTACCTTGTCAATTGCACTTTTAAAGGTGTCATTAATAGTTGTAAGAGCGACTTTATGTGTTTCTTCAAATGCAAGTACATCTAATTCATATTTGCCAACAGCTACCTTGTAAGTTGCTTCTGCACTACGACGATCTTGCATATATTTATCTAAAGCAATTTTGTAAAGATCAAAGGAAATTTTGTAAGCAGCAAGTTGTTCTTCATAAGTGCCAGTTGCGGTAGGGGAAGGATTTGGGGAAGGGGTTTCAGCTGCATGTGCTGGTATGGCACTTAAGAGGCTGCCAGAAAGCAGCAAGGTTGTTAATGCTCCGAAAGCGCCTCGCTTATTCCTGGCCATTTATTTGCTACCCCTTAAATTGCGGTAAATCTCACTTTGATTACGGAACCGAAGTTATGAGTTAATCATCCCCTTCAATTTTGTGAGGGTTCTGTGAAAACGATTCGCGCTTTATGGGATTAGGGGGAATCCCCTATCTGGGGGGTGCAATTGGATTGGTGCTACTAGTAGCCTCACCTGATAGATAGCCCAATCGAGGGGGTCCAGATGTCAGGCACAACAGGGTTAGCCAAGCCAGGAATGTCAGATCCGCCAGTTATTTTGGTTGTAGATGACGAGGCAGGGGTTCGTGACTTGCTCGGTGATGCCTTGCGGCTGGGTGGGTATGAAACTTTTGAGGCAAGTGATGGGATGGCTGCCCTCACCGCTTTGCGAAAGCGCCCGGCCAACCTCTTACTTATCGATATAAATATGCCGCTAATGGATGGCTTTGAACTGCTTGAGCGGCTGCGTTCCACGGGGGATCAGACCCCGGCACTGATGCTTAGTGCACGTGGAGATAAGACCGATATCGCCCGCGGATTGCGATTGGGCGCAGATGATTATGTAACTAAACCTTTTAGCCTTGAAGAATTACTTTTACGGGTGGCTGCAATTTTGCGCCGATCTACGCCTAAGAGCTCTTCGTTGCCAATTTTGCGCTGCGGCCCAATCCAATTAAATGATGAGTTGCACTTAGTAACTTTGGATGACGTGGTAATCGAACTTTCCCCAACCGAATATAGATTGTTGCAATACATGATGGAGCATAAAGGAAAAGTTTTAAGTAAAATCACCTTGTTGAGTGCAGTCTGGGAGATTGATTTTGATTCCGAAAGTACGGTTGTTGATACCTACATATCTTATTTACGGAAAAAATTAAACCTTGAGGATCTTGAATTCATCCGCACTGTGCGAGGGGTTGGATTCCAATTAGTCGAGCCTAAATGATCAAAGGTAAAAATTAGTGAAATTACGATCAAGGCTTTCATTGGCAACGGCATCGATTACGATTCTAGTCTCACTTTCTATTGGTGCAGCTTCCATTATTACGTCAGAACGATCTGAAATTGACAAACTAGATAGCGTCATGGGTACTTTGTTAACTCAAATTTTACATAGCGAGAATCCATTAGGAGATGCGTTCTATTACTCGCAAGAGCTGTCTGAGCCGCTTGCAGTTGCATTGTTGCCAGAAGGTGGTCAGTTAACGTTACTAACGGAGCCAGTTGGAACATTTGAGCAACCTCCTTCACCAACCGCTTTGGAACAAGCGAGAGTTAGGGGAATTGATATAAATGGAAAAGCTCCATATCGAATCCGAACATTTCAACTTCCTGATCGCGAATACATAATTATTGCAACATCCCTTTCCGACGTACAGGCGACGCGTTCAAAAAATATTCAAACATTATTTGGATTTATATTGGTAGCAGTAATTCTTGGAGTCCTATTAATTCTATTTTTTATTCGCCGAGATATCTCTAAAATTGAATTACTCGTAGATTCAGCGACAAAGATTTCCGAGGGAGATTCATTAGTTGAAATACAATCCACTTCTGGGGATTCCGAAGTTGACCGACTAACTGTGGCGTTAAACAAAATGGTTACTTCATTGCAGCATGCGGTAAGTATTGAGAAGGAGTCTGCCTCTCGAATGCAAGAATTTTTAGGAGATGCTTCCCACGAATTACGGACGCCACTAACTGTTATAAAGGGTTATGTAGAACTTTTGAGTAAGGCCCAATTAGTCGATCCTGAACAAAGTGCTCGTGCTTACTCAAGACTGACTTCTGAAATTGAACGCATGGAATTTCTGATTCGAGATTTACTGCTGCTTGCTGAGCTGGGCCAAAAAACTCCAGAATTTAGTGAAGAGATTGATCTTTCAGAGCTTGTAAATACCCAAGTTAATGATTTAAAGACTTTAGATCCAATGCGAAAAATAGAGTCCATGATTAGTGGTGATATTTATTTGAATGGATCAAATTTGCATTTACAGCAAATGTTGGCAAATGCCTTTGGAAATATTCGCAGGCACACCCCATCTGATGCTCCAGTTGAAGTATCGCTAACTTCAAGCCATGGAAAAATTGATTTACAAATTGGTGATGGGGGACCGGGCTTGCCTACCAGGGCTTACGTAGAAGGACGTCAACACTTTCAACGTTTTGATAAATCCCGATCTCGAGAGACTGGTGGGTCAGGTTTAGGAATGAGCATCATGTCCGGAATCATTAGCGAACACGGGGGATCTTTAGAACTTGGCGTAAGTAAATTGGGCGGATTGCTACTAGAGATCACCTTACCCGCCTAGAATTTGCAAATGCAAAAGAAACTGCCAACCTTCGTGTTGACCATCGGTCTAATCTTTAGCAATTTACTAACTCCGGCATCTGCGTCGACCGCATTCAATGTCAACATAGCCGACCATTTCAATGGAATTGCCCAAGAAAATCTTTCTTACATCACAACTGGAATTTTACCTGGCGGAGCAGAGTTACTTTGTTCTGGCTGGAATGATCCCAAGTGCAGTAATTCTTTAACAGCATATGTGATTCTTCCAAACTGTGAATCAGCCAATGAAGCAAACTGCGTTGAAGGGCTATCTGTTAAAAGTGCAAAAGTTTCTGAAGGAAATGCAAAATGGATTAAAATAATTAAAAGTCAAGCATTTCCCGCAGAAACTTCCAAGGAGTTGCCTGCCGGTTCTAACTGGTCTCTATTTGAAGTTCCGGCTCTAGCCGCCGCGGGAGAAGTTTCTAAATTTGCCGTTAGAGTTAAAGTTAAATTTCAAAAGTTTCCAGTGGTTGGCTTAAAGTCAATGGATTTTTCGGCGACTGTCGTTCCTTATGTTGAAGGGACGACATCAAGCCGAGATATGGAAGTTTACGAGTGGGTAAACCCACTAGGGGTTAAAACTGTCAGTGGGAGTTCTGGTGATTCTAAATGCGTTTGGAGTGCTAACGGAATTTGTGGAAAAGAAACGACATTCCCAAAAGATGCGAGAGTAAAATTAACAATACATCTTGGAAATTACTTAACCTCATGGCTTCATGGTCGGTTAACTGAACCCACAGTTGAAACTACCGCTATTACCACCACTCAAAATCGATTAGTGGTAGACGCAGCACCTGTTACAACGCCTTCTGCGTCAGCTTTAATTTCAGCAGCGGATGTTTCTGCGGAAATTTCTAGTAGATTCAAAGACCCATCTGGATATTTACCTCCCGATGAGATAAGCATGATGACTGGTGCTTCTGAAGATGGCGCATTGGGAACTTTTTTGAATTTTGAAAAGTTTTTTGCAAATAAGGCAACTTCCATAGCTGATACTTGGTCATTCAGATCTATCAACCCTTCTTCATTGCTAAACGCAGGGTTTGCTGGTTTTGGTGGATTTGCAAGTGCTTCAGATTCGACGGGACTGGGTTTGGCAGCAACGAAATGCCTGCCTCAAGCTTCATCAATTTTTGGTGCAGTTACAGGTGCAAACTCCACAGCAGCTTTGATTGGCATGGTCACCACGAACTCGCTTACCTATGAATCTGGTCCACCAAAATTTGAGGATGGATTTTTAAATTACAAAGTCGCTGGTGTTCATAGCAATCCAGATGGAAGTGATTTCATCGGAAAGTATGACTTAGTGATGGATGGTGCAATCGCTCGCTGTCTTTATGGTTTCGGCGCAAAAGCAACGGTTTCAGCCTCTGTGAGTATCGTTTCCTCCGATAGTGGATCGCGTGTGCAATCAACTTTTTTTAAAGATGATGGCAAATGGATTCGACTCGGTGCCTATGGTTTTACTTTTTCTTCGCCTACCTTGAAAATAAAATTAGCCCAGGGTGGCGCTGCAGACCCAGCCAAAGTTGCAGTTAAGGAAGAAGTTCCACCGGTACCAGAAAAACCAGCACCTAAAGAAGAAGTTGCGGCAACAACTACTAAAGCTGCTGCACCGGCAGAGGTTAAAAAAGTTATCACCAAATCAATTAGCTGTGTTAAAGGAAAAGTCACTAGAAAAATAAGTGGAACAAATCCAATATGCCCAGCTGGTTTTAAGAAAAAGTAATTGATCAAAAATGGAAAAATTAATCGAAAGTACTGATTACGCGCTCGCGCAAAAATGGGCAATCGAGGTCGCTGGGGATCCCAATCAAGCCCAAATGATCATTCCAGAAGAAGGCTTCATAAAAGCAGTCAGAAACTCAAATTCTGTTTCGCTGACCAGGGTAGATGAGAAGCTTTTTGGACTGGGGCTCGGTATAAATCCACCGATTGATCCGGATTGGGAGAGATTTACAGTTGAGCGCAAAGCCGACACAAGTAGTTATCTTCATGCACTCCCACTACTTGATCTAGATATTTATTCTATTGAAACTCAATTATTTGCAGACTCCAAGATTGCTGAGAATTTAGAAGGTGACCAAGAAATTTCAGATTTTTTAACAGCATACGCACCTAATTCATCAGTATGGCCGGGAAATCCTGAAGTAGTATTTTGGGCAGGTACACGTAACGAAAGTGGAAAGTTAATTGTAGTTGGTGCGGTGACAATGTGGGAGAGTGGTCAAAAAGTCATTTCATCAGTAGGCACAGCTGAACATGAGCGTGGCAAAGGGCTTGCAACAAAATTAGTTTCTGAGATGGTGGCTAAGTCAAATAAATTAGGATTTACGCGTCTTGGATTAGCGGTTCGCGCCGATAATATTGCGGCTAAAAAAGTATACGAAAAAGTGGGATTTGTTTTGTGCGGTGAATTTACTATTTTTGAACGAGATTAAACTTAGAATTTATTTGGAGCCGTTTGTTCCATTTGGTCCACATTTTCCAAGGCCAATAGATCTTCTTCTGGAGTTGGAATTCGATCTGCTGCCTTTAAGGCACTCTTACCAATGAAGATGATTGCACATCCGATAGCAATAGAAATTGAAGTGATGGCCAATGTGGCGCGTGGTGAGAACTCACTGGCAACCACACCTCCAACTGCAGCTCCTAACGCCATAAAAGTCCCCTCAACTGTCCACAGCCAACCGAGGGAAGCAACTGCCATGCCTTTTGGACGTACTGCTTCTAAAACTTCCCAATAGAAAACTTGCAATGCACCGCCACAAGCTCCGAGGAATACTCCAACAATTAACATGCTCCAACCAGGGTAGGTAAAAGCAAGTGGTGCTGTGAAAATCATCCAAAGCACATAATTTCTAATTAAACCTTTTAATGCTGATGTTCGTTTTGAGATCATTCCTGCGTACAAACCACCAATAACTGAAGCAACTCCCATGGCGCCAAATATTGGTCCAGTCCAACTTGGAATTCTTTCTAGAGTTGCAAAAGCAGGTACGCCAACATCAAATGCTCCCCATCCAAATCCGATGAAAATTCCTTCAATCATCAGAAGTTGCATTCCTTTATTTTTCCAAAGTGGGATGCCCCCAACTTCTCTTGGCTCTGGGATTGATTCGCGGGCAATCTTGGTAAATGAAAGTGATAACCCACCAACCAAAATTAAAATTCCAACGCTATTTAATGCAAGCCCTGGCCAGCGAGATAATGAAATTGTTGTTGCAATTATTGGTCCAAAGACATTAGCAATATTCATTATTGAAGTGTCTAAGGCATAGGCGGTGCGCAACTGATCTGGCTTAACAGCGATTTTCCAAAGTGGACGAACCGATAAATTAATCGGAGGGGATGACAATCCCATTACTAGAGCAAATACCAATAAAGAATTTCTTTCAGTTAACGTATTGAAAAACAAAATCATGACGCAGTAAGTTGGCGCAAGGATACGAAGTGGCCACTTTTGCCCGAGTCGATCAATTACAGTTCCACGAATCCCCGCGGTAACTGACTGACTCAGCGAGAAAGCTCCAATAGCTAACCCTGCTGCTGCCACAGAGCCCGTTTCGCGTTCAACTTTAAAGAAAGCAGATAAGGCCAACATGCCATATGCGATACGAGCGGGAAAAGAAGTCATTAGCAAAGCCCGAGCATTAGGCAATTTCAGTAGATCTAAATAGCGTGACATTATTCGGAAATTCTATCTGTAATACCTATCGTTTTGGGTGAAAATTCTTTATAGTTCTGACATGAGTGGAACTGTAAATTGCACATTTGACCTAAGCAAAGATGGAAAACAAGCTGGATATCTTAAAGTCGGTGATTCAACCAATAACAGTGGATGGACGACATATAACGTCCCAATCATCTCAATTAAAAATGGAGATGGACCAAGTGCGCTAGTCCTAGCGGGTAATCATGGCGATGAGTATGAGGGTCAGATTGCAGCAACTACTCTTTCACGCGATTTGAAACCTGATCAAATTAATGGACAGGTAATTATTATTCCGTGTCTTTCGCAAGAGGCTTCTCGCGGCGGAACCAGACTTTGGCCAGATGGAGTTAATTTCAATCGGATATTCCCAGGTAGTGAAGATGGTCCAGTAAGTTCAAAACTTGCACATTATTTAACGCACGAATTATTTCCAAAAGTCGATGCAGTAATGGATATTCACAGTGGTGGACGCGGACATGTTTTCGTCCCATGTTCAACTATGGTTTGGGCAAAGGATGAAAAGCAAAGAGCAAAGATGTTAAAAAGCATGCTCGCTTGGAACTCCAGTTACAGCATGATTCTTCCAGAACAACCATCTACCAACCCTGCATCTTTGTTGCCAGGTGAGGCAGAGCGGCAAGGCAAAGAAGTTTTCACTACCGAACTTGGTGGGGGAGCGCTGGCAAATTACACCAGAGTAAAAGTTGCAAAAGATGGTTTAGATAATGCTTTGCGTACTTTAGGAATCCTCAAGGGTGCTCCAAAAACTCGTGAAGAGCAAGGTTTAGCCCCTGCAATAATTTTAGATATGCGTGCTGAAACCGCCTACCACTCTGTAAATGATTTTGGTTTGTATGAAAATCTTTTCCCACTCGGCGGAGAGATTAAAAAAGGTGAAGTTTTAGGTTTGGTTCATAATATGGATAACCCAGAAGTTCCAGCTGTGCCAGTTATCGCCAGACAGGATGGAGTACTCGGGGTTGAAAGAGGATTCCCGCGGGTACTTCCAGGTGATGTAGTGGCTTTGGTTGGTATGGCTTACAAATCTGTAGCCGACCTTCCGGTTATTTAATTTATGAGCTCACAACGTCTTGCAGAGCAAGTTGCATTAATTACTGGCGGAAGTAGAGGGATTGGCGCTGCGGTTGTTCGAGCATTTGTCGCCGAAGGTGCACAAGTTGCTATTAATTACTTAGATCACCCCGAGCGCAAGAAAGAAGCCGAAGATCTTGTTGCAGAATTTGGCAATAATGTAATTGCGTTAGCTGGAGATTTGTCTGATCCCGAAGTTCCGGCGGCTTTAGTAAACGCTACTCAAGCAAAATTTGGAAAAATCACCACCATTGTGGCGAATGCTGCTGTACTGCAATTAAAACCATGGCGTGAAATCACCTTGGCTGATTGGGATTCAATGCAAGCAGTAAATGTGAGAGCAACATGGTTAATGATTAATGCGGCATATGATGATTTAAAAAAGTATCAAGGAAATATCATCACCGTTACTTCAGTGATGACAGAAACTGGACAACCAGGACAGATTCATTACTCGGCTTCCAAAGCTGCGATCATTGGATTAACCCGCTCACTTGCTCGTGAAATTGGCGCAGATGGAGTGAGAATTAATTCGGTAATGCCGGGCGCAATTCGCACCGAACATGAAGTCTCACTAGCTCCGGACCCTAAGCCTGTAGATGATTTAATCTTGCCTTTGCAATCATTGAAACGTCGTGGCTATCCAACAGATCTTGCGGGAGCATTTGTTTTCCTGGCCAGTGAAGATGCTGCATTTATTACCGGACAAGTCATCAATGTTGATGGCGGCTGGGTGATGTATTAATTTCTAGTATTGGTAGTTTTTTTCAGCAACATCAAGATCAAGTGGCCATAGTGGTCTTTTTGGTCTCGTAAATGGAAGTTCGCTTAATCGATTGTCAGAAGGTCCGGGAGCATTAACATCGATGCAGGCAAAGGCGATTGGTTCATAATATGCGCGATATCCACCAGCGGATTTTGCTTGCACCGCTTTTGCCTTTGTTACATCTAATCCCATGTGATCATAAAGTTGATAATCCAACATGAAGGCTGGGTTTGAGGTAATCACTATCTCAATTTCACCAATCTTAAGTAGCGCAGTTGTACCCACATTAAAAACTTTAGAAGGATACTTAGATTGGTAAGATCCATTGGTAATTTTTGTGACCGTTCCAGTGACTTCTAAGGGCTTAAAAAATTTAGTTGCTCTAGTGCCACCTAAATTAAGCGTGATTGTCGCGCCTACTCCAGCCTCTGCACAGGCAATCGCGGCTGGATTATCGGTAATAGACATCAATACTTGTCCATGAATTGGATTGGATATCAACGCAGCCAAAATAAATGAACTATCTCCAGTGCTACCACCTGATGTGCTGTCACTGCCATCTGCAAATACGAAAGGACGTTGTTCGACTGTGCTCGCATTTATGGTTTTTACCGCATCGGCGATATCAACTTTGGTAAATAGAAAGTTATCTTGATAATTCCAAAGTGAGTTTGCAATCTCATCAGCATATTGCTGGCCAAGGTTAGGTGAACTTTCGATTTTTTCATCGGTAACAACTAACGCTGACCAACCTAATTCACTGACATCAAGCCAGGGTTGCGTGCAAAAGATAGTTGCATCCAAAACTCCTGGAAGTTTCTCAATCTCATGAGTCCGGGCTTTGACTTCTTTCAAAGGCCAGATTGTTGTATCAATACCTTCAGCCGGTGAGATCATCTTTAATTTTCTAAAACTCAACTTTGGTTTTGCTTGACCGGTTACTGCTAAACCAAGTAAGCGCATCGCCCGCTTTCCAGTATTGAAAAAATCTATATGAGGACAAGTTTGATATCCCGCAATCAAATCTGTACCTTGTGCCATTTTTGCGGTGAAGTGAGCGTGCAGATCACAACTAACAGCGATCGGAAAATCTGGATTGGCCATCTCGCGAACAGCCGCGATTAAATCGCCTTCAACATCTTCGCAACTCTCGGTAGTCATCGCTCCATGTAAACGCAGGTAAACGCCATCAACCTCATTTATTACCTTTGCGATTCCACTTACAAAACGCTCCCTTAGAAATGCATAAGCTTCATCACTTACAGTCGGACCACATCCACCATCGGCTGTTGTGGTCGGAACTAATTCAATTCCCATTTGCGCAGCAACTTCCATAGCACCAGCAATTTCATCTTTACCCAGCCCCGCAGTAAAAAGATCAGCGCCTTCAACCATGGCAAATCTTTGGAATGTATCTAGATGAGTTAGGTCAGGGGAAAAACTATTGGTTTCAAAAGTTAAGCCAGCCACAGCTACTTTTTTACCAGTTGATGTGACGCTCATCCAATTACCTCATTCTAAGAAGGAGAGGAAACTAGATTATATATAAAGCCCCATTAAGTGCTGCTACCTTGATAGGAGCGAGTGGGCTTCCTGCTGGACCATTTGTAACTGCTCCGCTTTGAGCGTCAAATTTTGATCCATGCCATGGACAATCCAAAGTTTTACCTTGGATAGCAAGAGGTCCACCTTGGTGTGTACAACTTGTTGGGTACCCCTTAAATGAATCTTCTCCAAGTCGCGCAACGAAAAGATTTGTATTCGTGGCCGAGTTTGTCGCGGCGATCGTTTTACCAACTTCAATATCCGCAAGTGTCACAGCAACGCCAGATTTCTTAATTGCAACTGCACTCGCAGGTACTACATCTAAAGTTTTAATTTCATTTGATGCAGCAGATGCTGATGATGTACCAACGCTGTTAACTGCAACAACAGTAAATGTGTATGCAGTTCCACCTACAAGTCCTCCAAAAGTAAATGTTCCCGAATCCGCTTGTGGAAGAGTTACTTTAATTCCACTAGGATTTGATGTCGCAACATATGAAGTGATCGGTGCTCCACCATTTTTTGCCGGAGCAGTAAATACAACAGTTGCACCTGTGGCACCTGTGGCACTTGCTTTACCAATTACTGGTGCATCAGGTGCGGTATTTGGCGGCGGGGTTGGTGTTGCGGATGGAGTCGCAGATGGGGACGCAGATGGGGACGCAGAAGGAGTCGCAGAAGGGGACGGTTTACTTGTTGCTTGAACGACAGGTTTTTTAATTACTGGTTTTTTTACGACAGGTTTCTTTACTACTGGTTTTTTTGCTGCTGGTTTGGTTACACCTAATGCGCGGTCACCCAAAATTAATGATCCGATAAATCCACTTGTGATGGTGATGAAGCGACGACGAGATGGGAGGTTAGGCAGGTTATCCGGAGTAAGTTGATTTTCCATCCCGCAACGGTAACTGGTGTGGGCACTTAAGTTGCATTACAGGCCGCGCCAAAACAAGATATTTTGTGATCAGGAAAATTACGTGGGGGTTTCCCTACAAAAACTCAAAATCACAGTCTTATTCAATATGCTCTGTCATGTGAAAAGTGGATTAGCCCTTAAGACAACTCTCTTGGCAGCGGCTATTTTCTTTTCTTTCATGCCAACTGCGAGCCAGGCTTATGTATATCCGGATACGCCATCATTTGGAAGTGGTTTTTCAGAGCCCTATCCATCTCCTGAGTGGTCTTTATCTGCTTTGCGCGGATACATTCCAGTAGCACCTGGCAAGAAAGGACAAGGGGACCATCCTTTATGCGCATCTGCGTCAGATCCACATTGTGCAAATGTCGACAGTATCCTTGCCGATTTAATAATTCCTCCTTGTTACTCCGACGCAGATCGCATTTGTGTTGAAGGATTGGAAATTGGCGCCGAAGGCAAGCCACTTGAAAAAGCTACGCTAGATCATGAGTTAACGACTAATAAAACACCGGCAGATGCCAAATTAGGTTTACCTGCAGGGGGATCGGCAAGTCTCTGGAATGCGCCCTCTGTTGCACATCAAGGAAATACACTTTCGTACGCTGTGATTGTAAGTGCCGGTTATCACATAGATAAAAAGGCTCCGATAAATTTGCAAAAATTTGAAGCAATTAGATTTGAAGCAAAAGTTGTCCCAGTTAATATTAAAAAAGGTGCTTACTGTGGTTATGAAATTTTCGAGGTTGCGGATGATGGTTACGGGTTTGGTGAGGTAAATACCTCTTCACGAATGGTGGGAGAGGGCTGTAAATACTCAGAATATAAAGAGTGCATATTGACTGAAAAGGGAAGCTGTGCCGCCCCAGCCGAATTTTTACCAAATAGTAGAGTTGCACTTACGTTGCGGATGGATAGCAAAGTGACTGGTTGGTTATTTGGCCGGATGAAAGATGTTGATGTGGCAATAACTGCAATAGATACTAAAAATAATAAGTTACGAGTGGAAGCAACCTCAGTTAATTTACTATCAGGAACTGCCTGGGTAGCTAAAAAAGATTTAATAAACTATCCAGATTTATATGCTTATATGAAAAAGAATTGGTTCATCGGTGATGGAAAATTTGAAGATTGGCTTGATAAGACTGGTTCTTCGTGGGGAGATTTAATGCCAACGGGCACTTTTGACCAGTTTAAAGTATGGGAACAATTGATTAAGCCAAATCCTGAAGATAATTGGCGTTGGAACTTTGCTTCTAGTAACAATAATAATGCAAATGGAACAAATTGTTTTGCTCAAGCTGGAAAAGATAAATTAATCGGGCTAGTTACAACTAACGCACCAATCTATGATTCAGGGGCTCCTGCTTTCAAGGATGGCGCTTTAAGTTATAAAGTTGCTGGCTTACATTTCAAAGCAGATGGATCAGTTTTCAAAGGTTCATATGATTTAGCAATACGCTCAGATGTTGCAAGATGTTTATATGGATTTTCTAATGCACCAATCAGGGCAAGTGTCTCCGTACTTTCAAGTGATGGCTCAACTCAGGATGTCGCATCCGAATTAGTCACTGAGAAAAACGGTTGGATGACACTTAGTGCCAAGAATTTCACCTTCTCGGCTCCGACGATCAAAGTAAAATTGATTCAGGACAAACCTTTGGTTTCAGGCACAGATCAGAGCAAGCAATCGGCGCCAATTGCTAAGAGCGTCGCAAAGTTGAAAGTTATTGTCTGCGTAAAAGGAAAGATGATCAAGAAGGTTTCTGGAAGTAATCCAAAATGCCCAACTGGTTACAACGCGAATTAATTTAAAGGTATTTTTTATTTACAAATGCTTAGCGCGCTCATTAGCTAGTTCGAGATGAGTTTTATAGAGCGATTTTAGTTTGGTACTGTTCACAATGATCGTAATAAAACTTACAGCCAAAGAGATAGTGATCATTAAAAGTGTTGCTCTCGGAGATAAGTGGTCTGCACTCCAACCACCGGCGGCAGCCCCAATCGCCATACATAAGCCTTCAACTGTCCACAACATTCCGACAGCTGTAAGTGCAGTTCCTATTGGCCTTACTGCCTCAATGACTTCCCAGAAAAAGACTCGCAAGATGCCAGTAAAGAATCCATAAAATATTGCGATTGTTAGCAAACTCCAGTCAGCATGTGTAAGTGCAAATGGAACTGTCATTAATGCCCATAGCCCATTACTTAAGATCAACGCAGAAACTGGTGATATTTTTCGTGAAATTAATCCTGACATCAAACCACCAAAAACTGATGCAACCGCCATCCCAGTAAATACAACTGCTGACCACTTTGGCACACCTTCGATTAATGTGAATGCTGGGATACCAACTGAAAAAGCACCAGCGGCGATTCCAAATCCTGCGCTTTGAACTGCCAAGATCTGCAATCCTTTAGATTTCCAAATCCCACCCTCTTTTATGTCTTTGCTTTCGGGGACCCAACTGCGAGAAACAGCGGTGAGGGATAATCCAAGTCCACCTATAAGTTGGAGCAACGCGCAAAGTTCAATTGCGGTTTCTGGTCTTGAAGAAAACGCTAAAGTTGTTGCTAACAATGGTCCCAAAATCGTCGTGATATTTATTGCAATTAGATCTAAAGCGTAAGAAGTGCGAAGTAATTGAATCGGCGCTGCTGCTTTCCAAAGTGGACGAACTGAAAGATTAATTGGCGGAGAAGCCATCCCCATTAATAATGGCAATGTGACTAGTAAGAAAGTCGCATCAATATATTTATAAAAATAAACCATCAGAGAGTAGATCGGGACCAACATAAGTAGTGGTCTCTGCTGGCCAAATTTTTCGATCAAAAATGCCCGATAGCCGAGTGATAACGAAAGTGAGAGTTGATAACAACCACTTGCCAACCCAGCCAAAGTGATTGAACCAGTGACTCTTTGCACATGGAAGAAGATTGTTAAATTAACCATGGACTGGCAAATTCGGGCCGGAAAGGAGACCATCAATAGCAATCTAACATTGCGCAATTTGAGCAAGGTTAGGTAATTGCGCATCAGGACTAGAACCTTACAAGGAGTGAATCGTTACAATTCGGACAGGGGAAATAATACTGTTCGATAACGGTTTGATAACAGTCACAAAGGTGAGCCTAATCTGAGCCAAAACTGAGCAGAATCATGAGTTTAATTCTTTGAAAAATATAGGAAAAATCGTTTTTTCACTCTATTATCGGGGCAAAGATTGCTGAGAAAAATGTATTTCTCAGTCATTAAAAATAGGGGGAATCCTTGAGAATAACAAAGAGGGCAGCGGTCGTCGTTGGTGCACTTGCAATAGCAAGTAGCGCACTGATTAACGTTCCGTCACAAGCAGCAAATCCATCACTTTTAATTTGGGTGGATTCACCACGCCTTCCTGGCGCTAAAGAGTACGCCAAGATTATGAAGGGCAAAGTAGATGTAAAAGTTGAACTTCACAGTCAAGGCGATTTGCTAGCAAAAGTACAGTTATTTAACCGTGTTAAGAAAGGTTGGCCAGATGTAGTTTTTGGTCCACCAAACGATGTAGCTGTATTGCGTAACCCAATCATCGGAAATGCCCGCGAGATTTCTTCTCTCTTGAAAGCGGAAGAGGTCAAAAACTTCGGCCATCTCAATGACTGGTGCAAAGGTTCTGACGGAAAGTACTACTGCGTAAAGAATGATATGGCGCAATCTGTACTTTGGTATGACACAGCATTATTTGCTGAGTTTGGTTACAAAGTTCCAACCAAGATGAGCGAATTGTTCGCAATTGGTGCAGATCTTGCCGCAAAGCATCCAGGGTATTCCTTGGGAGCGCTAAGTGATGCAGCTTCTTACTCTTCATATTTCTGGCCATCACAATGTCCATTAAATAACGAGATAAGCTCAACTCGGGTACTTATTAATTCAAAAGACCCTAAGTGCACCCGCGTTACAGCCGCACTACAACCGCTGATTGATAAAGGCGTCTTCTACTACGGTTCTGCATTCTCACCTGAGTTCATCAAGGTCGCTCAAGAAGGCAAGCTAGTTGCCCATATTGGACCATCATGGTTTGGTGAGTTCGTACTCCGCCCAGCATCTTCCTTTAACATCGCAGCAGGTAAATTAGCTGCTGCTCCAATGCCTATGTGGGATGGTGAGACAGTCAATTACTCCGGTGAATGGGGTGGTGGTATCTACACAATCTCACCACACGCTAAATTCCCACGCGCAGCTCTCGATTTCGCAATCTTTATGGTCGGCGATAAGAGAAATGTTGTTGATGTAGTCAATCCAGATAAAAGCACCGGAGCTCCAACTTTCCCTGCGTATATCCCGGGAAATAAGCTTTGGAAAGCAAAGATTGACGCAGATCCTTACTACAAGGAAAGTCCTTATGCAGCCATGGCAGCCCAAGCGGGCAAAGTCTGGACCGGCGTAAAGCCAGTTCGTTATGACGCTGATGGTGCATGGGGAGCTGCGTTTGCTCCAGAGATGGCGAAGTCTAAGGACATTCAAAAAGCTCTTGATGCATACGCAACATATACCTCAAACTTGGCTCAGCAATTGGGCTATGAGGTAACAACAAAAAAGTAATTCTTAAGAGTTACTGATAGTGCAGAGCGACGGGTTTGGTAAATCCAAACCCGTCGCTTCTTAAGTCAAGGTGTATTTGAATGCATCGTTAAGGAGTCTGGATGTCTAAACCAAGAGGATATAAGCAGCGAAATCTTCTAATGATGACAATGCTCGCGCCATATATCTTCCTTTTAATTGTCTTTGGAATACTTCCATTGATCATGGCGGTGTTAGAAGTTCCCAAAATTTCTATCGCTAACCCAGATGGCGGATGGGATGCCTTTCGAATCGTTGTCCAAGATTTTAGATTTCCTGCAGCGTTAAAAAATGTGCTTGGATTTATGGCTTACTTCGTCCCGATGATGATTATTGTTGTTATAGCCATGGCTTTGATGCTAGATGTTAAAACAAATAAGTGGAGTAAATATTTACGATTAGCGTACATCGTTCCTGCATCTATCTCTGGTGCAGTCGCAGTGCTTGTCTGGTGGGCAATTTTTGAACCTACAATTAGCCCTATAAAATCAGTTTTGCATTTCTTTGGAATTAATTCAGCTACGCAAATCTGGCAAACAAGAAACCTTGTTTATCTCATTGCAATTATGACTTTCTTTTCAATGGCAGGGAATTGGATTTTGATTCAATATGGATCACTCCAAAGTATCTCTACTGAAATTATCGAAGCAGCACGAGTTGATGGTTGCTCTGCACTTCAACTGGCTTTTCGCATCAAACTCCCGCTCATTCGTAAATATATAATTTATATGGCCGTGCTTGTCTTTGCTGGCGGATTACAGATCTTTGTTGAGCCACAACTTTTGAACACCGGTGTTTATACTGGAATTGCTAGTTCTTGGTCCTTTGATCAACTTAGTTATGAGCTTGCATTTAAGAGTGGTGATTTTGGTGGCGCCTCAGCACTTTCAATAATTTTGTTGATTCCAAGCTTAATTGGAGCCCTCGTGGTTATTTTTAAAACAGATATGTTTGATGATAAGACTATTAGAGATAAGAAAAGTTCTGATAAGGCGGATCTATGAGCACTACAATTAAGAGTTCAAAGAAGTTGAAATCGGCAACCCAACAAGAAAGTCGGGTTGGTATGTTTTTCGTCAACTCTTGGCTGATATTTTTTGCTGTAATCAGCATTATTCCAATGGCTTGGTTGCTACTCGCCTCTTCGAAAACCGATCCAGAATTAAGTTCGCGCAATCCATTAGCATTTGGTAGTTTCAAAGGTTATCTAAATGCTTGGAACAATTTAAAGTTTTTTGATAATGGCGTTATTGGAAGATGGGTAATTAACTCAGTCTTTTACAACGCAGCTATTGTTGTAATTGCCACAATTACTGCTTCTTTGGCTGGCTTTGTAATCTCAGCTTCTAGAATTCGATTCAAGAAAACTTTTCTAATTAGTACCTTAATCATGATGTTACTTCCACCCGTGGCATTAGTTATTCCGCTTTTTATTCTTATGGACAAAGTTAGATTGGTTGACAACCCATTGTCAGTAATTTTAATTTCTTCGCTTTACCCTTTTGGGGCTTTTCTTTCTTATATTTATTATTCAACAACGATTCCACCTGAATTGTATGAATCAGCCCGTTTAGACGGATGTAGCGATTGGCAGCTTTACACTCGAATCGCATTTCCACTTTCAGGTGCCTTGCTTGGATTGCTAGCCTTTTTTGCTTTTATTGGAAACTGGGCTAATTACTTTATGCCGTACATAATGCTTTATTCGGGTCAGAATTACACTTTGCCATTAGGACTTGGCTTCTTGTTCTCGTCAACCCCGGCGATTAACCCAGGTGTTGGTGCAACTTCCGTGCCGATTTACAAGCCAGAGATTGCACTTGCCGGCGCGTTAATTGCCCTCCCGATCATGGTGATGTTTTTGATTTCGCAAAAACGGCTAATTCGCGGAATGCTTGCGGGTTCAATTAAAGAGTAAAGGATTATCCCTTCATTGCTCCACTAAATATTCCACGGGCAATTGTTTTTTGTGATGCTAAATAAAGCAGTACAGATGGAATTAACATAATAATTCCAATCAAGGTTGTACCTTGACCATAAAAAACTTCTATACCTATCGACATGACAGAACGCGATGGGTCAATTAAGAGTACGCGCGGTAGCTGGTAACTATTCCAAAGGCCCACAAAAGAGAAAAAAGTTACGATTGAAATTAGCGATTTTGATAAAGGAATTCCTAGGTGCCGATAAATTCCAAAATCTGTCAAACCGTCAATTCGGCCCATTCCAACTAACTCTTGCGGAAGAACTGATGAGTAATAAAGATAAGAGAGAAAAGCTCCAAATGGAAAATAAGAGGAGGCCAATGTTAAGCCAAGCAAAGTGTTATTGAGGTGAATTCTGTCAATCAAGACATAAAGGGGCATGGCCATTGCAGTTATTGGAATTAACATAGTTACAAGTGTGGAAAAGAGGAAAAAGCGGCGAAAAGGCACATCGAGCACTGCCATTACAAAGCCAGCGGTAACGCAAGTTAGCACTGAAATTAATAAAGCCGAACCTACAAAGATTGAAGTATTCTTTAACCAGACAAAGAAAATCCCATTGTCGTAGTAAATAATTGGTGAAAATATCATTCTTCCACTGTCTTTAATTAACCAAAGCACAGGCACAGAGGCAAAGAAAGCCATAAACCAAAGCGTTATTTTAATTAGGTCAGCGTTTCTATCTTTTTTTGGAGGTTTCATATATTTCTACTTTTTTTGAGAAAGTCAGTAAAGAAAACAAATAATAGAGCCAGAATTATATTGGGTATTAGCATCATAACTGACAGGGCAGAACTGCCGGCGAAATCAGCGGCTTTAAAGGCGTAACTAAATGCGATCTGGCTCAAAGACCAGTCCGTTGTCATATTTGTGAACATCAGTAGAGTTGGCTCGTTAAATATTTGCAAAGAACTTACGATTAACAAAATGATCATATAAGCAACGTATCGGCTAATCATTGGAAGTTTAAGTCTGATAGCAAGCTGAAAGCGATTACATCCATCAATGATCCCAGCTTCCAATACTTCAGGAGGGATTGACCTAAGTGATCCGTACTGAATCACGATCCAACTGCCGATACCAGTTGAAAATGCAATACTGCCGATAAACCAGCGGATATTTGAATGGTCCCAAACTACGTCAGGACCAACTACAGAGACCCAAAATAAGACTGCGACACCAGTCGGTATCAAAGCAGGTATGAGAAATAACAACCGTATCAAGGCATTCCCACGAAGTTCAGTTGCATCAAGTAGGAGTGAAATACTCAGAACCGTTACCGCCATCAAAGGCACAAAAATCAGGATTATGAAAAAAACGTTTATTAGAGCTGGACCGACTCGAAAGTCTTGTAATACTTTTATGAAGGTTTCGTATCCACCATCCATATTTACCCACGAGGGGTTTCTAACTTCGAGGATTCCGTATCCAATTGGGATAATCCCACAAAAAAACATAAAGCAGACATAAGGAAGTATCATCAATGATGGAACAATTTGAGCAGATCGCCTATGTGTTAATTTCAGATAATTTCGCATTAGAAATCTAATTATATAAGAGTTATGGCAGATTTTTAACCGTTATGGCCTTCATCTATCTAGTATTTACGCTCCGAATATGATATTTTTCAATTGATTCGTTCAAGTGAATATTGTAAATCCAGAGAACGTGGTAATGAAAAGTAGGTAGCGCAAAGGAATGAAATCAAAAGCTGTTTTAATTCGTGAAGCTGGCGCAAATCTGCCTTATGCAAAATCAAAGCCATTAGAAATTGTTGAGATTATTCTGGCTCCTCCCAAAGCAGGGGAAGTTCTGGTAAAAATTGAGTCAGCAGGGATATGTCATTCCGATCTTTCAGTTGTAAATGGTTCTCGTCTCCGCCCACTTCCAATAATTATTGGTCATGAATCTTCAGGAGTTGTTATTGAACTTGGAGAAGATGTCCATGAGTTTAAAGTTGGTGATCATTTCACCACAGTATTTTTACCAAGTTGTCAGAATTGCTATGAATGTAAATCAGGAATTCCGGCAAATTGTTCCGTTGGAGCCAAAGCAAACGCAAGTGGCCAGATGATAAGTGGGGGATCGCGGATTAGTATCGAAGGTAACTCCGTAAATCATTACAACGGAATCTCTTGTTATAGTCAATACGCGGTCATTGATCAGCGTTCTCTAGTAAAACTTCCATCAGACATTCCATTTGATATTGCAGCCCTTTTTGGATGTGCATTGTTAACTGGAATTGGTGCTGTAAGAAATTCTGCTCAAGCTAAAGAAGGACAATCTCTTGGAATTTGGGGATTAGGTGGTGTTGGGCTTTCAGCATTGTTAGGGGCTGTCCTGTCCAAAGCTGCACCGATAATTGTGATAGATCCCGTAGAGAGTAAACGACAGTTAGCACTTTCACTTGGCGCAGATATTGCATTAGATCCCCAAGACAATCTTAAAAATACCCTCACAGCAGGTGTTTCAGTGGCGATCGAAGCAGCAGGACGAGCCGATACTTTAATCACCGCTTACGAAGCGACCGCACGAGGTGGCACAACAGTTAGCGTAGGCCTTCCAAAAGCAGAGGAAATGTTTTCAATCTCCGCTCTGTCATTGGTCGCGGATTTAAAGAGTATTAAAGGCTCTTATCTTGGATCGGCGAATCCACGTATTGATATACCGGAATTTGTTAAATTTTGGCGCGACGGAAAGTTGCCAGTAGAAAAGTTACTTACTTCAACAAGTCCGATGTCGCAGGTAAATGAAGCCATGGATGCATTAGAGGGCGCTCAAGTCGTTAGACAAGTAATTCATCCGCATAAGTAAATAAAGATTTAAATCAAACCCAATTTTCAGTGCGATCGCGTAACTCTCGATACCGTATGAGAACCTCAGGGGTTGGATTTGCAGAAACACTCTCAATCTTTCCAAGATCCCAAATGGGCGGCTCTTCGGTACCTAGTAGTGCCCAAGCTGCTTGACGGGCTGCTCCATTTGCAACGTACTCACCGGCCGGTGGGACTAATACTTCGCGACCAAATAGGGATGCGGCAATCTTGGATACTGCCGGATTTTTAGCTGCTCCACCAATCAAAATAATTCGCTGAACATTTACATTAAGTTTTTCGAGCGCAGCAACTGCATCAACTAATCCGCAGAGCATTCCTTCAACCAGGGCCCGCGCAATATCTGTTGGATTTGAGTTTTGAATATTCATGCCGCTAAATACTCCAGTGGCCGTCGGTCTATTTGGAGTGCGTTCTCCTTCGAAATAGGGAAGTAGCGAAAGACCATTCGCCCCAGGTTTTGCTGAAAGTGCGAGTGCTCCAATCTCGTCATGACTCTTTCCAAGAATTGTTGTCGCAGCATCTAAGATTCGAGCAGCATTTAATGTGCAGACCAAGGGCAGGTAGCGACCAGTGGCATCTGCAAAACCTGCAACAGCTCCTGATGGGTCATGTGTTGGAGTATCAGAGACGGCAAAAGCTGTTCCGCTTGAACCAAGTGAGATTACGACATCACCTGGTTGTGCCTGAATCCCAAGCGCAGCCGCAGCGTTATCTCCGGCACCTGCTGCAATTTGAATTCCATTTGGAGTCACTCCACCAAATTGTGATGGTGAAATAATTTTAGGTAATTGAATTTCGCGATCAGTGCGCAATGCACTTGCCAGAATTTCACGTCTATATGTTGATGCAGTCGGATCAAAATATCCAGTTCCTGATGCTTCACTTCGATCAGTAAATAGTTTGCCAAAATCTTTTGTTTCGCCCGCTACATGTTGCAAATTCCATGAGATCCAATCGTGGGGGAGTGCAACGGCTGCAACTTTGTCAGCATTAGCTATTTCATTATCGGCTAACCAGCGCAACTTTGTAGCAGTAAATGATGCAACCAATACTGAGCCAACCTGATTGGCCATTTCGGCGTCGCCACCTAGCTCTTTGTTAAGTGCAGTTGCAGCATCAGCAGATCTAGTATCGTTCCAAAGCAGCGCATTGCGAATTACGTCACCTTCGCTATCTAATGCAACCATTCCATGTTGTTGCCCGCCAACTGAGATCGCCGCGACATGACTTAATCCTCCAGCATTAGAAATTGCTAAATCTAAAGCGCTCAGCCAATGAGCAGGATTAACTTCAGTACCTTCAGGGTGCAGTGCCCGGCCCTCTCGCAGTAATTCGCCAGTCGTTGCATCCCGGATAACTACTTTGCAAGATTGAGTTGAAGAGTCAATTCCGGCAACGAGTTGTGGAGTAGCCATGTAGCAAGGTTATTAGATTCGGCTTTATTTCCTCGCTTTAAGGGCTACAACTGCTACAAGAGCCGGGTTAATATTGTCTGATGACAACCTTTGAGACCAATCGGTTGCGGTGTCAATCTTTATCCCTGCGTGATTACACTGATTTTGAAGCCGGAGTTGAACCTATATGGAAAGGCTTTTCGAATCCATACAAACACTTGATTGAGGGGCCAAGCCCACTTAAGCACAGGATCCCAAGAGTTAAACGCGAACCCGAGTTTGCAGAAATCGGATTATTTTTAGCGATCGAAAAAGCTTCAAATGAAATTATTGGCTCTGCTGGTTTCCATGATTTTCCAGATGAAAAGGGAATGATTGAAATCGGATTTGGTATTGTTCCAGAAAAACAAAATCAAGGGCTTGGTACTGAACTTCTAATTGGCATGTGGAAGATGATTTGTTTGCGACCAGATGTACAAAACTTGCGTTATACCGTTTCGCCAGAAAATAAATCTTCAGTGCACATCATTAAAAGAATGGGTTTCGAAAAAGTGGGCGAACAGATGGACTCTGAAGATGGACTGGAATTAATCTATGAAAAAACATCTAAAGAATTCTGGTCTACTGGTTTTTGAGGGGGTGGACTCCTGGTTTGCTAGCGACTATTTAAGTTACCGTGTTTTCGAGAGAGCGCATCTGCTGTTGCTGCCATCAGCAGCACCCCTCCGGTAACCGCTAAATTCAAGCCAGCAGGCAAACTTAAAAGTCCTAAGCCGTTATCAATGACAGCGATGACGAGTCCACCAATAACCGCATCAGTTAATTTTCCGCGTCCACCAAATAAGCTCACTCCACCGACTACCGCAGCCGCAACTCCGCTGAGTACTACGGTTCGCCCAGCGGCTGCATCTACTGTTCCGACTCGACTAGCTGCCATTAGGCCAGATATAGAGGCCAATCCCGAACCGATCATAAAGATAATAATTCGAAGTGAACTCACGTTGATTCCAGCTCTACGTGCAGCCTCTGGATTACCGCCAACAGCGTAAACATGGATGCCGAAAGGAGTTCGAGTAAGTAAATAAGTGGATGGAATCAAGACGACCAAGACAACTAAAACAGATACTGGTACACCTTGAAGTTGAAATTCTGGATTTGAGCCTCGAGGCAAATTCAAAAAATAAACAGAAGTGAAAACTACCAACGCCGTTGTAGCAACTCGGAAGTAGAGAATTGAAATTGCACGATTAGCATGACCATTTTTCGTGCGGCGTTTACGAGACAACAGACCATTGATTAAAACAAAGCCAACCAAGATTACGGCCAACGTCCAACCGAAACCGACTGAGAGATTGTCATTTTCCAATGCCAAGATAGCTGGCGTTTCGACCCTATAGAGACCACCCTGGCCAATGACCATGAGTTGTAGTCCTTGAAAGGCAAGGAATGCTGCAAGAGTTACGACGAAAGATGGAATACCAACTCTTGCCACCATGATGCCGATGAAAAGTCCAATTGCTACTCCAACTAAAAGTGAAAGGATTATCGAAAGCCACCAAGGGATACCAAGATTCTTAAGGACGACAACAAAGATTGCACTGGCAAGACCTGAAGTTACACCTGCAGAGAGGTCTATCTCGGCAATAAGCAAGATAAAAACTAATCCCATTGCGAGAATAATTAATGGAGCAGATTGCTGTAGTAAATTAGCGAAGTTCAACTGGGTAAAAAATACTGGACTAAGAAAAGAAAATAGCACCACGAGTACTAAGAATCCAATTACAGCAGGGAATGAACCCATTCGCCCCTGGCGTACTCCACCTAGAAAGCTTGCAGCCTCCTGTTTAAATGTCAGAACTTCGAAAGTCTTCTCATCATCTAGGTGAGTTTGATTTGAATCCTGTGGTTGCTTCTCACTCATAGCCCAGCCTCCCCAGAGATTGATAGATTTTCGGCGCCAGTTATATAACTGACAATTGAATTAAGATTAGATTCACTCGCTTTCACATTAGCCACCATTTGTCCCAACCGTAGGACGTGAATCCGGTCAGCCACAGCCAATACTTCTTGCATATTATGGCTAATTAGAATTACTGCCAATCCGGTATCCGCAAGGTTGCGAACCATCTTGAGTACTTGTTTTGTTTGTGATACCCCAAGGGCTGCGGTTGGCTCATCCAAAATTACTAGTTTGTTCTCCCATAGAACTGATCGAGCAATTGCAACAGTCTGCCTTTGTCCGCCAGATAAACTTGAAACCTTTTGTCTTACAGATGAGATATTTCGAACGGATAACCCAGCAAGGGTTTTAGTAGCCTTTTGCTCCATTGTTTCGTCATCTATTGAAATTGACCGGACCAGTTCACGTCCGAGGAACATATTTTGGACAACATCTAGGTTGTCGCACAACGCCAAGTCTTGATACACAACTTCGATGCCTAAATGGCTGGCATCAACAGGGGATTTAATCTGAACTTCGTTACCTTCAAAGAGAATCGTTCCAGAATCATATGCTTGAACGCCAGCCATACCTTTGATCAGAGTCGATTTACCTGCGCCGTTATCGCCAACAAGTGCGGTAACTTGACCTGCCATTGCAACAAAATTAACACCAGATAAAACCTGAACTGCACCAAAAGATTTTGCTACTGATTTTAATTCGATTACCGGCACATCCTGCATACTCGGCATACTCATCTGACTCCCTAAAATTTAATGTGTTAGGACAACGCTGGAGAGAGTCGAGCGCAGGCTTATTTCAGGGATTCTGAATTAAGCCTGCGCCGCGCTTCTTCTTATCTTTTTATTTACTTAACTCCGTATTTTTCACACGCAGTCTTTAGTTCAGCAGTAGTACATAGTGCTTCAACTTTTACCTGACCAGTTGCAATCAGTTCCTTCACAGTATCGGCATGGACAACTTGAGGTTCAACCATGATAAATGGAATCCCATCTTGTTTTTCCGTATAGGCAGGTACTTTGCCCTCAAGGATTTCTATAGCAACTTTTACTGCTAACGCCGGTTCGAAATTACCACCGGTATTAATTGTTGCGCTCTGCTTTCCTAGTAGGACGTTCTGCAATCCGGCATCTGTAGCATCTTGACCAGACACAGGAACCTTCTTGCCGTACTTATCCAAGATGGTTATTACCGCGGCAGCATTTGTGTCGTTTGCTACCCAAACTGCATCAACCTTGCCCTTGAGTTTTGTGTACATCTGCTCAAAGTAGGTTCCAGCTTTGGCTCCATCCCATGTTCCTTGGGTTTCACCAGCTGGCTTTACGAGTCCACCAGCAGTGAGAGCGTCTGTTGCACCTTGGTAGAGGTACTTAACAGTTCCATCAGTTGGATCTCCGCTGACATATACGACATTCATCGTAGCTAGATCTTTTCCTTGTTCCTTTGCAGCATCAACAATTGATTGACCTTGGAGAAAACCAATCCGGTAATTGTTATAAGAAACAAAGTAATCAGTACCAGCCAATGGACGGTCGAGTGCAATAACTGGGATTCCTTGTGCTTTAGCATTTGCCGCAACTTGAATTGCTGCACCTTCAAGATCTACTAGCAGCATGATTGCACAACCACTAGCAAGTTGTTGTGCTCCAATTGTTGCGTATTTATTAGTGTCACCTAGAGCATTTTGGACATCTACTGGGTAACCAGCATTAGTAAATCCATCGGTCAAAGTTGGGCGGTGAACATTTTCCCAAATAGGAGATGTGGAGCTGTCTGGAAGAATGGCGCATACTCTTCCTTTTTCGGCAGTAGCTGCAGTTGCGTCGGTAGATTCCGACGTTGACTTGCTGCACCCCGTAAGTATGAGAAGAGAAGTAAAAGTTAAAGCAAGAATTTTGGCTGAAAGATTCCTTTGCATTGTTACCTTTCTATATTTATCTCTAGGCGGGAAAACGAAGTTTGACATAGAAAAACTATCAGGTTAAAAGTAGATTTTGAAGGGGTTGAGAGGCACAAACACGCCGTTTTATTTGCTTGACAGGCTTAAGAAATTTCGATATTCGCGAGTGAATTTTGACAGTCGGTGAAGCAGGTACGGCTCGAAACTTATCTGATTAGTAAATTTAGACCAGCCAAAGCAGCACTTATTAATGTGATCTTTTGGAAAAGTTCCTGATTTAATTTATTGATGACTTTTCGACCCAATAATGCGCCGAGAGGAACCATCGGTAGTGCAGGAATAATGTATGAAACTGATTGAAAATTTAGTAGGCCAAGTGCAAATACAAAAGGAACTTTGAAAAGATTTACCATAAAGAAGAGCCAAGCGTTATTCCCCATAAATTTCAGGACAGTATTTTTTCTAAGCAAAAGATAAATACTCATTGGGGGACCGCCCGAGTTAGCTACCATACTCATAAAGCCAGTCATCACTCCGAGGCTTAGACGAAGAGCTTTTGGATAACGAAGGTTTAAACTGAAATTACTACTTTGCAATCTCTGACTAATTGGATAAAGAATGACAAGCAGAATTACTGTTATACCAATTGTTTGCTTTAAGGAATCATTTGTCGCACGAGATAGAAAATAAACTCCAACAAATATTCCAATAATTATTGGCCAGATGAGAGAGCGAAGCATTTTCCACTCAACATGTTTCTTATAAATTCCAATTGCAAAAAGATCTCCAGCAATCAAAAGAATTAACATTACTCCCATAGATTCTTTCGCAGGCAGGATAGTTGCTAAAAGTGCTGCGTTTACTAATCCAATACCACCAATAGAGGTCTTAGAAAATCCAGTCATAAATCCGATTAGCGCTAGCGATGAGATCAAAGCTAAAGACATTTAGTAAAGATAACCTAATTGTTCAAGTTGGAGATCAATCTTGATTCAATCTGGTGGGGTGGGTCGGGCTCGAACCGACGAGGCCGCCATTATGATTTAATGGAAACGACACGGCAATAAAAATATTTCGTTTTATTGTTAACAAGCCAATTTAAGTTATTGCTTGTGTATAATGAATCATTGTTATATTGATCAAAATTAGAATCAAAGTAGGAATGAGAATCTCTTGAGACCAGGATTCGGACAATTTCAGGAAGCCAGTGAAGAGTATTTACTTTTCGCCCAGCAATTTGGCGCAAAAGATATCCTTCTTAATACACCGGCGATTCCAGGCGATGGTGGTCGATGGCAATTACAAGATTTGGTTCATCTTCGACTTCGCGTAGAACAATTTGGTCTCAAACTATCTGCTATTGAAAATGTCCCCACCGGCTTTTATGACCACATCATGCTAAATGGCCCTGCCCGCGACGAACAAATTGAAAATATGATTTTTACAATTCGAAATCTTGCAAGAGCTGGTGTGCCAATTTTTGGTTATCACTGGATGCCCTCGCACGTATGGCGCACTCCGCCGAAGTTGATTCGCGGTGGAGCACTTGCTACAGCTTTTGATGACAATATTGCCAAGAAGTATCCACTGACACATGATCGCGAATACAACGAAGAGGAGATGTGGGCAAATCTTGAGTATTGGATCAAGATCATTACTCCAATTGCCGAGGAAGAGGGAATCCGTCTCGGAATCCATCCTTGCGATCCGCCAGTTGAAACACTTGGTGGAATTCCTCAGTTACTTCGTTCATTTGCGGCTTACAAGCGCTTGGTTGAGATCTATCCAAGTGATAGCAATGCAATTGAATTCTGCCAAGGAACCTTCTCAGAGATGAAAGATGACATTTACGAAATGATTGAATATTTCGTTTCTCGCAAGAAGATTCTTTATGTCCACTTCCGCAACGTTTCTGGCAAAGTTCCAGTCTTCTATGAAGAGTTTGTAAACACCGGATACGTTGATATGTATAAGGCGATGAAGATTTACCACAAGCACAACTTTGATGGTTTTTTCATTGATGATCACGTTCCACACACTCATGGAGATACTCCATGGGGACATCGTGGTCGTGCCTTTGCAAATGGTTATATCCAAGCAATGATCGAAGCAGTTCAAAAAGAATAAGAATTAAAGTAATTTATTTTATTCAGACGCTCACTGGCACAATTCTAAGAAGAGATGAATCCTGTTCAAGTAGTGTGTCGAAAAGTATTCCTTCTAGTAATTTTTTACCACTTTGCTGATATTGTGTGTTATCTCCCAAATTCGTGACTAAATATATCTTTTTTGAATCTAACCGACCCGGCTTAATCAAGCGGGCTTGTGTTGCACCATCAAGTCTGAAGGTAAAGAGTAAATGTTCATCATTAGATTTTACGTATTGAAATGCAGCCCAACGATCTCCCTTACCTTCACGAAGTGGTTGCTCAGTCAGTAGCAAGACTTCAGATTTTTTTATGTGTGGCCGCACAACTTTTTTGTACAAAGCAATGTGAGACCGGAAAGAATCAGATACCCACTTAGGCAGATCAGGCAAACGCTGGGAAAGGCCAAATCCATGCAACATACTGATCCGAGTGAAGTAATCAAGTTGTTTAGTTGTGAGCGCTGGATCAGTGGGATCAAATTTCTGATGAGGCAACGCATCAAGATGCCACCACTGCGAAAATACCCAGTGTAGACAACGCTCGGGACTCAACCAGCCAAATGCAGCCCAAGAAACTTGAAGGCTGTGCTCAGGCCAATCCGGATCACTTAAGTAACTAATATGAGTGCGACGAGACATACCAAGGTCAATTCGTAACCCACCAGAAGAGCAATTTTCAAGTGTTACATCAGGATAGCGGCGGCGGATCTCATCAAGAATTTCATACAATCCCATGTAGTGATCGAAGAGGCCATCACCAATACCATGGCCATGATCAGTTCTATCGCAACCCAACCCCGGATCAATATTAAAATCAATTTTTACCCAATCGCATGCATATTCAGCAATCAATCGATCAAGCGTAGCTAGGGCATACTCCTTAGCGACTGGATTGCCTAAACATAGGTAGCCAAGTAATTTGCCATCTCGTAGTGCCGGGAAATCGGGCCTTTTTTTAGCAATCTGTGCTTTTTCCCCTAACGCTTCAATTTCACACCAAAGACCAAACTTTAAGCCCCGAGAATGTGTGTAATCTGAAAGTACTCGCAATCCCCTTGGAAACCGAGAAGTGTTAACAAGATCCCAGTCGCCACGTTGTTGAACCCAATTAGAGTCTAATTCTGTCGAACCGTACCACCCAGCATCAAGGGTGCAGATTTCCAGCCCAAGATCAACAGCTGCATCAACATTGGCAATAAAAACTTCTTCATTTATGAATTGATCAATATATGGCCACCAATGGTTCCACTCAGTAAGTGGAAAATTCTCACTTACTTCTGGGTACCAATGCTCCCTACCACTTTTAACAAGAGCTGCGGCCAATGCTGAAGGATCGCTTTGTCCTAGCACCAAAACAATAGGGGGTGCACATATAGATTCACCAGGGGCGATTTTTTTGGAAAACCCTTCATCATGCAACCCTCCACTTAGGCGGTAGGCGCCATTACTCAGGGGTTCAAAGCGCATTGTCCAATTGCCTGACCATGCAACACATACCGCGATTTGTTTTTCGAAGTCTCCATTAATCAGAAAATAGGGATGATCGCCATTTGATGATCTGCCAGATAAGGAACCTAATGCATAGTTTGATTCCAAACTAAGGGACTGTGCAACAGGAGCAAACTCCGTGCAGCTTCCAGAAGCCCTAAAAGAGCAAACTTCGTATTTGCCTGGAACTAAATCCAACGATACAGAATCTATGCGATCTATATTAATTAAGTGATCTCCAACATTTCGGACTATGGACCATATTTCAACTAAAGGAGTGGAACTTTGAATGATGATATGTATCTCAATTTCTAGTGCACCCTTATTACCCTTAGCTGAAATAACATGTTCTTCAACTTCTCCTGGTTTCCTGAAAACTTCATGCTTTGTAAATTCGACAGTATTTCCATCCACCCAGCCTTCAGAAGTTGAAACTCCAAACAATGGACCACCTAGGGCAAAATCACTAATATTAGGCAGCGAAAGCCTTTCAAGGAAAACTCCATTATTCTTAGAAAGGCGCAATTCAATTTCACCTTTGGAAATATCCAAAATATTTTTCGACATATCTGGTCCCACTTCCTTTTAACCTAGAGTTAAATTGCGTTGAAAACTTTCTATGTTGTAATCTTTAATTGAGAATTCCCAAAGCACAAGGTTCGTACTTGCCACGGCTTCAATTCAACTTCGACACTTCCATCAGTGTCAAAATTAACAACTTCTAACACATCTTCAGTAGCAGTACAAAATGCGCCCCAAAGCTGATGAAGTGAGGAGTTCAATCCAGGGTGAATCAGTCTGAAACGAGTGGGGTCACCACCAACCTCCTGCATCCGCACTGTAAATTGGGCTCCATTACGTGCTGCAAGAATTGTTACTACAACATTTTCTGGAACGTCGATTTCCCATAGGGTTTCATTTGCTGACATCGGACGACGCTCATTATCTCCTCGGTCAGTGTGAAGGAGGTCGCTTACTAGCGCTGAAGAACGAAGCTCGCGACCTAGCCGTCCAGCAAAAACTGGGTCAAACTTTTCGCTTGGCTGAAATGAGTAACTCAGAGAAAGGTTTCCGCTTTGTTGAGCTGGTGTATTAGTCATCCAATAATTATTCATAACCCATGAAAAAATCACACCGTTTGTTGCCTTGAATTCACGAGCCCAAGTACCTCGCACCACATCAGATACTGTGAACAGTGGAGCATCTGCCGCGGACCAAGCCACGGAGAAATTATCTGCGGTGAGTGTTACGGAATTTTGAATTGTTAGCCACTCATTGCACGCACCAATATGGTGGTCAACTTGAGGATTTACCCAACCTTGTTGACGGTCATATCGAACTATCGGGTTCGAAATCGCAAAAGGAAATGATACATAAACTGACTCTTTAGATAACGTTGCCTCTTTTTGCAGATTGATTCGAACACTTACCTCATCAGAGTGATCAAAAAACTCAACTTCTCGCCGAATGAAAGGTAATGTTTGAGATTTTCCTGTACTTACTAGAGTCCAGCCCCAAGGCGTTCGATGCAATTCAGGATTAAAAAATTCGGCCCCTGTAATTGTTAGATTTACCTCGGGCAAATCTGGAGTGTAATCATAAATACTGCTAACTTCATCTTTAAGTCCACGCCCTTCTGCGCTTCCACCGCCAGCTACGTAGAGAACATCACCAAGAAAGTACCCAGATGTACTATCTAGCAGCTCCACATTGAGTTCTTTATGCCAGAGACTAGTGACTGTTCCGGAATTGACATCAATCTCAATGCGATAATAAATAGTTTCTAAAACTTTTGGAACTTCGCTGGGCTCAGGATTTTTAGTTAAAGGAGATTGGCTCCCTGGACGACTTTCTATTTTTTTATCGCTCAAGATATTGGAAATAGGTAGCAAGCAGAAACCAAATCCCGGCACTTCAGGCAGCTTAGTTCGTAATATTTTAAGGCCATCCACGACCTCGCCTACTTGAAATGAATCAAGTTTGCTATTGGTTGAATCTAGAATAAATTCGTTCTCTCTTATTTCAAAATCGAAGATAAGGTCGCGCTTCCAACTGCTGGGATTAAAAACAAGAATAGAAGGCAGTGAAGAAGCGTTGATTAATTCAGCTAACTGACTTAGGGCTCGTCTCATCTCATCTACGGCTAAACGGTGGCCTCTTTCAATTCGTGCCACTTTCCAGTCGAGTTGGTCAAGACTTTGACGCGAATGGGGGTGCGTCATGGTGTGTGCCCACGTCCATGTATGTTCTGAACCAATTAGCAATGCTCGCCATGCTTCATCTAATGATCCAAAATCAGGGATTGCTCCCTTAGTAAGACTGGCAGATAATGAACTTAGAGATTCAACACCAGGCAACATGGCCTGCGTTCTGCGATGAACGGCTACAGCACAAGCTTGCGTACCAACACCATCCTCCCAAAAGCTGCCACCATCTCCGACTAATTCTGGGAGATTGTCAAATAATGGGCGAACCGAATCTAGATAATCAGCCATAGTGGAGTACTGCAAACGAGGCCACACGTATTTATCACTCCAGCGTTTGATCAAATCAGCGTAACCGTGAGATAGATCTTCATTGTCTGAATGTGTGCCAAGTAATGGGAAATCTGTTGGAAGATAGTCGGTCCGTTCATAACGACGCAAAAAAGTTGTCAGTCCTTGTGCGACGCCTGCAATGGTTGGTGGATCAGCACAAACAAGACGAAGTTGGCTGTAGTGATCTGAAAAATAGGCAAGGACCGAAGAGCCATCAGGTCCGCGCCATCGCACAGGCGACAAAAGGTGGAGGGCGTCGCTATCGGCGTTGCCGCCACGAGTGTGATTTGAAATTCCGACAAATGAATCAATGCCAGCGGCAACCAAGATCGACGGAAGAGCAGAAGTGTAGGATGGAACATCTGTTAAATTCGCATAACGAAGTTGAACTCCATGCTTTCTGCGCAATTCCGCTGCAAAGTACATTGCCCGATAGAAATCTTCCAAACTTGCAATTCCAGAGAGAAGTAGAGCCCATAAAGCATTAACCGAGATACTGCCCTCTCTAAGTGCACTCATTAAATCTTCAATCATTTTTTCACTTCGTGATGCCATAAAGGTTTCAACGTTGAACGAGCCATCTATCGAAAATGAATAATCTGAATTTTGATGAACAATATCTAAAACTTTGTCGATGTTGCGATTATGCACTTCAATCACTTTAGCTTGAACATCGGTATAGCCGATATCGAGGTGAACGTGGGGGATTAGGTGCACCGTCCACTTACGCGATGGATAAATTAGTGACTTAACTTCAACAGTTGCCGAAGCGGTCTTTACCTTCACTATTGCCAACTTCTCACCTAAAAACTCCGGTATTGGTACTCGCATGCGAATATCACCAAATTCGTGAGTGAGATTTTGAAATTGCCGATTGATGATTTTTTCTTCAAGATTAAGCTCAATTTCGACTTGATTAAATTCTGTGAGATTTTCTGCAATAACATCAACTAACTCATGCACCGAACCATTTTCTTCACGGACAAATAGAGGAAGCATCGAAATATGAACTTGTGCTGGTTGTTGCACAAAGTGCTCTTCTACTTCCCGAAGAGCAAGTCGTTCCCAGCCAATCGCGCTACCAAACAACCATCCAAGGTCAGGGCGCATGGCTGGAATTAATTCTTGTGGATCCACTTCAAGAGTCGCAATCGTTGTAATAACTAGACGGTTGGAGCCCGATACAACCAAGCCAGGTGGAATCCATAAATTTCGTCGAATAATGCCAGCTGTTGGCGAAGGCACAGAAGGTCCATGTGATCGATCAACTCGCACAGCGTCAGGTATCACAATCCCGCTATGACCGTTTACTGCAATAAGTAAGTCAGGGCATGGTCCGCTGACTTCACGCGCTTCAATTTCTAGAATGTGCCCATGCTGTGCTGAATTAATTTCACCTTCGAAAAGAATAGTTGCAGAAAGTTCACGAAATCCAGTCGAGGCATTAAGTGGTCCAGGGTGCACTAGAGGCCAATCGGTTTTGGGATCTGATTTACCAACTACGAAGATGGGTTCGCTGCAATCAGCTGAATTAAACCAATCTTGACTGAAGCGAAGTCGCGCGGGAGGAGGCCCACCAATTTCCCAAACATAATTCCCATTCTTAGTTTTAACCATTAGTTTCTACTCATATCGAATCTATGGCCTTACCAGATGCGAGTGCTGGCAATACTGGCGCGATATCATCATCACGTAAGTAGAACGGATAAAAACTTCCTGGTGGATCAACTTTCATCAAAGTTTCACCTCGCCAAAATCCCTGCACAATATCTTCACGGCCATTAGATCCAACTCTGTATTCCACTTGCCGTTCTTGCAATGTGTACTGGATTTGTGCTAACTCATCTGAACGAGCCGAAAAATTCACATATCCATCCACTGCCTTTAGATTTTGCTCTGCATTACCGGGCACTCTCAAAAGTGCTGAATCAGCACCTTCTGGAACTCTGATGTGAACATTACAATCAATTTTGGGAGTGACCTCAAGCATGCCTTTTGCAGGTTCATGACTCACTACCCGCATGAGAGCAGTTTCGACACTCATTCTAAGATTTATAGAAATTTTAACGGGTGTTTCTGTCTCCGAGACTTCTATTGCATATCTCCAAAGATCATATAAGGCACGAGCCCCTGCACCATTGCAGCATTGCATAAGCGCTGTGGCGTCAAGATGAAATCCATCATTCAAAGCCGGGCGTGAACAGAATGCTCCGATTTGTCGCTCAGGCACATTGTCCAGTGTGAAATAGTCAGGAAACTCAGATTCTTCACTTGGGGGTGGTTTAAGTTTTGATACTGCTGATAGAAGTCTTGGAAGTGAGCGCCATTGGCTCTCAATTAAATGATTTCTTCCGTAACGCTCTGCATCTGCAAAATAATTTCGTTCTACATGCTGTCCAAGAAGTAGCGCAATCTCGATCATATCTGTTGTGCAACACAACTCACCATGGCGGCCCCCGATAGCTTCTGGGAACCAACCAAAATCTGTTCCAAGATTCCGTAATTGGTCATAACTAGATTTTGCCCAAGCGATATGCTCTTTTATTTCTTCCACGATACCAAGCTTTAGTACTCCTAGCACAAAGTTTGAACGAGTATGGAAATGTGAACTAAGGTTGCCTTCGGGCACTAAAAATTCACCATTTGCCCCATAACCCTTTGTATGAAGCAGTGCAAAGTTGGTAATTCCTATCGCTAGTTCGCGAGCTGGTTCATATTTTGTAACTTCATAAAGTCGCACGAGCGCTGGAAGAATTGCAGCGTTGTACTCAACCATGACTGGGTCAATATCGTGACGCAAAGTTTGCCATCCCACATTCTGATAATAGACATCAGGAAAATAAAGTCCGTCAACATGTTTTATCGCGATATTCAGTAATCCATCAACGTGTCGTTTGGCTTTTTCAAAATAGCGAGGATCTGCCGTAGATAAATACTTACTTAACATTCCCATCAGAGAGCCTCGTTGTGACCAACTCACTTCGCAAAACTCTCCATCCAGCACAGGATGAACAAATAACGCATCATCTCCCCATGGCTTAGCCCATGGTTCGTTAGGTACCCAAGAGAGACCATCGGAACCGAATTGGCGTAGCACCCAATCCTCGATAAGAGTTGTAGCTTTTTTACTTTCAAGATCTGGTTTAGACATGATCGCGCAAAGAGTCAATGCGTCGAGGAGTCGTCCACTTCCATCTCCATAATCCCAAAAATTATGTACCGCCCGGGGCGGGTTAGCGCGCCACTCGCCTATGAAATAAGTGAGACCTTTTCTTTCAAGATCTACAAGCCTAGTAAGCCCTTGCGAAGCAAGCTTGGCTAGGGCCATTAGGTCAAAAGGATTTAAATTTCCCTCGGTATCTACGGGAGTAGTACTTTTTACCATTTTAATTTACGCCTTTCTAAATTTAGGGATTTGTTCTCATTAGTAATCCTAAAATCTTTACCTATTTACGCCTCCCAAAGTTATTCCCCTCATAAATGCTCGCTGAGCAATGAAATAAAGGATGACGCAAGGTGCAGCAAGCAAAACTGACATTGCCATCAACAAATGAGTCTGACTGGCAGATCTAGGACTGCCTTGGAAAAAGATAAGCCCAATCGGCATGGTGAACTTATTATCATCCGTAAGAAATATTAAGGGACCTGAGAAATCATTCCAAGTGCTAACAAACGTAAATACTGCAACAGTCACTAAAGCGGGTTTTGACATAGGCAAAATAATATAAAGAAAGGTGCGTAGAAAACCCGCGCCATCAATTCTTGCAGCATCCTCAACTGCGCGAGGTATTCCCATGAAATATTGTCTCAACAAAAATATGTAAAAAGCATTTCCAAAAAATGCTGGAACAATCAAGGGATAAAATGTGTCGTACCAGCCAATTTTTTGATAGATAATAAATTGTGGTATTAATAATGCAAAAGAAGGAATGATAATCGCCGAGACTAAAGTTAAGAAAATAAAACTTCTTCCAGGAAAATTTAATCTTGCAAAAGCATAAGCTGCAAAGCTGCATGAACTTACTGTTCCAATAACTACAAGTGAAACAATAAGCACTGAATTTTTTAGATAGTTCAATAATGGCACCTGCTCCGCTAATTCTCGATAATTTTCAAAGTGCAAAGGCCATGGGAACCAAGTAGGCGGCCACTGGCTAATTTGATTAGGTGACTTTAGGGACGTGGTAATTTGCCAGTAGAACGGGAATAGCATAGGTAAAGCACCTAAAATAATTATTGTCAAAACAACGAAATTTTTTGTGCGCCTTCGTTTGCGTGAAGTTGTTATCACGAAATCACATCCCTTCTTGGTTTTCGTAGTAAACCCAGCGTGAACTAGATCTGAATACAAAAATAGTTAGAATTAGCACTATTGCAAACATAACCCAAACTAATGACAGCGCATATCCCATTTTAAAATACACAAATGCATTCCGATATGCATAAAGTAGATAAGTTAATGTGCTGTTATCGGGCCCACCTCTCGTCATTACGAAAGGCTCACTAAACCACTGCCACGAATAAATTAATCCTAAAACGAGAGTAAAAAAAATTACTGGAGTCAACAACGGCAATGTGATATAGCGAAAACTTTTCCAACCCCAAGCGCCATCAACAGCTGCAGCTTCATAAAGTTCAGTTGGGATTCCCTGTAAACCAGCTAGGTAGATGATGATATTTGAACCAATAGCCCACAAATTGACAACGATTAAAGAGCCCAAGGCTGTGTGACTATCTCCCAACCAATTTGGACCTTCAATATTTATTGAGCGCAAGGCGCCGTTTATAACGCCAAATTCAGGATTAAGAATCCAAACCCAAAGAACTGCAATACTTGCTGGTGCCACAACAGTTGGTAAATAATAAACCGTGCGCCAAACCGCGATACTTCTGACTTGGTGATTTAGTAAAACGGCAAGAGTCAGGGATAAAACTAGATTTAGAGGCAGGCCGACAAAAGCCGAGATAGCAATTACTTTTAATGATTGCCAAAAAAGAGGATCATGCATCATGGTTTGATAATTATCTGTGCCAATAAACTTTGGGGTGTTTATCATGTCAAAGTTGGTAAAACTAAGAGTAAAAGATGCGGCTATAGGTACAGCAACCAAAATTACAAAACCTATTATTGCGGGAGCTACAAAAATGTATCCAGCAATAGCCTCACGTGTCCGGGCACGCAGTGGAGTATGACGCGGGAAGTCAAAATATTTGCCTAGATTAATTTTTCTTTTTTTGGCTTGCAAAGCTACCATGGCAATAATTTCTCGCGATGCTCTGCTGCAAAGAGTTTATCTGGCTTTGATTTATTTAATTGAAGATAATTACTTCTTTGATAAGTTAAACAAATTTTACCTGGCGGATTTATCTCCATGACCGTCCTGCCTCGCCATGACAGGTCATAAGCTTTGCCAGCAATTACAGTTCTTTCTTTTGACTCAGGGAGCCCGTACTCCATTATTATTTCATCGCCTGCGGCTAGTCCGGTAAGATAAAACCATTCGCCTTCGCCTAAATTAGTTGATTCTTTTGAGTTTACTGTGATTCTGATTGGTCCAGAGTTTCCAAAGGGCTTCCGCAAATCAACTGATCCTGAACGACGCATTACTATCCGGAGTAACCCAACAAAGGGATCATCGCTATATACATGCGCAATCTCGGTTTCTCTGGAGATAGGAACATTAATAATTAATTTTTGGCCATCGTCTTTCACGCCGTGGCGCCAGAATAAATAGATGGCTCGAATCCCGCTTCCTATGCAGCAACCTTCTAAACCTTGATCCCAACCAAGGTAACTATTTGGAAGCGCACAGCAAGCAAAACTACCAATTGTCGCTGCGACTAGGTTTTCTGAAACTGGCCCATTAAATAAGCCTTCGACATCCTTAATTTGATTTTCAAGCAATTGATTGCGTGCACAACGTTCTACTACATTCCAGTAATCACCTATTTTATTCTCGGTCAGTAAAATACCGATCTCAATAAAGTCTGCGAGTCCACATGTTTCACAAAAATCCCCCCAAAAGTAATCTGATGCAAACCCAATTCCATCTGCAAGCCAGCCGAAGCTGCTGATCTGCGTAATTGTGAAGTCATAAACTTTTCGTGCCCAATTAATAAGATTCTCATCTCCCAGTGCGATCCCACAACGGAGCACTCCCAGGACGGTGGGAAGTACACCACCACTGTGTGTGTGGCCAACGTAACTTCCGTCAGGGGCAATAGCACCTGATCGATCAATGTAATTTAGGGCCAAACCGAGTGCTAAGCGTTTAGCCTCTTTATCGTCAAGCAGCTCTGCGTATTCGACTAATCCACCTAGCAATGTTGTTCGATACCCAGGGGCTTTTAATGCCGATGCCACCTTGGGATCAAACTTCGCAATGGTTCCATCAGCATCAAGCCATCGGTCATCCCGCCATTCGCTACCAGGGAACCAAGCGTATTTGCCCTCCCATTGAGCCACATTTGCAAGACGATTGGAAAGTCGAACGAGGTGTCCTTCCACAACATTAGAGCCTGAATTTTGAAACCAAGTATTCAGTCCGAGAAATACGCGGCTTTGACAAAACATATCCGCTGCATAAGTTGATCCATATTCTGGTTTGGCGTCGTTGTAAAACAGGCCGTCTTCTCCTGCCCGGGAGAGCATAAATTTTTTCAAGATTTCTTCATCTTCCAAGTGCAGAGATGAACCCGTCATTAGCCGGCCCCGAATTAACGCATCAATCCAACGCCCTGACATATCGCAGTAATCCCAACTTTGATGCTTAAGCTGAGGAGGTTTACTAATGAGATCTGTCCAAAAATAAGGCTGACCCCCGCGCTCGCGATCGATGCGATGACCGATTGCAGTCATCGCATCAAAAGCCGATTCTTGCCATAAACTCATGGCTATTAGCTAATTCGGAGATCTAGAGATCTTAGGTAAAAATCAAAAGGAGAGGGCTGATTAGGCCTTTCCTTCATAATTTACCCTCCGTCTCGGCCGTCAAAGTAGCTACAAACTCTTTTGCCGTTATCTTCCCTTCGAGTAATTTCGTATTCCAAGTGGGGTCGATGACTTTCCCGTATACCTCACCCCAATTTGGTGTATAGATGCTGAAGTTCTTAACATTATTAAGGGAGTTGGCACACGCATCACCACCAGGAATATTCACCCAGGGAGTATTTAGCAAAGCATCAAATTCCTTAACAATTGCACTACCGCAAGCGGCACTAGTTTTGGCAAACGGCACCATGGCATCTTGTGTCACTGTCCACCAACGTAAGAAGTCCCATGCGGTGTCTATATTCTTACTATCTTTAGAGATGATCATGTTTGAACCCCAAACAGGTCCAACACTTTGTCCCGAAGAACCAACAGGAAGGGTCATCATTCCTAGATTCTTAATTGCATTATCGTAAGGGCCCATTTGCCAGCAGCCATCAACCACCATCGCAGTTTTCCCTGATTGGAATGAATTTCCACTCTGCTTGAAAATTTCTTCAGTGCTAAGGGTTGGTGCGACTTTATATTTGTAGATCAGGTCTTGAAGTAATTGCCATGCACTCTCAACCTGTGGTTGCTCAACTGCTAGTCGAGGTGTAGCACCGCTTGAATCGAGGAAGCTTCCCATACCATTCGATGCGGCAATTGCTTGCCAACCACCGTCCCATCCTCTTAGGTATCCAAGTGTTGTACCCCACTGAGTTGTTTTGCCATTTTTTACAACGGTTAATTTCTGTGCAGCTGCGAGAAAGTCATCCCAAGTCCATGCAGCAGTTGGATAAGTAACTCCTGCTTTATCAAAAAGATCTTGGTTGTAGAAGAGTTGCATACCACACAGCGTGCCTGTTGGAAATGCGTCAATATGTGTTCCATCAAACTTTGCTAAATCATATGCTGTTGTGCGGACTTTACTGTCATCACTGAGAAGTGGGTCGCTGGCAATACGATCATCAAGCCGGAGAACTTTTCCGCTTTCAACCAATCGCAACGCAGACGAGGCTGCTTGGAAAATATCTGGAGTTTTCCCACCGGTAATGGCGAGTTGCAGTTTCTGCTCATACTGCTCGTAAGGAAGAATGGTTACGTTAATGGTTGTACCAGGGTGAGTCTTCTCGTAAAGCTTAGCAACAGTCTTCACGGCGGCATCAACCGAAGCACCAGTTTGCCAAGTTAGAATATTGACGGTACCCCCAATTATTGGGGCTTCGACAACAGGGGCACTCTCTGATTGTGCAGCATCCTTATCCTGACTTGCCGAACTGCACCCAACTAAAGAGACGATAAGAAAAGTCAAAGCTATTGAAATCTTTGCTTTTCTATGCACATTTTTAGTTTTTTGAATTCTAGAAATTTCCATACTCATCTCCAATTTTTTTATGGGGGAGCTTTGTAATTTGTACTTTGCCACTCCAAAAATTAGTTGTCAAGACTTTAACTATTAGTATTATTTATAATTTTAATAAATGTTGTATGACAAATTTCAGGAAAGCAATCACTTGCATCATTTAATTGAACCCAATGTCTTGTTCAATTAACTAAGAAATGGGAACCAATTTCGAAGTAATAAAATAGAGTTAACACAGAAATAGAATTAGGTGCGGAAATTTTTATATTTTGAATCAAACTTGGTGGGGCGGGTCGGGCTCGAACCGACGACGGCCGGATTATGAGTTCGGAAGCGATGACTGGGAGTAGCACGGTTGAGCGTGGATTACGAAGGAGCAACTTATAGTTTACGTTCCGACACCACTTAATGAAAGTTCAAGTTGGGTTGTGATGTGCACCAAATGTGCACTAAATGTGCACCGATTGGGCGTTACTTGGCTTTGTACCCTGCAGGACACTTTGGCTTAGCACCTTTAATGGTTTTTACTGCTTTGCCTTTAAAGCACTTGAGCGTCTTAACGGCGGCCTTAATTGCAACTGGGGTAGGAGATGCAGATGCAGATGGTGCAACTTCCTTTGGTTTTTCTTGCGTTAACTTCACTTTGAGCGTTGGAGCTGAAAAGGTGAAGTTCTTTGCGCTTAAGCTTATCCATCCATCTTTTTCGCTGACCAACTCAGATGCAATCTCTTGAGTGGATCCATCGCCAGAAGTAATTGAGATTTCAGCGCGTATTGGCGCGTTGCTAAAGCCATAGATGCATCGAGCTACATCTGCGCGCATCACTAAGTCATAGCCACCTCGCGCGACATCTCCATTTGCCTCAAAATGAGGAGATGCAACTTTGTAAATTAGTGATCCAGAGTCCTTATCAAAAACGGGTGGGCCGGAAGAATAAGTTAGTGAATTTGTTGTAACCAATCCTGCCAATGATCCCGCATTGGAAGAACATTCATTTAAGATTCCTTCATTAATTGATCCAGCATGGTTAAACATATTTTTGAAACTCCAGTACGTTTTAGTCGTAGTCGCTCGATCTAGATAAAGTTTGCTAAAACCAGTTAACAATTCCATGGCGTTTGGATGAGTAATATTTGTTATGGTTTGCCACACGTCACTTTCCAAGCCGCGTGCTCCACGACAACTTATGTCCTTCCTGCAGTCAGCTAATTGTTTAATCATTTCAGGCGAAAGATCTGTAACTGGCACTACAAAATCAAGTGCAGCAACCTTTACCGGTTCTGCTTCTACAGAAATCTCTTGCCCTTTTTTCCAATTACTAATTGAAATCTGTGGCAAGGACAATCGACCGTGGAACCACCCAGATAGCTTCTCGCCCATTCGAAGAGTTAGTCCGAAACGATATTCAGCCGGGAATTCAGCGGGCAAGAGGCAGATTCCAGTTTCAACTCGAGCACATCTTTTACCCTCTGGCGTAGTTAGCGTGCCGCGATTCCCTCCGGTAGGCAATAATTCAATAGGCGCATAATTGCCAGAAATTTCGGCAATCGGAGTGATACTTGTGTTTATTTCGCCATATTTAAAAACTTGATCCTTTGCCTTTTTAAACATGGTTACATTTGTACTTGCTAAGTATTTATTGGTGCCAGCTGAATTTTTTACCCCTGGAAAGTTCCAAATTGCCCCATAGGTAGTGCTGTTGGGAAGATTAAGTGCCACGTTTTCGGCGATGGCATACTTCTTATCAAAAGTAATTGTTCGAACTAATTCACCGGGGATGCGCTTTCCTGACGAGTCCTGCGCCCAAATCCCGACTATGCATGACAATTGGAACTCTTCTTTGCAAATATCAAAATTTAATATCTGATAAAGATCAACTTCCCCCACGCACTTAGAGTCATATAAGCTGTCGCAAAGGAAAGATTGATCACCATTCATTTTGTAAAGAGCGGTAGCGCCGAGATCTTGACTTTCATCAAGATTTAAACCCCACGATGGCACATGAGGTCGCGCTTTTGCGTCAGCTTGAGCAAAAGTTAAAAGTGCTTGATCTGCGGTTGCTGGCCCAACTGCCATAGTAAAAACCGAAAGAGTCAGAATTGTTCGGCTGATCCAAATTCTCATATGTCGGACCCCAAACTTCATTCATTATGTGTAGCGATTTAAACCATTAAAGCACAGTATTGAGTTGTGGCATATGGGGTGGGGCGGGTCGGGCTCGAACCGACGACGACCGGATTATGAGTCCGGGGCTCTAACCAACTGAGCTACCGCCCCCTCTGGTGAGAGTTTATTGGAATCGCCCCCAATTTTGCTAAATCTGTCGGGGTCCGAGGCGGGTTTATTAACTCTGAAGGCCTCTTATACATATCTCCAACCTCCAATTAAATAATAATGCAAACAATCGGAGCAAAGGTAGAAGAGTTGAGTAAGGTGAAGAGATGGACTCGTTGTCGGAATCTAACGAGCCTTTCGTGAAGGGATTCAGGATTAAATGAATCAAGGAAAGATTTTCCCGCAAGAGCCAACGTGGACTCCAAAAGTTACAAGAATGAGAGCTGGTTGCGCTCGAAGAATCATTGATCCTCCAATAGGGACTCGAACAGAAAATTGGGGAGCATCGAAAGTTCATGTGACGACAGGTGTACACAATCACATCACTGCTACTGCAATGGCAATTCTTTCGGAAAATGGAGAGTCACATTTTATTGTTTCGATTGATTGGGGTTGGTGGCAGGGCATAAAAGATGACTTGCTAATAAGAGGTGTAATAATTCAAGAGCTCGGAATCAACGAAAACCAATTGCTATTACATTTAACGCACACCCATGCTGGCCCGACGACTTCCTCTGATGTAGCGGAATTAGAGGGCGGGCAAGCTGCGATCGAGTATCACGGCGTTGCAATCGAAGCAATTGTTTCGGCTTGTCGACAAGCATTAGCGGAGAGCGTTTTAGTGGATGTTACTTGGGGATACGGCAAGTGTGCCCTTGCAGTTAATCGCGATCTACCATGTGGATCAGAAGATATCGTGGCATTTAATCCAAACCAGCCGGCAGATGACACCCTTGCTGTTGCACGAATATCTGACTTAAACTCCAAAACTATCGGAATTATTATTAACTATGCATGTCACCCGACAACACTGGCTTGGGAAAACTCCTTGGCATCTCCTGATTTTGTTGGGGCAGCAAGGGATTTAATAGAAAGCAAGCACGATGCACCAGTGCTTTTTTTGCAAGGCGCATCGGGAGACCTTGCACCTCGCGATGGATTCACGGGAGATACGCGAGTGGCGGATAAAAATGGAAGAGTTTTGGGATTTGCTACCTTGTCGGTAATCGAAAATATGCTCCCACCGTCAACTCGGCTTAAGTTCTTGAAGACTGTTGAATCAGGAGCCCTTTTAGGTGAGTGGGGCGAAGAGAAGTTTATTCCAGAGACAAAAGATTCATTTCAGCGCATAGATCTGGCGGTACCACTCAAAGTTATTCCTAGCATCGAGGAGCTTGAAGAACTTTGGAAGGATGTAGATCCAAATGCTCGAAGCGTCAGAATTAAGCGGGCAAAGAAATTACGAGAGGGATATCTCCGCGAGGCGGGAACGACGCATCCAGTTTGGATTTGGAGATTTGGCGAAGCGGTATTCGTCGCACATCCGGGCGAGGCATATTCTAAATTTCAAATTGAACTCAGATCGCGTTTCCCTGACCGTGTAGTTTTTGTTCTCAACTGCACCAATGGCCCAGGTTATGTTTATGTACCTACAGCTGAGTCGTATGACCGAGGGCGATACCAAGTTTGGCAAACCTTGCTAGGTCCTGGAGCGCTAGATGAATTAATTGAACGCGTCGGAGAAGCAATCAAATCTTTTCTGTATCCAGCTTAAAAATATTTGTTTCTTTTGTGAGATCTTTAACTCTGCAACGGTGTTTTTAAGGAATACCTGAGCGTAAAAAATGGAAATAATGTCAGTTTTACTATCTGTTTTATCATAGAAAAAAAGTGGTAGCACTGTGACCATTCCCTAAACTTCCGTTAATTAGTCAAAAGTGCCCAAAGCGAAAACCAAACTCAGAATAAGAAATCATACACTCTCTCGAAAGGGAATAACATGAACAAATTCTCACGAAATCGAAAAAAATCTTTATCGGCCGCAGTGGCGGTCGCTTTGATTTCCTCGATAATGACAGTTGCTGGACCTGCTGAAGCCGCAAAAACTGAACTCGTAGTTGGCTCGACACAGGGTATTCCACAACTAAATCCAATTATTCAAACTTTCGCAGCCGAAGTTACACTTTGGCCGCTTCTTTGGTCAGGACTCACGCGTCGTACTGTTGACGGCACCGTAAAACCTGATTTAGCTAAATCTTGGAAAACAAATGCATCGGGAACTACTTGGGTATTTACATTAAGTCCCGGTGCAAAATTCTCTGACGGTAGCCCACTCGATCCAGCAGCGGTAAAAGCTACTTTCCTCTACGTCTTAGAGAAGAAAACAGTTTCACAGCGCAAGAGCGAAATCGATATGATCAAAACGATGACAACAACAAAAGACACCATCACCTTTGACTTGAAAACTCCAAATGCACTCTTCTCTGAAGGTGTTTCAGATATTCGCATTATCAAGGTAAGCGAAGTCAAGAACTTCAACAAACACCCAGCGACTTCAGGCCCATTTATGGTCAAGACTTTTAGCCCAAATGTGGCGCTAAAGCTTGTTCAGAATCCAAAATATTTTGGACCAAAGCCTAAAATAACTGGAATCTCTTTCGTGAAGGCAGCAGATCCAACGGCAGCGGTAACCTCATTACGTTCAGGGGATATCGATTTCATGTATGAACTTCCGCTCGTCGATGCTGCACCACTAGCAAAAGATCCAAGCCTCAAGATTGTTAAAGCACCAGTTTCTAGTATTCCTGTGGCTTGGGAGATGGACCTAACATCGGCACCATTTAATAACGTTAAAGCACGTCAAGCGTTAGCGTATTCAGTAAACCGGCAGGCCATGCTAAATGCCGCGTATTACGGCTTTGGAACAGTTTCTACTTATGGCACGATCGTGGCAGATAAGAGCAAATGGCAATGTGGAGCTGCAGCTGGGCTAACGCAATATACATTTGATCTCGAGAAGGCCAAAGCCCTATTCGCTGAAGCAGGAGTCACTTCATTTACTTGGTGGGGAGTTTCCGGAATATTGCCAGAGTTTGACGCTATGGGTCAAATACTTCAGGCCGATCTTAAGAAGATTGGTATCGATATGAAAATTGAGAATAATGAAGTTGGAATCTGGGCTGCTAAGTTTTATCCTGCAGGAAAGAGTTATCCAAACTTAGTTGTTCCTAATTACTTCTCACTCCAGTACGAACCTGCCTATTCGATGTTCTTCCCAAAGACTGGTGGGTTTGAAGCTAACTGGAATAATGCGCAGTACGACGCCGCCTACGATAAAGCAATTGGAACTGTAGACGCCAAGGAACGCGCAAAATTATGGTGCGTTGGAATGAAAATGGAGAATCAGCAACTACCTATCATCTCCCCATTTACTTTCGACAAACTACATGCTTCGCAGAAGAATATTTCCGGCATTTGGGTAGAAAGCACTGGAGATGTTCATCTTGAAGGTGCAGTAATCAAGTAGTCAAAAGAAAATAGCAAAGGAGGCTTGGGAGTATGTTGAGGTTTTTGGCAAGGCGCCTGTTTACTAGCGGTGTTGTATTGGTAATCGGAATGGTTCTTGTCTTCCTCTCCATCCGTATTTTGCCGGGAGATCCGGTTCTGGCTAAATATGGGGCGTCCATGGGCGCCACTCCTGAAGCCCTCGACGCTTTGAGGAAGGAAGCCGGTTTGGATCGTCCCATGCTGGTCCAGCTTTTCTCATGGCTGGGAGGAATGCTTCATGGCGATTTAGGAAACTCATATTTTTCTCAGCTTCCCGTGAATCATTTAATCGCAGAAAGACTTCCCACAACCCTTGAATTAACTTTCCTAATTGTTTTAGTCACATGTATTTTTTCGGCGATCTCGACCTTACTATCGGTGCGGAATCCTGGTTCTAAGATTGATAAAATATTGGGTCACTTAACTTCGCTAGGTTTGTCTATTCCTAATTTTATAATTGGAATAATTCTGATTCTATTATTCGCATTAACCTGGAAGGTTTTACCTTCGCGAGGGTTCATCCTGCCGTCAGAAGATTTATTGCAGAACTTAAAGTTAATGATATTGCCCACATTTACCGGAGCACTTGTCGCGATTCCTTACTTAACAAAGTATTTAAGAACGTCGATGCTTGAGATTAAAGTTGCACCTTTTGTGCGAACAGCGGAGGGAAAAGGCCAATCAAATTCGAAAATTTTGTACCGACATGTATTACCGAATGCATTGATTCCGACCCTAACGATGCTGGGCCTCATTGTTGGCTACACATTGGGTGGCGTATTAGTGATCGAATATATGTTTGGTTTACCAGGAATCGGCTCACTCGCGATTGAGAGTGCAGCGACACGCGACTACGCGATTTTGCAAGGCGTATCAATTCTAATAATGGCACTCTTCCTAACTACTTCACTTTTGTTCGACCTACTCTGCGGGTTTTTAGATCCAAGAATTAGGGTGGATCAATGAAATGTGTGCGGACATGAAGTTGAGAAGTCGGTGGGCAATGCTTAAAGAGATTAGGCGATTCTTGCCTTTTTCCGCTATTGGAATAATGATAATAATAATTGCTTGCTTGTTCGCAAATTTCTTCGCCCCCTATGATCCATTCGAGATTGGGCTGTCTGCACCTTTTAGTCCACCGAGCTGGGCACATATCAGTGGAACGGATGATTTAGGCAGAGACTTATTTTCGCGTATTTTATATGGTGGCAGAATCACGTTACTGATCTCGTTAGTTGCAACGACAATAGCTTTGATTATTGGAACTGCTTGGGGCTTTGCAGCTGGAATCTTAAAAGGTTGGACTGATGAATTTCTAATGCGCACGGCAGATGCGATGATGGCAATACCTGCAATCTTGTTTGCGCTCGTTTGTATATCTGGGTTAGGGGCCAGTGTCTTGTCATTGACAGTCGTTGCTGGCATCTTGCTGGCACCTTCAACGGCACGTATGGCACGAAGCGCAATCTTGGTTGAGATGGAAACGGATTATGTCATCGCAGGCATCGCTTCTGGTTTAAGTAGGTGGCGATTGATTTGGAACGAGATATTGCCCAATATCGCTTCGCAACTTCTGGTGCAATTTAGTTTGAACGCTGCTGCCGCCGTGATGTTGGAGGCGACTCTGAGTTTTATCGGCTTAGGAGTTCAACCTCCCAACGCATCATTAGGAACTCTAATTTTGCAGGGCTATGCAAAGATATGGAACTCTTATTGGTTTGTGCTGTTTCCTGGGGCACTAGTTACAATTACTATTCTTCTCTTCAATTCTTTGGGTGAGCACGTTCGACTATCTATGGATTCAGTGAAATCCTCATCATGACTAGTACATTAGAAGTTCGCTACCTTACTATCAGCGTCCCTTCGCCTAGTGGTAAGAAATTAGCAGTCGACGGAATTTCATTTACGATCCCAGCAGGTAAAAGGATTGCTCTAGTAGGTGAATCGGGCAGCGGAAAATCTCTAACCGCTTATGGCCTAATGCGCTTATTACGAGAACCAGTCAAATTAGAATCCGGAGAAATTTGGTTAAATGGACGCGATATTACGAAACTCGACCAAAAGGAATTTCGGAAAGTTCGTGGTGGGGAAATTGGAATGGTTTATCAAGATCCGATGTCAGCCCTAAATCCAATTATGAGGATAGGCACTCAGATTGTTGAGAGTATCCAAATTCATTCGGCAATGAATAAGACTGAGGCAAGAAAATCAGCAGTTGAATTATTGGAGAAAGTCGGCATACATAGCCCAGAGGAGAGTTTTAATTCTTTTCCATTTGAGATGTCGGGTGGAATGTTGCAGCGTGTCGTGATTGCGATGGCTTTAAGTGGGAATCCAAAGGTACTAATAGCTGATGAAGCTACTACAGCTTTGGATGTTACAACCCAATCAAGAGTTTTGCATTTAATTAATGGACTTGCCAAGGAAAGAGGACTTTCTGTACTTCTAATTACTCATGATTTGGGAGTCGCGGCACAGTTTGCAGATGAAATTGTTGTGATGTATGCGGGGCGAATCGTCGAGTATGGAGACATCAGAAATACCTTTTCAAATCCACTTCATCCATACACGCGTGCTCTTTTAGATTCGAGATGCGATTACACGATGGATCATTTGCAACCGATCAAGACAATCGTTGGCCAACCTCCCAGACCGGAGAATCGACCTTCTGGATGCGCATTCGCTCCACGATGCGAATTCATGAAAAATTCTTGTGAGGTTTCAGTTCCTATGCTTGAAGTTCTAGAGGGAAGTCGTGTGGCATGCTTTCGCGCAGAAGAACTTCATAAAATCTCGAGAGCTCGATAGATGAAAATGAATAACGAAATTGTGCTGGAAACTCAGTCGTTGACCAAAATCTTCCATGGAGCTAGAGGAGATGTAACGGCGCTGGATGACGTGTCGTTTTCAATTCCAGAAGGCAAGACTTTGGCGTTGGTGGGTGAGTCTGGAAGCGGTAAAACGACGGCAGCTCGATTAGTTTTAGGTCTAGAGACTCAAAACTCTGGAACTGTAAGCGTTCTAGGAAAAGATCTTTCCTCGCTAAACAAAAAGGAATTGCGAAACTTAAGGAGATCTATTCAGGTCGTTCAGCAGAATCCCTATAGTCAATTGAATCGCCGCCATTCAGTTCAAAGGATTGTTGAGACTCCGCTTTTGGCATTTAATGAAGGAAGCGCAATTCAAAGAAGAGACAAAGTGGTTGATTTGCTTGAATCTGTTGGACTTGATTCAGCATATTTAAATCGACGCCCACACGAGTTATCTGGTGGGCAATGTCAAAGAGTTGCGATCGCGCGCGCGCTTGCGATAGACCCAAAAATTGTTGTTCTGGATGAGGCGGTTTCTGCATTAGATGTATCGGTGCGTGCACAAGTATTGAATCTACTGCGCAAACTTCAGATAGCGCGCAATCTCACATACCTTTTTATCACTCACGATCTTGGCGTTGCACATTATCTGGCGGATGAGATTGCAGTTATGTTTCGTGGAAAAATTGTAGAAAAAGGTGATCGGACTCAGATTTTTAGCAATCCCCATCATCACTACACCAAGAACTTGATTTCTTCGGTGCCATTAGCCGAACCGCCAGAAGCTGAAATTGAAGCGATTTCAGTGGATACTTTACCAATCCCAAATTCAGCAGATGCGTGTTCATACAGGACTCGCTGTGCTGTCGGTTTAGCCGAATCAGAATGTGGCACAAAAGAGCTAAAGATTTCCTTAGCTGGATCGCATGAATGGCTTTGCCATTTTCCACTAGAGAGTAAGATTTAAATTATGTCATCTGTTGTAGTTATCACTGGTGCGGCCTCAGGCATAGGCAAAGGGATCGCAAAGAAAATGGCAAACGGTTACTCACTCGTACTTGTTGATGTGAATTCTATTTCTCTAAACGTCGTAGCGGAAGAAATACGCAAGGAAGGTGCGATTGTATCGATCGTGGTGGGAGATGTTTCATTACGCGAAACCCATAAAAAATCGGTAGCGGAAGCAGCAAAAATTGGGACGCTAACTGGGTGGGTAAATTGCGCTGGCATTGGTGGAGTTTTTCCGTTGCATGCTCTACCAGAAAACCAAACTGATGTGATGAAAGTTTTAGAGGTAAATCAAATTGGAACAATGTGGGGTTGTGCGGAAGCAGTTAAGTCTTTTACAGATTCGAAAGTGAGCGGATCAATAGTTAATATCTCCTCCGTACATGGAAGGAGGGCCTATCTGGATCATGCGGTTTATGAAATGACAAAGGCCGCAATCGATGCTCTAACTAGAAATGCCGCGGTCGTTTACGGCCCATATGGAATACGAACTAATTCGGTTGCCCCAGGTGCGGTTATGAGTGAGGCTATGGAACAGAGTTTTGTAGACGCGCCTGATCCTCAGGGTAGACGTCAATGGCTTGAGATGACAACGCCATTAAAGAGAATTGCGCAAACTTCGGAAATCGCGGAGGTCGTGGAGTTTCTAATTTCGCCACGTTCATCGTATTTGACGGGCCAAAGCATTTGCGTTGATGGAGGATGGACTGCATCCTTAGGAATAAGTGAGCTTGATCAAAAGTTGGCTTTGAAGTATGGCTTGAATGAAAAAACTGGATTACCAAACAAAAATGATTAACTCCCAGGCCATAAACCAGCTTTTTCGTCAATTCAAATAGGTGGGCCTCATGGATAGTAGATCGTCATTCAATGCATTTGTATTTGCTCAAACTTTTAATCGCCAAGAACCAAAGGTGGTTTTAGCCGAACTTCAAGGTGCAGGATTAACTGGAATAAATCTTGCACTGAATTATCACAGTAGCCGAGATTTCCTTCTTCGCCAGGGGCCGCATTTAGAGTATTTGCAGGAAGGCTTTCACTATTATTTTCCAAACTTCAGTTCTTACAACGAGAGCGCGATAAAGCCAGCCCAAGGTAGTTACTATGAGAATAATCTATTACTAGATTTGATCTCAGAAGAAACGAGAAGAGTAGATTTTGATCTAAATGCTTGGTGTGTTTACCTCCATAACTTTAATTTAGGATCTCGAAATCCAACTGCGACAGTTACAAATGTATATGGCAATCAATTCTTATCTGAACTATGCCCGGCTCACCCAGCTGTGCGCGAGTATGCAATAGGGCTCTCAAGAGATCTTTGTTCTCGTGGAATTAAAAAATTGTTAGTCGAATCAGTTCGATTTCACGGTTTAATGCATGGCGAACATCATGAACGCTTTTTCCTGCAGATGAGTAAAATAACTGAGTTTCTTCTTTATCTTTGCTTTTGCAATTCATGCACAACCGAGTTCTCAAAGCGCGGTGGAGATCCAGAAGCGTTGCGAAATAAAGTAAAATTCGCCCTGGATAATTTCATTAATGAAAGCGATTCTTGGCTTGGCTTGAAGCTTTCAATCACAACGCTTCAAGAGATTCTTGGATCTGAAATCCTTATGTACTTGTCTTCCAGGGAAGCAACAGTAACTTCTCTTTATGCAGAAATATGTAAGGTAGCTCAAGCCTCAGGAGTACAAGTTCAATTCCTAGATCCATCCACTTTGCAGGATAAAGATTCTCTCCACCCCTTAGATGACGCGTGGTTGGCGGGGCATGACGCGAAAGCGATTGGCAATCTTGTAGATATATTTGAACCGATCTTCTTTGAGACCAAACTTAGTGATATTGCCCAAGTTGTATCTCATTTTCAAAAAGAATTAACTTCACCTGTCGCGGCAGCGGTCTCGCCTATGTACCCATACATTTCAAATAAAGCAGAGTTAGTTGAGAAAGTAGCAGGATTATTGGCCTGCGATATTAAGCAAGTTGATTTTTATTTGCTTGATGTTATGAGGAAAAGGGACTTAGTTTGGATAACTGAGGCAATTACTGCTGGCTAGGGGATTTAACTAACCGAGCTACTGCCCACACGCTAAATCTTAGGGGTTCACCTCCATGAATTTTCACTTGCGAGCGGGAATACTTACTGATTATGCGCAAATCAATCTCAATTTTCCTCTCCTTCGCCTTGCTTGGGCTGGGCACCGTTTCAGCAAAGGCAGAAGATTTCACCTACATATTCCCTGTCGCAAATTGCACGGTGAAATATGCACATTCTCATCATGATTATCCAGCCACTGACATGTTGACTAAAAAAGGCTGCTCTTTCGTGGCACCAATTGATGGAGTAGTTGAAGATGTAAATTCGAAAGATATATGGAGCAGTAAAAATAATAGAGGTCAAGATCGTGGTGGATTATCAGTGTCAATTATTGGCATTGATGGTGTGCGTTATTACGGTTCACATCTAATTAGCATTGCAGATGGAATAGCGCCGGGTGTGAATGTATTAGCCGGAGATTTGTTAGGGAAAGTCGGATCATCTGGTTCTGCTCGTGGCACAGCACCGCATTTACATTTTGGAATTTCTTGGCCAACAAAAGCAGGGGATTGGAAGATTAGACGTGGTGTGCTTTATCCGTGGCCTTATTTAGATGCGTGGAAAGTGGGAGAAAATTTATCTCCAGTTAATGCTGTTGCAAAAAAGAAGAAGAGCCTTGGATAAATCCAAAGCTCTTCTTGCAAGAAACTAGCGGTTAATTAGCTAGGCACTACTTGATCGGCCTGTGGACCTTTTGGTCCTTGGACGATGTCAAAAGTTACTGCCTGACCTTCATTGAGTGATTTGTAACCGTTTCCTTGAATGGTTGAGTAGTGAACGAAAACATCTGCTCCGCCACCATCAACTGCAATGAAACCAAATCCCTTTTCTGAGTTGAACCACTTAACTGTTCCTGTTGCCATTGAGCTTTATCCTTCGGTATGTGGGGACTCCTGTGAATTCCACAGGCGCCAGTCTTTCTCTTTCACAGCGATACCGAACAAAGCCGTCTTCCGGGGATTAACCGGCCGAGCCAAGAAACGGGTACTGCCAAGCGTTGGACTGCCCAGAAGTCTACCTGAGGTTTAGGGTCTGTCTAGATCTCGGTCTTTGCTTTTCAGGCTCAGCAGAAGTTGTTAATTTGGGCGATCTGGTTATTTTGCTGCAAAAGGAGCATCATTTGCCCCCTCCTAAATAAATACTGGTCAGTAGTTAAAGCGGTAGGAATCTCGTAGGTGAACTGGGGAAGGTCGCACCTGAGAGGCAAGTGCACCGCATGCAGGGCCAGGAGGAGTTATGGCAAGTGCAAATAATGCACGCGCTAAATTAAATCAGCATTTCGTTTCGGGCTGGATAGAAATATTTGCAGCACCGAAAGCATTGCTTCATCATGTCGAATGGTCACTAGAACGTGCGCTGGAATGCAAGTTGCAATTGACCTGGAGTGCACAGCCTTTGACTCCGGGAAGTTTTCAAACACGTTTACGTTTTAGTGCACCCTCTGGTCGGGCAGGTGAGATCGCAACAGCGCTCGCCGGTTGGAATTATTTACGTTTTGATGTTTGTGAAATGGGTGGACGAGATAGCGATGGGGCAAGATATTTAGGTACTCCATCACTTGGTTTGCATCATGCAACTGTTGGAAAAAATGGCGACGTTTTAATCTCTGAAAATCAGATCGGCGCAATTTTGGAAAGTTGTTACAAGCGCGGATTAGATTTTGAAGAGGAGTTTGCTAAAGCATTAGGTGCCGAATGGGAAGCAGAGCTTTCTCCGTACCGTGAAGGCCAAGAAAGTATGCGCTGGTTACACGCAACAGGTTAACTTTTTAAAGTGGAATGTTTCCGTGCAGGCCGCGATTAGCCGGAGCTTGCAAAATCGCTTGCGCTAAAGCAGTTCGGGTAACTGTGGGTTCCAAGATTTCATCAACTACGCCAATTTCAATTGCGCGTGCTACGCCACCAGAGATTTTTTCATGTTCGGCAGCAAGTTCTAACTCCATTTCAACCCGTTGGTCTTCTGGTAAATCAGCCAAAATTCTGCGATGCAATACTCGAATCGCAGCTACTGCGCCCATAACCGCAACTTCAGCACCGGGCCAAGCAAAAACTTTAGTTGCCCCAAGTGATCTGGAGTTCATGGCAATATATGCACCGCCATATGCCTTGCGAGTAATAAGTGTTACGCGCGGGACAATTGCTTCGCTAAATGCATGCAACAACTTCGCACCTCGGCGCACGACTCCATCCCACTCTTGTCCAACTCCCGGCAAATACCCAGGCACATCAACAATTACAAGTAGTGGAACTCCAAATGAATCGCACATGCGCACAAACCGTGCAGCTTTTTCAGCAGATGAAGAATCTAAACATCCACCAAGACGTAATGGATTATTAGCAACTACACCGACTGTGCGCCCACCAAAACGACCAAGTGTGGTCACAATATTTGGCGCCCACTTTGGATGTAACTCTTGGATCTGACTATCTGCATCAAGAATTCCTTCAATCAAAGGATGAACGTCATAAGCACGTTTACTTGATTCAGGAAGCAACCCAGCAAGATTTACCTCTGGCAATTTAGCTGCCATCACACCTTGGGCACCTAATAAATCTGCAATTGTTTTAATTGATTCATAAGCTTGATCTTCGGTTTCAGCAACAACATGAACCACACCACTTCGACGACCATGAGGTTCGGGTCCACCAAGGCGAGCCATATCAACTGATTCACCAGTAACACTTTTAACTACATCGGGGCCGGTAACAAAGATGCGACCTTCTGGTCCTAAAACAATCACATCAGTAAGTGCTGGGCCGTATGCACCACCACCCGCTGCCGGTCCAACAACTAAAGAAAGTTGTGGAATCTTTCCACTTGCTTGAGTAATTGCATGAAAGACCAAACCGAAAGCATGCAAGGAAGCAACACCTTCACGTAAGCGCGCACCACCAGAATGCCAGATTCCAATTACTGGATTTTTGTGAGCCATCGCATCTTCATAAGCTTTTAAAATTACATGTGCTCCAGCTTCGCCCATCGCTCCACCTTGAATAGTGGCATCAGTTGCAAAGATTGAAACTCGAGATCCATTTATTTTTCCATAAGAAGCAAACATTCCAGATGTATCACGCTCTGTTAAAGCAACTAGCGAACCAGCATCAACCAATCGTTCCATCCGAAGTTGCGGGTCACGAGGGTCAGCCTGAACTGGTGGTACTGGTTGCTCACTCATTAAATAGACCGGAAAGCAATCGCAACGTTGTGGCCACCAAAACCAAAGGAGTTGTTTAGCGCTGCGATATCACCACTTGGTAATGCGCGGGGTTTATCGCGGACAATATTTAAATGAATTGCCTCATCAAGATTTTCAATGTTAATAGTCGGTGGCGCTATGCGCTGATGCAGAGCAAGGGCGACAAAAATAGATTCAATTGCGCCGGCGCCACCTAATAAGTGACCAGTCATAGATTTTGTTGCAGAGACAGCGATTTGATCTAGGTGAGATTTAAATGCGCCAGTAATTGCTCCAGCCTCAGCGATGTCTCCTGCAGGAGTTGATGTTGCATGTGCATTTAAATGAACAATTTCATCGACAGAAATGTTTGCATCAGTAAGAGCTGCCAACATCGCTCTTGTTGCACCAGTTCCCTCAGGATCTGGTGCAGCGATATGAAAACCATCTGAAGATAAACCTTGACCCGCTACTTCTGCATAAATCTTGGCACCACGTGCTTTTGCATGTTCTAAAGTTTCTATCACAAGTACCCCAGCACCTTCGCCTAAAACAAAACCATCCCGATCTTTGTCGTATGGGCGTGAGGCGCGAGTTGGATCATCATTGCGTGTAGATAAAGCTTTCATATTTGCAAAGCCAGCCATCGGCAATGGGTGAATCGCTGCTTCTGTTCCGCCGGCGATGACAACATCTGCGCGGCCAGTACGAATCATATTTAATGCATAACCAAGTGCTTCGGCACCCGATGCGCACGCACTTACTGGTGTGTGGACTCCAGCTTTTGCTCCGAATTCCAATCCAACATATGCAGCCGGACCATTAGGCATCAACATTGGAACGGTGTGCGGACTAACCGAACGTGCACCTTTTTCTTTTAAAACATCATAAGACCCTAACAAAGTTAAAACTCCGCCAATTCCTGAAGCAATAACAACTCCTAAACGAGTTGGATCGACTTCAGGTGAACCAGCATCAGCCCAAGCTTCACGAGCTGCAATTACTGCGAACTGTTCCGAGCGATCAAGTCTGCGCATTTCTACGCGGTCCATTAACTCGGCCGGCTCTACTGCAACTTTCGCTGCAATCTGAGCCGGGATATCCGGCGACCAATCTTCTGGAAGACGAGTCACGCCACTTCTACCGGCGAGCAAGCCTTCCCAAGTTGATGCCACATCACTACCAAGTGGTGACAGTGCACCAAGGCCGGTGATGACTACTCGATCATTTCGATCATTTTTTAATGACACTAATTTGCTGCCTTAACGATGAAGTTAACTGCATCGCCGACTGTTAGCATTCCAGAAACTTGATCATCTGGAATTTTAATTCCAAAACGCTCTTCAGCAGCTACGACAACTTCAACCATACTTAATGAATCAACATCAAGATCATCAGTGAAGTTCTTTGACATCTCGATATCGCTACCTGGAACGCCAGCCACTTCTTCAACGATCTCTTTGATCCCTGCTAGTACTTCTTGTTCTGTTATCGCCATGCTTTCTCCTTCGGTTGTGGTGATTAGTTATGGAAGTTCAACTACTTGGGCGGCATAGACCAGACCCGCTCCAAAACCAATTAGCAGTGCCAACTGACCAGATTTTACTTCACCGGAGTCATAAAGTGCGGACATTGCCAATGGAATTGATGCAGCTGATGTATTTCCAGAGACGCGCACATCTCGAGCGATCACAATTTCTTCAGGTAATTTCATAGCTTTGGCCATCGCATCAATAATTCTGATATTTGCTTGATGAGGGATAAATACATCTAGTTGATCTACGGTAATTCCGGCAGCTTCAATTGCTTTCAATCCAATCGGTGCCATTTGATAAACCGCCCAACGAAACACTGCCTGACCTTGCATTTTGATATCAGGCCAACCAATATTCCCAATATTTCCGTGACCATTTGGATTCCGCAGTTCAAGCCATGAAGGTTGCATGACGATCGCTTCGCGAGCAGTTGCATCAGATCCCCAAATCATCGGACCAATTTTTGGTCGATCACTTGGTCCAATCACAATCGCTCCAGCACCATCTGCAAAAATAAATGCGGTTCCACGATCGGTTGGATCGGTAAAATCAGAAAGCTTTTCAACACCAATCAATAAAACATATTCAGCGCTATGAGTGCGCACCATGTCACTTGCCATACCAACGCCATAACAAAAACCAGCACATGCTGCAGAGATATCAAAGGCAGCAGCATTTGGATTCCCTAAACGTAAAGTCACATCAGTTGCAGCACTTGGAGTTTGAAAAGGATAAGTAACTGTTGCAACTATTACAGCACTTAATTGAGCAGCAGTAATGCCTGCAGCTTTTAATGCTTTTTGTCCAGCGGCGACTGACATATCAACAACGCTTTCATCTGCGGATGCATAGCGCCGTGATTCGATTCCAGATCGCTCGCGAATCCATTCATCACTTGAATCAATTAAATCTACGATTTCTGAGTTAGGGACAATGCGAGACGGCCGATAATCTCCAACACCCAATATTTGTGAGTGACGAGTTGCTAATGGTTCGGAAATTTTGCTCATCAGTTTTGACCCTCAGGATGTAAGCGAGCAATTGGTTGGCCTGGGGCAACTGGATCGCCTTCCTCAACAATAATTTCAATTAAAGTTCCTGCGTGTGTACTTTTCAATTCAGCGCTATCGCGTTTATTTGAAACAGTACCAATTACGGCCCCCGCTGCTAGATTTGTACCAACTTCAATACCTGCAGATGTAAAATAACCGGCAAATGGAGCAACAATCATTCTCCATGTTGGTTGATTATCAATGGCGCTGGCAGAACCATGACGGCCAATTAAATCAAGTGCGGCCGGAATATCATCGGGAGTTTTTAGCGCAAGTGTTTCAACATTAGGCAGAGCGCGTTTAATCAAACCAACCAAAGTTCCAGCAGGTGGCATCTCTATTACTGCGGTGACACCTAACTCATTAAGAGTTTCCATACATAAATCCCAGCGAACCGGGCTGGCAATCTGATCGATCATTCGATCAAGCAAACTCCGACCACTATGAACAACTGCGCCATCTCGATTTGAAATTACTCTGGTGCGCGGATCATGAACCGTTACCGAAGTTGCCAGAGATTTCATCCGGGCCACTGCAGGTTGCATATAAGAGGTGTGAAATGCGCCAGCAACTGAGAGCGAGCGCACCCGCGCCCCTTCAGGTGGATTTTCGGCGAGCGCAGTCAGTGCTGCCAATTCACCAGCAGCAACAATCTGTCCACCACCATTTTCATTTGCAGCAGTTAATTTCAATTTAGCAATCGCCGCCAAAACTTGAGCTCTATCTCCACCTAATACTGCTGACATTCCGGTCGGAGTTGCAGCACTTGCAGTGGCCATGGCTAATCCACGTTCACGTACCAATGTAATTGCAGATTCAGCGGTTATTGCCCGCGCACCTGCTGCGGCAGTGAACTCACCAACAGAGTGGCCAGCCACAACTCCAACTTTGCCAAAGGCATCTGATGGATGTGGGAAGAGTGAAAGCGCGCCAACCAATCCAGCGGCCACGATCAACGGTTGAGCATTAGCAGTATCTCGGATCTCATCTGCATCGGCGTTAGTGCCTAAATGAACTAGATCTAGGTTGGCAACAGCTGACCACCAGGTCAATAAATCTTTGACTCGGGCCGATTCCAGCCAAGGGGATAGGAATCCCGGGGTCTGGGCGCCTTGTCCAGGAGCGATAATGGCGAGCACCCCTTCACTTTACGACCACCTTCGGGTTACTCCTAAGTACACTCGCGCATTTTAGTTACCGACCGGTAACATAGGAGGGTATTCGCCTCGTAATCAGCACCGGTTTAGGAGCAATTAGTGAAGATTGTTGTCTGCGTAAAACAAGTACCTGATTCCTGGGCTGAGAAAAAATTAAACGCCAGCACCAAATTAATAGATCGTGAAGGTGTTGATGCGGTCCTAAATGATTTAGATGAGTACGCAATTGAATCTGCGCTGCAAATCGTTGAAGCAAATGGTGGAAGTGAAGCCGGACATTCAGTAACGCTAATTAGCATGGGACCAGAGCGAGCAACTGAAGCGCTCCGCAAAGGACTTTCAATGGGCGCCGACGACGCAATACTTATTAGCGATGCTGCGCTCGCCGGATCTGATGCACTTGCTACATCATTGATTTTGGCTAAAGCGATTCAAAGAGTTAATCCAGATCTAATTTTGTGTGGAACTGAATCAACTGATGCTCGCATGAGTGTTATTCCTTCGATGCTTTCAGAACGGCTTGAGTTGCCGCAACTTTCATTTGCTGGCGAAGTTAATGTCAGTGCAGATCAAGTAAGCATTAAAAGAGTTACCGATGAAGGCGTTGATTCAATGGGTTCTCCGCTGCCGGTAATTGTTAGCGTAATTGAAAAAATAAATGAACCCCGTTATCCATCATTCAAAGGCATCATGGCTGCAAAGAAAAAAAATATTGAAGTTTTATCTCTCGCCGACCTTGGCGTAAGTGCCGATGAGGTGGGCGGTGTTGGTGCCTGGAGTTTGGTAAATGATTTTAATGAACAAGCAGCTAGAAGTGCTGGCGTGAAAGTAGTAGATGAAGGTGCGGGCGGAAATGCCCTTAGTGAATTTTTAGCTGAAAAGAGGTTGGCATGAGTACCTTTGTTTTTATTGATCACATAGATGGAGTCATTACAAAAACTGCGGGGGAGTTATTAACTATCGCTAGACGATCTGGCGAAGTAACCGCTGTATTAGTTGGAAATCCTGGCGTAGGTGCGAAAGCAGTTGCCGCAATAAATTCTTGTGGTGCAAATAAAATTATTGCTATTGAAGATAGCACCATTGACAATCACCCAAGTGCGCTAGTTGCACAGGGTTTAGCAGATCTACTTTTGGAAAAAGGCGCTACAACATTTTTAATTCCTTCAACTGCGCGCGGAAAAGAAATAGCAGCAAGAGTTGCAGTGCGAACAAACTCTGGAATTATTACTGATGCAGTAGATGTAACCGCTGATTCAATTGCAACACAATCAATCTTTGGAGGATCTGCCGTAGTGCACTCCAAGGTGAGCAAAGGGATCGCGATAATTACGGTGCGACCAAACTCAGTTGAACCAGAGAGCCAACCCTCTACATGTGAGGTTGAAATAATTTCCCCTAAATTGAATCCGACAAAAGTTGTGATCAGCAATCGCGAGCCAGCAAAAAGAGGTGGTCGACCAGAGTTAACTGAAGCCAGCATTGTTGTTTCTGGCGGACGCGGTACAAACGGCGATTTTGCTCCAGTTGAAGCTTTGGCTGATCTGCTTGGCGCAGCTGTTGGCGCCTCACGCGCTGCAACCGATGCCGGCTGGTATCCGCACTCACATCAAGTTGGTCAAACTGGCAAAACGGTCTCGCCTTCTCTCTACATTGCCTGTGGAATTTCAGGTGCGATCCAACATCGTGCTGGAATGCAGACCAGCAAAGTGATTGTGGCAATCAACAAGGATCCAGAGGCGCCGATTTTTGAAGTAACTGATTTTGGCGTAGTTGGCGATCTTTTTGCGGTACTTCCGCAAGCCACCAGCGCAATCGCTGCCCGAAAGGGTTAACGCTCTAGAATTGCCAAATGGCCATTAACAGCGCGACTGCATATCTAGATAATGCAGCCACAACAGCGATGGTTCCCGAGGCTGTATTGGCCATGAGCCAACAGCTAAGCAAAGTTGGAAATGCTTCAAGTTTGCATGCAGCCGGGCGCAGTGCGCGAAAAGTTGTTGAGGAATCACGTGAAGCCATCGCAGATGCCGTTGGAGCATCGCCAAGTGAAGTAATTTTTACTGCATCTGGAACAGAGGCAAATAATTTAGCCTTAAAAGGTTTTTATTGGCATCGAGTTGCCCAAGGCAGGAATGTAATCGCCACCTCTCCAATCGAACATCATGCAGTTCTTGATCCACTCGAATGGCTAGTAGATCATGAAAATGCCAAATGGCTTGAACTTGATGTTGATCAAAATGGTCAACTTTTAATTGGAGATGCTGAAAAGAAAATTAGAGCAGCGGCAGATTCAATATCTTTGATATCAATCATGCATTCAAATAATGAAGTTGGCTCAGTTCAACCTGTCGATGAGATTGCTGCTATCGCTGCGGAATTAGATCTCCCAATTCACACAGATGCAGTGCAAAGTTTTGGAAAAATTCCATTAAGTTTTAAAAAATTAAATGTTACTGCCATGAGTTTGAGTGCACATAAAATAGGTGGACCACTTGGCATAGCTGCCTTAGTATTAAAAAAAGGATTAGATCTAACTCCAGTTTTACATGGCGGTGGACAAGAACGAGATTTGCGAAGTGGAACTCTTGACACTCCAGCAATCGCCGGGTTTGCTGCTGCTGCAACTATTGCAATTACTGAACTTAACTCGCGTGCTGCCAGAGTAAGTAAGTTACGGGAGCGATTAATTTCAGGAGTGCTCGCTAAAGTTGAAAATACCTCTGTGAATAGCGCAAAAGATCATTTACCGGGAATTGCGCATTTCACTTTTGAAGGTGCCGAAGGAGATGCGCTGCTGCTTTTACTAGATGCACAAGGTGTGCAATGTTCAACCGGTTCAGCCTGTAGCGCCGGCGTGCCTCGACCAAGCCATGTACTACTTGCAATGGGCATGAATGATAAACGGGCTAAATCTTCACTTCGTTTTTCAATTGGCCCATCAACAACAGAGGCAGATATTGATTTAGTAATTTCAGTAATTGCGCCAGTTGTCGAACGTGCTAGAGCGGCAGGTTTAGTATGAAAGTAATCGCAGCCATGAGTGGTGGAGTTGATTCTGCAGTTGCTGCAGCACGTGCTGTTGAAGCGGGCCATGAAGTAATTGGAGTCCATTTAGCACTTTCAGCAAATCCACAAAAATATAGATCAGGTGCACGGGGATGCTGCACAGTTGAAGATTCTCATGATGCCAGACGAGTGGCAGACATAATCGGAATCCCTTTTTACATCTGGGATATGGCCAGTGAATTTCATGAGGGCGTAGTTGATAATTTCATCTCTGAGTATTCAATTGGGCGCACACCAAATCCATGCCTTCGCTGCAATGAAAAAATAAAATTTGCCGCTGTATTAAATCGAGCACGCGCAATGGGATATGAAAAAGTTGTCACTGGCCATTATGCAAAAGTCGTGGATTCACCAACTGGGCCAACCTTAAATCGTGCTAATGATCCGGAAAAAGATCAATCTTATGTTTTAGCAGTTCTTACACAAGATCAAATTGCCGGCGCGATGTTTCCACTTGGCGATACTCACAAAGTTGATGTTCGTGCTGAAGCGCAAGCGCGTGGATTTGCTTTAGCTCAGAAACCAGATAGCCACGACATCTGTTTTGTTCCATCTGGAGACAATGCCGGTTGGTTACGAGAGCGACTTGGAAGCGAATCCGGATCAATACTAGATGAGGATGGAAAGAAACTAGGTTCACACAAAGGGGCCTACACCTACACCATTGGCCAACGTAAAGGATTAAACCTAACCGTTCCGGCAAATGATGGATCGCCAAGATATGTTTTGAAAATTGAACCGCTTTCAAACACTGTTGTAGTTGGCTCACATGAAAAACTTGCAGTTAGTGAAATTTCAGGAAGTGAAATCAAATGGTGTGGCCCAGTTCCAGGCAGTGAATCACTTCGCGGATTTGCCCAAGTTAGGGCACACGGTAAAGCGCTACCTTGTTTCTATAAATTTGATGGTGCTAATTTGACTGCAATTCTAGATGAACCTCTTTATGGCTTGGCAGCAGGTCAAGCTCTAGTTATTTATGATGGTGATCGAGTTGTAGGTTCTGCCACAATTGACCATACCGATCAGGCCATTGGTTCAAGTAATGGCCATTAATAACAGTAATAATTCAGCAAGACGTCGCATAGAACAATTACGAGCGGAAATTAGTGAAAATCAATTTTTATATTATGTAATGGATAATCCTAAGATTAAAGATGCCGATTTTGACTCGCTTTGGAATGAATTACTAAAACTCGAAGAAGCAAATCCTGAATTAAGAAGTGAGAGTTCACCAACTGTTGCCGTAGGTGGAGGATTTTCAACTAAATTTAATCAAGTTGATCATTTAAATCCGATGATGAGTCTTGATAATGTATTTGATACTGAAGAGTTGGATACCTGGCTAGAGAAAACTGAGCGAGATTTTGAGAAATCTGAAATCAATTGGCTTTGTGAGTTAAAGATAGATGGCCTTGCAGTTAACCTGCTTTACGAAGATGGAAAATTGATCCGTGGCCTAACCAGAGGAAATGGCACAACTGGTGAAGATGTAACTCTAAATGTAAAAACGATCAAAGGCGTCCCACATCAATTAAGTGGAAAGAAATTCCCAAAAATATTAGAAGTTAGGGGAGAGGTCTATTTCCCACTTAAGGAGTTCGCTGAGTTAAATGCGAGTATCGAAGAATTAGGGAAAGCCCCCTTTGCCAATCCTCGAAATGCCGCCGCAGGTTCATTGCGCCAGAAAGATCCGAAAGTTAGTGCTGCTAGGCCATTGCGAATGTTGGTGCATGGATTCGGAAAAGTAGATGGCATCGAATTTGCGACCCAAAGTGATGCATATGCAGCATTTAAAGAGTGGGGGTTACCCATAAGTGATGAAGTTAGAGTTTTCAATAAAGTAAGTGAGATCAAGAAATATATTGATGGTCATTTAGATCACCGTCACGATTTGCAACATGAGATTGATGGAGTAGTTATTAAAGTTGATCAGGTTAAAATCCAAAATAAACTTGGATTCACTTCACGGGCGCCAAGATGGGCAATTGCATTTAAGTATGCACCTGAAGAGGTTGTCACTAAGTTGCTAGATATCCGAGTAAGTGTTGGAAGAACTGGTCGGATCACGCCATTTGCATTTATGGAACCAGTTAAAGTCGCTGGGTCGACAGTTTCGCAAGCTACGTTACATAATCAAGAAGAGGTTATTAGAAAAGGAATTTTAATTGGAGATTATGTAGTCATTCGAAAAGCTGGAGATGTGATTCCAGAAGTACTAGGTCCAGTTCTTGCTAAACGTGATGGTTCCGAACGCACATTTGTAATGCCTAATATCTGTCCAGATTGTGGAAGTAAATTAAAAGCGATCTCAGACGGGGATGTAGATATCAGATGTGTGAATAGCCGAAGTTGTCCGGCTCAACTCCGTGAGCGACTTTTCTATATTGGCTCACGCTCTGCACTTGATATAGACGTTCTTGGATATGAAGCAGCTAGCGCATTACTTGCTGATGGAATCTTGAAAGATGAGAGTGGACTGTTTGCGATCACTCTGGCGAACCTTTCAACTTCTGAATTTTTTACTAAGAAAGATGGAACGCTAGGTGCAATTGCAGAGCGTTTTATCACTGCACTTGCAGAAGCTAAATCCAAACCGCTTTGGCGGGTAATCGTTGCTTTATCGATTAGACATGTTGGTCCAACAGCGGCTCAATCATTAGCGCGAGAGTTTGGTTCATTGGAAGCGATTGAAGCAGCCCCTATTGAAAAGTTAGCAGAGATAGATGGAGTTGGCCCAACTATTGCAGCAGCGATAGTGGATTGGTTTAAAGAGGATTGGCATCGTGAGATCGTAAAAATGTGGCGGGCATCAGGAATTGGCCAACATCATCAAATCAGTGAACTCGCCCAAACTATTACCGGTCTTTCGATTGTGGTTACCGGTTCGCTAGTTGGATTTACTCGAGATGGAGCGAGCCAGGCAATAACCGATCGGGGAGGTAAAGCCACTAATTCAGTTTCAGCCAAGACTGATTTTGTAGTTGTGGGAGATGCGCCGGGCTCGAAATATGCCAAAGCCCAAGAACTAGGGGTGCCAGTCCTTGATGAAGCAGAGTTTGTAAAGTTGTTAGCGGGCGGAAAAGCCGGGCTTGGGGAATAGGATATGAACATGATTTTATTTTCTGAGGGTCGCGAATTACCTGCCCCACCCCTCGCATTTGGATTAATCGGTTTTGGAATTCTTTCGCTACTGCTTTATTTAGCGATGCGGATAGACAAGGATCACTAATTCCAAAAATTGCTATTTTCGGCGGAACATTTGATCCAATTCACCGAGGTCATCTACATGCTGCTGAAGTAATTTTAGAGCAGAGCTTAGTTTCTAAAATTTTTATGATTCCGGCTGGAAATCCATGGCAAAAAGCGGGTCAATTAATTGCGACTCCAGCACAGCGTTTAGAGATGTGTCGATTAGCTACTTCTGAAAATTCAAATATTGAAGTTTTAGATATCGAAATTAATCGAAGCGGGCCAACTTATTCAATTGATACCATATTAGAGCTTGAGAATTCTTTTCCAGGATTCGAGTTTTCTTTGGTACTTGGCACTGATGCTTTGAAAAATATTATGACTTGGCATCGAGTAAATGAATTAATCAAGAAGGTTGAAGTTTTACAACTGTTAAGAATCAATGAAACTGTTAAAGTGGCCGATCTTCCAACAGGTATTAATGTAAAAGTCGTCGAAGGGGCTATGTTAGATCTTTCATCGACCATGATTCGCGAAAAAGTTGCAAAAAATGCAGAAGTTTCTGAATTAGTAGATTCGAAAATTTTAAATTTAGTGAAAGGGATTTATGGCGCTTAGTACTCAGACAATCAAAGCTGCTGCTATTGCCGCCTGTGCTGCTGATGAAAAGTCTGGAAGTGAAATAGTAGCGCTGGATTTATCTAACCAATTGATACTCTCAGATATTTTCTTGCTGGTATCTGGCGCAAATGATCGACAACTCAAAGCCATATCCGATGAAATTGAACGTCAACTTTCATTTGTAGGGGAAAAAGTTATTCACCGTGAAGGTGGCGGAGACTCTTCTCAATGGTTGCTGTTGGATTACGGTGATTTAATTGTGCATATTCAAAGTAAAGAGATGCGAACTTATTACGCACTTGATCGACTGTGGGGAGATTGCCCAATTATCTCTCTGCCGCAGGTTGAACTGAGAGAAGAATAATTAGGATGCGAAAAATAATTATTGTCAGACACGGACAAACTGATTGGAATGTAGAAAATAGATTTCAAGGTCATACCGATATTCCATTAAATGATGCAGGACAAGCCCAAGTTGAAAAATCTGCTTTAGTGCTGGCTTCTTTGCGTCCCAATCGATTAGTGACCAGTGATTTATTACGTGCTCGTCAAACCGCGACAGCTATTGCAAAAAGATGTGGATTGCCGGTAACGATCGATCCTGATTTACGCGAAACATATGGCGCAGATTGGGAAGGAAAAACCGGTCTTGAAATTCGGAAAGATAATGATGCCGAATTTACTGCCTGGCTTAGCGGAGAAGATATTCCTGCGGGTGGAAGTGGAGAACGGCGAAGTGAAGTTGCCGCACGGGCAATCTCAGCTATTTATCGCGGATTAAGTGAGATTGAATCCGGGCAAAGTTTAGTCATTGTTACCCATGGAGGTGCGGCTCGAAGTGTGATCGGAACATTGATGGGGTTGCCAGTAAGTGAATGGGCATCGCTAGGCGGCTTGGCAAATGCCTCATGGTCAATTTTGGATGAGAGTGGGAAGAGCAATGGAAGTTGGCGATTAATTGAGCACAACTCCGGAACGCTTCCTGACCCAATACTTGACCAAGAAAGTGGCGACTCAATAGTTTGATTTTGGTCTAGTAAGTTCAATTGGGCTCTGGTAATTTTCCCCAATGATCGATATCGCAATTCGTGGTGGTTTGGTAATTGATGGAACAGGCGCACAGCGTTATCAAGCTGACGTAGGAATTTTAAATGACCAGATTGTTGAGATAGGTCGGGTATCTGCGGCTAACCGTGAGATTGAAGCCACCGGATTAATTGTTTCACCAGGGTTTGTTGACCCACATAGCCACTCAGATTTTACAATGCATGTAAATCCACTCGCCCAAAGCACCGTTCGCCAAGGAGTAACGACTGAAATTGTCGGCAACTGTGGTTTTTCAAGCGCACCAATTACTCCAAGATCAGTAAAGCAAATCGCAGGCCGGTTAAAGGGATATGGTTTTGAAGGCGATCCTGCATGGCGCACTATGGATGAGTATTTCTCACATATCGAAGCAGATGGCGTTTCAGCGAATTTTGCATTTTTTATCGGGCATAACTCTTTGCGTCATGCTGCTGGACTCGACGGCGATGAAACTGTTACAGATGAACATCTAAAGATCATGTCTGATTTAGTCGCAGAGTCAATGGAAGCTGGAGCATTAGGTTTATCTACTGGACTTGAATTTTTGCCAGGAAAATTTGCGAAAACTGAAGAAATTGAGCATTTGGCAAAAGTAGTTGGAAAGTATGGCGGGGTTTACACCAGCCATGTACGTAACCGTGATTCTGAAATTTTCTCCTCCATGTCTGAATTTTTACAGATAGCAAAAACTGGAAATGTAGTTGCGCAGCTTTCACATTTTAATGTGCGCTTTGATACCAATGCTCCTGAGAATGCATGGGAGCGTGCGGTCGGGATGCTAGTTGCCGAAAAAGATAAAGGCTTAGATGTAGCCGCAGATACCACTCCATTTAGATTTGGACTTGGTGGAATGTCTGCGATCTTGCCAGAATGGTTATTAAAAGATGGCTATGCAAATGTTGCTCTTGCACTAAAGGAAAGCACTGTTAGAGATCGACTAAAAAGTGATTGCGATCGTTATTGGAGATACATTCACAAAGGACAGTGGAGTCGAGTTCGCTTACAAGGCAGCCTGCACTACCCAGAGTTCACCGGAATGAGCTTCCCTGAGATTGCTAAAGAGATGAAACAGGATGAATGGGATTGCTACTTTGATATTTTGATGGCAGCTGGTCCAGATATGGATAAAGTTATTATGTTTGGTGAGAATATGACAGAAGCACATCTGGCCGAAATGATTTCACACCCTGATTTCTCATTAGGTGTAGATGGTTTTACCAGTGTGGACCATGGCGCACTTGCTGATGCAACTCAGAGCCAATTCCCTTATTGCGGACATATAGAATTTCTAGCTCACCATGTCCGTGAGAAGAAAACTTTAACTCTTGAATCTGCAATTCATAAAATGTCATCAAAGCCAGCACAACGTTTTGCTTTGAAAACTCGTGGAGAAATTAAAGAGAATTGGTTTGCTGATCTGGTGATTTTTGACGCTGATAAAGTCCGCAGTGATTCCACTCTACAAAATCCTTGCGTTTATCCAGAGGGAATCCAACAAGTAATCGTCAATGGAACGATTGTGGTTGATGAAAACAACCACACACTAAAGCGCCCAGGTCGGGTTTTACGCCGCAAATAGCCGGATTAGAGAGCGCGCAAATCTTCGGCTAGAGTTTCGCTTCTCAAGTGCTGGAAAATTCTTGGGGCTGTGGCGCAGCTGGTAGCGCACCTGCATGGCATGCAGGGGGTCAGGGGTTCAAGTCCCCTCAGCTCCACACTCAATTCGGATCCGCATTGATTTAAATTAACTCGGAAATTGGTGGGTGGTTAACGATGGCAGCACTTCCAGAGATCAGCGCTAAATGGAGTAAGCCACGTGATTTAACTGGTGAAAATGTATTAATAACAGGAGCAAGCGGTGGTTTGGGATTAGCAGTTGCTAAGCAAGTCGCTGAAAGTGGTGGCAACCTTATTTTGGCAGTACGAAATGTTCGAAAAACTTCTGCATTGGCCAAGCAACTTTCAATTGCGTCACGCGGAAGCATTGATGTAATTGAATTAGACCTAAGCGATTTGAAATCCGTACATTCTGCGGCTGGTCAAGTCAGCAAAGATATTGATATCTTAATTTTGAATGCTGGCGTCATGGCCACTCCTCTTCGACACACAGTTGATGGATTTGAATTGCAAATGGGAACGAATCATTTAGGGCATTTTGCATTTTCAGGACTTCTGCAAAATAAACTTAAAGATGGTGCTCGAGTTGTAAGTGTCTCCAGCCAAGCGCATCGCTTGGCGCAGTTCCCAGATACAAAAATTATGGATATCTGTCGCGGCGTTGGCGAATACCAACCTTGGCAAGCGTATGCACGTTCTAAAGTTTCAAATTTGCTATTTATAAATGAATTACAGCGACGCAACAGTAAGAGTAAGAAAATTGTTGCAGTATCAGCACATCCAGGTTGGTCAGCCACTAACTTGCAAATGGTCGGACCGCAAATGAGAAATCAACTTATGATGGCTCGCGGTTCTGCATTTTTTAATTCTGCATTTGCGCAAAGTGCCGACAAAGGCGCGCTGCCAATTTTGTGTGCCGCAACCCTCGCCGATCTTCCAGGCGGAAGTTATTTAGGACCAAATGGCTTTTTGGAAATGCGTGGATATCCAAAATACACTCGCGCCAGCAGCACCGCTTATGACCAAGGATTGGCGCAATCTTTGTGGCAGATCAGCGCGGAATTAACCGGGGTTAACTGGAGTTAGCTGGATTTAAGTAGGCGGTACTCTTAGCCTCATGCAAGAGCCAGGTACGCCAGTCACATATGACGTTCATGGGGTTCAAGAAAAGTGGTTGCCGGTCTGGGATCAAATTGCCCCATTTCGCTCTGGCCGGGCCGATGATCTACGTCCTAAAAAATATGTCCTGGATATGTTCCCTTACCCATCGGGGGATCTGCACATGGGTCATGCCGAGGCGTATGCACTTGGTGATGTAATCGCGCGTTATTGGGTGCAACGAGGTTTTAATGTAATGCATCCAATTGCATGGGATGCCTTCGGTTTGCCGGCAGAGAATGCGGCAATAAAGCGAAATTCAGATCCAGGTGAATGGACCTATGAAAACATTGCAGTTCAAAAAGCATCTATGCGTCGATATGCCTGTTCCTTTGATTGGGATAGAACTTTCAATACTTGCGATCCTGAATATTACAAATGGAATCAGTGGATATTTCTACAACTATTTAAAAAGGGATTGGCGTATCGAAAAGCATCTGCAGTTAATTGGTGTCCAGATTGCCAGACAGTATTAGCAAATGAACAAGTTGTTGCTGGTGCGTGCGAGCGATGCGACACAATTGTTACTAAGAAAAAATTAACTCAGTGGTATTTTAAAATAACTGATTACGCAGATCGTTTGTTAGACGATATGCAATCACTTGAAGGCCAGTGGCCAGAAAAAGTTTTACAAATGCAGCGCAACTGGATTGGAAAATCTGTTGGTGCTGAGGTTACTTTCGAAATTGAAGGCCGCGACAAGCCGGTCACAATTTATACAACCAGGCCTGATACTTTGTACGGCGCTACTTTTTTTGTAGTTGCCGCCGATAGTGAGTTAGCAGCCGAACTTGCTGCCTCATCTCCAGTCAAAGCAGAGTTTGCTAAATATCTTGAAGAGGTAAAAGCGATAAGTGATATTGAACGATTGTCTCTTGAACGGCCAAAAACTGGAATCTTTTTACAACGCTATGCAATTAATCCAGTAAATGGTGAGAAGTTGCAAATCTGGGCGAGTGATTATGTGCTTGCAGATTATGGAACTGGTGCGATCATGGCTGTGCCTGCGCATGATCAGCGAGATTTAGATTTTGCTAAAACAATGGATCTGCCTATTCGTACAGTTGTTGAAAGCGATTTAGAAGATCCTGCAATTACTGGAATTGCAACGCCTGGCGATGGAAAATTGATTAACTCTGGTTCGTTAAATGGTTTATCTAAAAGCGAAGCGATCAATAAGATCATTGCAGATTTGCAGGACCAAAAACTAGGCAAGGCAGCTACAAATTATCGCTTACGCGATTGGTTGATCTCTAGGCAACGTTATTGGGGTACTCCAATTCCAATTATTCATTGCGAAAGTTGTGGCGAAGTTGCTGTGCCTGAAGATCAATTGCCAGTTAAGTTGCCATCTTCTGCTGGACTTGATTTAAAGCCAAAGGGAATCTCTCCACTTGCCGGGGCTACTGATTGGGTAAATGTACCTTGTCCAAAATGCGGAAAGCCAGCGTTACGCGATACCGACACTATGGACACTTTTGTGGACTCTTCTTGGTATTTCTTGCGATACGTATCTCCACAACTTGCAGATCGTGCTTTTGATCTAGAAGCAGTTAAGACATGGTTGCCAGTCGATCAATATGTTGGGGGAGTAACCCACGCTATTTTGCATTTGCTCTACTCGCGTTTTTTCACCAAAGTTTTGCATGACCTTGGATATTTAGATTTCACTGAGCCATTCACTCGTTTACTAAATCAAGGCATGGTTGTTATGGATGGCTCAGCAATGAGTAAGAGCCGTGGCAATTTAGTTCGCTTATCTGATGAATTAAATGTTCATGGTGTAGATGCGATCCGATTAACTATGGTTTTTGCTGGCCCACCCGAAGATGATGTTGATTGGTCCGATGTTTCACCAGCCGGTTCAGTTAAATTTTTAGCAAGAGCATGGCGTTTATCTGGCGAAGTTACATCCGCTGTGGGAGTTGACCCAAGCACAGGTGATATTGAGCTTCGTCGCGCAACTCATAAAGCGTTACATGATGCAGGTTTCGCAGTTGAATCATTTAGATTTAACGTTGCAGTTGCGCGAATCATGGAGTTAGTAAATGCAGCGCGTAAAGCGATCGATTCTGGACCGGGATCAAATGACCCAGCCGTTCGAGAAGCTGTTGAGGCGATTGCCATCATGCTTTCATTAATTGCGCCATACACCGCCGAAGAGATGTGGGAGCGGTTAGGTCATAAGCCTGCAGTAGCACTTGCTGGCTGGCCGACTGTGGATCCTTCGCTAGTTAAAGTGCAGAGCGTTACTTGCGTAGTGCAAGTTTTGGGCAAGATAAAAGCTCGTCTTGAAGTTGATCCAGAGATTACTGATGCTGAATTAGAGAAATTAGCGATGGCTGATCCAGCGATGGTTGAAGCACTTGCTGGTGAAAATATCGTAAAAATTATTACCCGTGCTCCAAAGTTAGTAAATGTCGTGACAACATGAGAAAAATCGGGATTGTCACAGATTCAACTGCTTACCTGCCCGCAACAACTATCAAGTTATTAGGAATCAAAGTTGTTCCTTTAATGGTGCAGTGGAATGGCAAAAGTTATTTCGAAGCAGATCCAAATGCGACTGATGTTATTGATGCACTTCGTAAAGGAGAGTTAGCGACAACTTCACGGCCAAATCCGGCAACTTTTCTACTGGCTTATCAAGAGCTTGCTGCAAATGGTGCAAAAGAGATTATTAGTTTGCATATCTCTTCATCCATGTCCGGAACCTCCGATGCAGCCCGGATCGCAGCAAAGGATTCACCAATTCCGGTTCATGTGATCGATTCGCGCACGGTCGGAATGGCTCTTGGTTTTGGTGTGATCGCCGCGGCACAAGCCGCTGAAGAAGGATTAGATAGTCAAACAGTTATTGAACGTGCCAAGTTGCGGATGAATGCAACTTCAATCTTCTTCTCTGTTGCAAATTTAGAGAATCTACGTAGAAGTGGGCGAATCAGCAGAGGCGCATCGATACTTGCCACAGCACTTGCGATCAGACCAATCCTCACCGTAGATGATGGCGAAGTAGTTGCAGTCGAGAGAGTTAGAACTGCGGCTAAAGCAATGGTGCGTTTAGAGGAGATGGCGGTCGCGGCCACTGCGGGGCGCGCAGTTGATGTTGCGGTTCATCATTTAGGTGCACAATCTCAAGCAGAGGCGGTAGTTGCAAGACTTAGAAGCGTATTAACTGGCTTGGGCGATGTTAGTAATACCGAAGTTGGCGCAGTCGTTGGTACGCATGTTGGTCCAGGGGCTATCGCGGTAGTGATCGCTCCTCGCGTTTAAATAGTTTAACCACAAGCAAAATTTATCTACACCAGTAAATTTTTCTAACTTAAATAAAACATTACTTTCTACAATTCGCAAATGCCTAAAATAGACTCCGAATTGATTTCACGTCTTCGTCAAATAATCCCAGAATCAACAAGTAAATTTCGAGTACATATTGAAAAGAAACATTTTATTAGCACTTTGCTGGTAATTTCAGCAGGAGTAGCTCTGGCCATATTTTTATTATGGAGTGGGGGTGCTAAAGAAATACCTAGTGCCTCTGCAGTCTCTGCGGAGTCTGGTATTGAAATAGTAGATAACAATCAAAGTATTAACCAACCGAGTCAAGTTAATAAGATTTTAATAATTGATGTGGCAGGTAAAGTTAAAAATCCTGACGTCTATGAATTACCACAAGGCTCACGCGTAATTGATGCCATAAAAGCCGCCGGCGGAGTCGGTAAAGGTGCAGATTCAAGTGGTGTGAATATGGCGCGATTACTTGAAGATGGTGAGCAAATATATATTGAGAGTAGTTCAAGCCCAACTCATTCTCTTTCTTCGACCTCTAGAGGCACTCGAGGCGGAAAAGTTAATTTAAATCGAGCAAATTTAGCCGAACTTGATGGCCTTCCTGGGGTTGGTCCAGTTTTAGCAGCTCGCATTATTGAGTGGCGAAGCAAAAATGGAAACTTTAAATCTGTTGATGAGTTACGCAGAGTTTCTGGAATAGGAGATGCAAAGTTTAATGAACTTAAAGAGGTTGTTGTGGTGTGAAAGATATTCCTGATGCTCGGTTATTGTTTCCAGCAGTTGGGATTTGGATGGGATGTGCCAGCGCACAGTTATTTTATGGAACTCCAGCCACCATTCTATTAATTGCAACACTTGTGATTGCTCTTACATTTTTACTCACAAAGAAGAGTTATGTTTTACAACTATTCTGTATATCAATATTTTTAGGTGGTTTAATCTCAGGAATCCATGAAGAGGCCCTTCATCGCGACCTATTTCGCGGTGATACAAATTCAAATATTGGCGTTGTTGGTGTAGTTACATCTGACCCACAACTTAGTAAATCAAAAATCCGCGGAAATTTTCGTACGACACAGTCAGCTACTTTTTATTTACGAACAAAAGAGGTAAATGGACGGGCTCTACGGGTTCCGATTTTAATTTCGACTACAAATGATGTCGGGAATCTCATTCCTGGAACCAAGATATCTTTCTACGGTAAAGTTTCAGATTATCGCTTAACTAATGCATCTGCTTTTATTTTTATAAAGAGTGAAGTAAAGATTCTCAGCAGATCAAACTCTATTTCGCGGCTCACTTTCCGGATGCGGAGTGCGCTGCGCGATGCCGTGCAGGGTTTACCCCCGGCGGCGATGGGATTGATACCTGGAATAGTTATTGGAGATCGCACATTTCAATCAGTTGAGTTGACCGCAAATATGCGCGCGACAGGGTTGACTCATTTAACTGCAGTTAGTGGAGCAAATCTGGCGATTGTGGCTGCTTTGGTTCTAGCGCTGTGCAGAAGGATTGGAATTAGGGGAAGGGCGTTGTGGCTAATTGTTGCGTTAGCCCTATCTTTTTTTATCCTGTTGGTAAGGCCATCGCCATCAGTTTTGCGGGCGGCGGTAATGACAACTGTGGCTCTTGCGGCACGGGCATCTGGGAATCGATCGGCGGCACTGCCTTCCTTGGGAGTTGCGATTGGTTTACTGCTGATTATCAACCCATTTTTAGCTACTGATCCTGGTTTCGCACTTTCAGTATCAGCAACAGCTGGGTTACTACTACTTGCTCCAAAAATTGAACGTTTTTTAATGCGGTATTTTTCGAATCGGCTAGAACTTTTGGCACAAACATTGGCGATCCCAATTGCTGCCACTGTATTTTCGCTACCAATTGTTGTCGCTATATCTGGACAACTTTCACTTGTGAGTGTCTTTGCCAACTTAATTGTTGCACCCGTTATAGCGCCAATCACAATTATTGGTTTTTTCATGAGCCTAATATCTATTCCGCTTCCGCAAATTTCCCATTTGCTTGGTGTTGTAGTTTCACCATTTGCGATGTGGATTGCAGGAGTCGCAAACTTTTGCGCTGACCTACCTTTTTCGACCTTGCGCTGGAGCAAGGGTTGGATGGGAGTTATCTCCCTAGTAATACTTGCAATCGCAATACGGATAATTTTTTTAACATTACGATCTTTTACTTTTCTTAAACTACCCATGATCTTGATTTTGATCCTAATCATTATTTTTTCAACAACTAAATTTGGTTGGCCCCCAAAAAATTGGCTCATGGCAGTATGCGATGTTGGACAGGGTGATGGAATTGTACTTTCCTTAGGATCAAATTCGGCGGTCGTGATTGATGTTGGACCAGATCCAACCCTAATTGATAATTGTTTACATGAGTTAAAAGTTAAAAACATTGAGCTGTTAATTCTCACCCATTTTCATGCAGATCATGTAGAAGGATTACCAGGTTTACTCAAGGGGCGGAAAGTGCAACAAGTTTGGTTGACTACCGAACCGACTCCAGCAGATGAATTTACGAGAGTGAAAAATTGGCTGGAAGGTATTCCCAGTGCGCAAATTTATCGCGGTGCAACATTTAAAAGTCCAGATATCTCATTTGAAGTAATTTGGCCTGACATGAAACCGATTTTAGAGTCACCGGCAAACAATGCCAGCATCTCAATTGTTGGTTTAATTTATGGTCACTCATTTTTTTCGGCAGGGGATTTAGAATTAGCCAGCCAGGAGAAGGTGCTGGAACGGTTAACAGGCGAAGTTGAGATTTTAAAAGTTGCCCATCACGGCTCAAAGTTACAAAATCAAAAATTGGTCGAGAAACTCTCCCCTAAATTATGCCTAATCAGCGTAGGTGTCGATAACCCCTATGGCCATCCAGCCCCAGTTACGCTAGAACTGCTTTCGCATAATTGTGGTGCTATTGCGAGAACGGATCGCTCAGGTACGCTGGCAGTTATAGATAAGCCATTGCGGGTGGTTTCGACGCGAAAGAGTATTTGGAGGTGAGTACTCAAGTGGCAAAAGAGGCAGTTTATTTATGCATAGGTGCGGAGCAAGTTTTAGCTGATCGCGCTATTGAAAAAATCCTAGAACCTTTAAAAGAAAAAGGGGCCACAAATACCCAATTTGATGCACCTGATCTTGAAGTTGGACAATTTAGTGATGCCACTGCGCCATCTTTATTTTCGGGGCCGCGAGTTGTCACAATACGAGATTTGCAAGATTTAGCAGAAGATGCCCAAGATGAGGTTTTAAGATACTGCGAAAATCCAGACCCAGATATAACTTTAATTTTTCTACACAAAGGTGGGGTAAAGGGAAAAGCATTTTTAACTAAGTTACGTAAAATCGGAATTACTGAGATTGGCTGCGAACCGATAAAAAAAGAAAATGAAAAAATAGATTTTCTTAAAACGGAAGCACTAACAATTGGAAGAAAATTAACTCCAGATGCAGCACGGGCGCTTGTCGCTGCTGTCGGAAGTGATTTACGAGAGATGATTTCGGCACTGCATCAATTAAGTTCCGACTCTCAAGTGAGCGGAAGTACCGCAATTACTGAGGAACAGGTCGCTGTTTTATACGCTGGACGTGTTGAGGCGAGTGGCTTTGCTGTTGCTGATGCTGCGGTAGAAGGAAGATTAGGAGATGCACTTCTATCTGCACGCCAAGCAATTGAAACTGGAACAGACCCAGTTGTTTTAGTAAATGCATTGGCGTCAGTTGTGCGAACTTTGGCAAAAGTTGGTACTGCGGGGCGCACTGCAAAATCTTTTGAGTTGGCTGGAGTACTCGGCTTAGCACCTTGGCAGATAGATAAAGCCAGAAGACAACTTCCTGGGTGGAATGGCGATGGAATCACCACCGCCATCACCGCCATCGCCCATGCAGATTCACAAGTTAAAGGTGGGGGAAGTGACCCGGTTTACGCTCTGGAAGTGGCCCTGATCGCTGTGGCTGGGGCTAAAAACGGATAGGACTGGTTAGGAAAACGGCTGAATTCGCTCAGTTTGAACCCATTCGGGCTCCGCTGATACCCTTGCGCCTCTTAACTTCCCTAAGTTGAGATCAGATTTCAGATAGATCTGGATAATGAAGAGATTGGTGTTCGAAGAGATGGCAAATATCAAGTCACAGATTAAGCGGATTGGCACAAACGAGAAGGCACGCATCAACAACAAAGGCGTTCGTTCTGCTCTTAAAAGTGCAATTCGTAAATTCCGCTCGACCTCTGCCGGAAGTGACAAGGCCATGACAACACAAGAACTTCGTGCTGCATCACGCGCACTAGATATCGCAGTTGCAAAAGGTGTAATTCATAAGAATCAGGCCGCGAACAAGAAGTCGGCGATGGCAAAGGCTGTCTCCCGCGCTAAGTAATTGACCCAGATCGGCTGATCTGCGCTCATGCCTGCCATTCCATTAGACCGAGCTCCCAAACCTTCGGCTACCGATCCATTACAAATTCGTAATTTTTCGATCATTGCTCATATTGATCATGGTAAATCAACTCTTGCCGATCGAATGCTTGGAATAACTGGCGTCGTTGAAGCCAGAAATATGCGCGCCCAATATTTAGATCGAATGGATATTGAACGCGAGCGCGGAATTACAATTAAAAGTCAAGCAGTTCGTTTACCTTGGCAGGTCGAAGGATCCGATTACATATTAAATATGATCGACACTCCAGGCCATGTTGATTTCACATATGAAGTATCTAGATCACTTGCAGCCTGTGAAGGTGCGGTTCTCTTGGTTGATTGCGCACAAGGAATCGAAGCGCAAACTTTGGCCAATCTTTATTTAGCGATGGAAAATAATTTAACGATCATTCCAGTTTTAAATAAAATTGATTTACCAGCCGCACAACCGGAAAAATTTGCCGAAGAACTTGCCCGCTTAATTGGCTGCCAACCTGAAGATTGTCTTCGGGTGTCGGGTAAAACCGGCGCAGGAGTAGCAGAACTCTTAGATCAAATTGTGCGCCAAGTACCTCCACCACAAGGTGATCCAAAAGCACCAGCACGTGCCTTGATTTTTGATTCGGTTTATGACCTTTACCGTGGTGTTGTTACTTATGTGCGAGTAGTTGATGGAAATCTAAAGGCACATGATCAGATTCAAATGTTATCTACTGGTATTAAGCATGAAGCATTAGAAGTTGGCGTTATCTCACCTGAGCCAGTTTCCAGTGGTGGACTTGGCGTTGGTGAGGTTGGTTATTTAATTACTGGCGTAAAAGATGTGCGCCAATCTCGTGTTGGTGACACCATCACAAATGCACAACGTCCAGCAACAACTCAACTTCCTGGATACAAAGATCCAGTCCCTATGGTCTTTTCTGGTCTTTACCCACTTGATAGTTCTGAGTATCCAGCGTTACGTGAAGCACTTGAGAAGCTACAACTAAATGATGCTGCATTAGTTTTTGAACCAGAGACCTCAGCCGCACTTGGATTTGGATTTAGATGTGGATTCTTAGGGTTGCTCCATATGGAAATTGTTCGCGAACGGTTGGAACGTGAAGCAGGACTAGATCTAATCTCCACCGCACCAAACGTCGTTTACAACTTAACACTTGATGATGGAACGATCGTTAAAGTCACCAACCCAAGTGAATTCCCAATGACTAAAATTGATGAAGTGCGCGAACCAATTGTGCGCGCGACAATTTTGGCTCCAAGTGAATTTATCGGAGCAATTATGGAGCTTTGCCAAACTAGACGTGGTGTTTTGTTAGGTATGGATTACTTATCTGAGGATCGAGTCGAGATTCGTTACACCCTTCCACTTGGCGAGATTGTTTTTGACTTCTTCGACAGTTTGAAATCTAAAACGCGTGGTTACGCCTCACTTGATTATGAGCCAATTGGTGAAGCACCAGGTGAACTTGTAAAAGTAGATATTTTGTTACAAGGTGAAGCAGTAGACGCATTCAGTGCAATTGTGCACCGAGATAAAGCGTATGCGTACGGCGTAATGATGACTGGGAAATTAAGAGAGTTAATTCCTCGCCAGCAATTTGAGGTTCCAATTCAGGCTGCAGTGGGATCCAGAATTATTGCGCGCGAAAGTATTCGTGCGATGCGAAAAGATGTCTTAGCAAAATGTTATGGTGGCGATATCAGTCGTAAGCGCAAACTTCTGGAAAAGCAAAAAGAGGGAAAGAAGCGCATGAAGATGGTGGGCCGGGTTGAAGTTCCGCAAGAAGCATTTATTGCTGCTCTTTCGACAAATGAAGAGGTAGATAAAGCCAAGGCCAAGAAGTAATAGTGGCAAAAGCTACTTTGAAGCCGCTCTCTTTTTATATTCACATCCCATACTGCATAAGAAGATGTGGTTACTGCGATTTCAATACTTACACCCCAAGTGAATTAAAAGAAGGCGAAGCTAACGTCGCCAAAGTTTCACAAGGTTATGTAGATGCAGCAATTATCGAAATAAATCAAGCATTTGATTTTCTTCAGAGCAAAGAGCAAGTGCGTTCAATCGACACTATATTTTTTGGTGGAGGCACTCCAACTTTGCTTCCATCCGCTGACTTAGCTCGCGTGCTTGATGAGTTAAAAGAGAAATTCGGCTTCTCTGAAGATATTGAAATCACTACAGAAGCTAATCCAGATTCAGTTAGCGCAGTTGATTTAAAGAACTTAAGAGTGTCGGGGATAAATCGTGTCTCCTTTGGAATGCAATCTGCGAAAACACATGTCTTGGCGACTTTAGATCGAACCCATAATCCAGCTCGAGTTAGCGAAGTAGTTCATGAGGCGATTGATGCTGGATTTGAACATATATCCCTTGATTTAATTTACGGAGTACCGGGTGAATCAATTGATGATTGGAAGGAAAGCGTTACTGCAGCATTGTCGCTACCGATTGATCACTTAAGTGCATACGCGTTGATTGTCGAAGAGGGAACCAAGTTGGGCGCACAAGTTCGACGCGGAGATGTAGTGATGCCACCAGATGATGAAACCGCTGATAAGTATTTATTAGTAGATGAGTTGGCAAATAAAGCTGGCATGAATTGGTATGAGGTAAGTAATTGGTCTTTGAAAGGCGGGGAAGCTCGCCACAATATTGCTTATTGGCACAGCAATGATTGGTGGGGAATCGGTGCGGGTGCACATTCCCATGTGCAGGGAGTTAGATGGTGGAATGTAAAACATCCCACTACATATATTTCAAAACTTAGTAGCGGTGAATCACCGATGTTGGAGAAGGAAGAGCTGACTACAGAGCAGTTGCGGTTTGAAGAGATTTTGTTGCGGATTAGACTCTCATCTGGCTTGTCTTTAGATTTTTTTACTGAGCCTGAATTAGCGATACTGAATTCTTATCTTTCTCAAGGCCACTTAGATGAGAAGGCATGGCAATCAGGGGAACTTAAATTGTCGATAACCGGCCGTTTACTCGCAGATCAAATAGTTAGAGCATTAGACAACTAGTACAAATAAGCACTGTTCCTAAAAGTTGATGGAGTATTCTCTACTTATGGAAACTTTCAACTTAGTACTTTCGATCATCTTGGCAATCATCTTCTTTCTATCTGGAATTTCAAAAGCCAGTGGAAATGAAAAAGGGCTATCTGGGACACGTGATGTAGGGGTTAAGGACTCACTTGCACGGATCGTAGGAATCTTTGAAGTTTTGGGCGCTTTTGGAATTTTGCTTGGAATCAGAGTCACCGCTATTGGTTGGTTAGCTTTAGTGGGCTTGTGGTTTGTGATGGCCGGAGCCGTTGGGGTTCACTTCCGAGCCGGCAAGGGATCAACCGCTCTTCCGGCATTTGTGCTGCTGACCGCCCTTTCGATCGCCTTAGTCACGATTTAGGGGGTAAATTTGGCACTCGACCAAGTTAAGTGCCAATGCTTAACCTGTTTAGCCTTTTAAATCTAGGAGCCTTTAGATGATCGCCGATCGCCGTCTCGAGATATTACGAGCGATCGTTGATGATTATGTGGCCACAAATGAACCTGTTGGATCAAAAGTTTTAGCTGCGCGACATTCATTAGGGATTTCACCGGCAACAATTCGCAACGAGATGGCACTTCTTGAAGAAGAGGGCTTAATTTCGCAGCCACACACAAGTGCTGGGCGGATACCAACCGATCTTGGATATCGAGTTTTTGTGGATCGGATATCGACAGTCAAGCCTTTATCGGCACCTGAGCGACGGGCGATCGATCACTTTTTAGAAGGTGCGGTAGATCTTGATGATGTAGTTAATCGAACAGTTCGATTGCTCGCGCAAGTGACAAAGCAAGTAGCAATTGTTCAGTATCCTTCTCTTTCAAAATCTGCGGTGAGACATATAGAAATTTTACCTTTGACACCAATGCGCCTAATGATTGTTTTGATTACCGATACCGGACGCGTAGAACAACGAATTGTTGAATTAGCAAATCAAATGAATGAAGAAAATGTAGCGAAACTTAGAAGCCAACTTAATCTTATTTGCGCTGGAGAGAAATTAAATCAAATACCAAACGCTTTAAAAAGTTTTACCGAGAAATTTGAAGCCATCGAGAGAGCAAACGTAACTTCAGTGGTAAATGTAATTCTGGAAATGGCAATTGAAAGAAGTGAAGAAAAAGTCATAGTTTCAGGAACTGCAAATTTGGCAAGAATTCCAAGTGATTTCCCAACAAGCTTTCACCCAATATTAGAAGCGCTAGAAGAACAGGTTGTATTGCTACATCTGCTTGGTGAAACTGCAGATGGAACTCAAGTTAAAATTGGTCACGAGCAAGATAATGCCAATCTGCAATCAACAAGTATCGTGACTTCGGGCTATGGCCCTGAAGGAGAACGAGTAGCCAACTTAGGAATTATTGGGCCAACTCGAATGGATTATTCCGGGTCAATGAGTGCGGTAAGCGCAGTAGCTAGATATGTAAGTCGCTTCCTAGAAGAAGGATTTTAATGGCTGATTTTTATGATGTGCTTGGTGTGGAAAGAAATGCATCAAGTGATGAGATTAAACGTGCTTATCGCAAACTTGCTCGCGAATTACATCCAGATGTAAATCCAGACCCAGTTGCGCAAAATCGTTTTAAAGAGGTAACTGAAGCTTATGAAGTTTTGAGCGATCCGAATAAGCGTTCTAATTTTGACCGTGGGGGACAAGGTTTTAATTTTGGAGCTGGCGGCGCTGGTGGCGGCTTTGGTTTTGGCGACATCATGGATGCCTTTTTTGGCGGTGGCGGTTCAAGAGGTCCCCGTCCACGTGTGCGCAGAGGCCAGGATGCGTTAATCCGAATTGAAATTGATTTGATGGAAGCTACTTTTGGAAGTGACCGAGAGATCACAGTAGAAACAGCTTTGGTTTGTACGAAATGCACGGGATCTGGTTCTTCTGGTTCAACTCAGCCAAGTAAATGCCCGATCTGCCAGGGCCGCGGAGAAGTCCAGCAAGTAACTCGTTCGGTTCTTGGACAAGTAATGAGTTCACGACCATGCGCTAATTGCCAAGGATTTGGAAGTGTCATTACCGACCCATGCCGTGAATGTGCTGGCGACGGACGGGTGCGATCACGGAGAACATTAAATGTGCAGATTCCAGCAGGAGTTGAAACTGGAAATCGAATTCAGATGAGCGGGCAAGGGGAAGTTGGACCTGGAGGTGGACCTGCTGGAGATTTATACGTAGAAATTGTTGAGAAGGCACACGAGTATTTAGTTCGTAGCGGTGATGATTTACATATGGCACTTACCATTCCGATGACAAGTGCAGTTCTTGGAACAACAGTAACAATTGAAACATTAGATGGCGAAAGCAAAGTTGATATTAAAGCTGGCACTCAAAGCGGAACTGTAATTCCAATTAAAAATCGCGGGGTAACTAAATTAAGAAGTTCACATCGTGGTGAATTATTTGTACATGTTGAAGTAGTGATCCCGGCAAAGTTAAACAAATCAGAAGAAGAGTTGATGCGTAACTTTGCGAATTTGCGTGGCGATTCTGCAGAGAGTGCCAAAGTAGATAATCGCGAAAATGGTTTGTTCGGGCGCCTTAAAGATGCACTTGGCCGTTGATGCTCACTACATTCTTCGTGTCTGAAGGTACTAGCTTTTCCGCCAATCAAATTGAAGTTGATGGCGACGAAGCTCACCATGGAGTGAATGTCCTTCGGTTAAAAGAAGCAGAAGAAATTAAAATTAGTGATGGCGCCGGAAACTGGGCGATTGGCAAAGTCAATCAGATAGGCAAGAAAAGCTTTACAGTTGAAATTTCTACTTGTGGATTTGATCCAGCCCCAAAACAACGAGTGGTTGCGGTACAGGCAATCTTAAAAAATGATGCCAATAAAGAAGCCATAGATTTTTTAACTCAAGTCGGAATTGATGAAATAATTCCTTGGCAGAGTCAACATAGTATTGGAAAAATAGATAATAAAAGCTTAAGTAAATGGCAAAATACTGCACGCGAAAGTTCGCGGCAATCTCGCAGAACAAGAATTCCAGTAATCGCTAATACTCTTTCAACTGAAAATTTGATCTCTAAGATTAAAGATTTTGAAAATGTCTTTGTATTACATGAAGCAGCTGAAAATCGTTTGACCCAAATCGAGATAAACCAAGCAGTAGATATATTTTTGATTGTTGGACCAGAAGGTGGCTTAAGCGAATTTGAAGTTAATACCTTTGTAGCTGCCGGTGCCAAAGTAGTAAGACTTGGTGAGAGCGTGTTGCGTGCTGCAAATGCCGGCGCTGCTGCTACATCGGTTGTAATGTCGCGAACAGGGAAATGGTAAGAAGACGAGAAAGGTGGTGATTCTCAATTGAGTGAACAAGAGTGTTTATTTTGCAAATTTTCTAAAAGTGAAATCCCGGTAGTAAAAATATTTGAAGATCAAGATATTTTTGTGATCGCCGATATCGCCCCTCAAGCCCCCACGCATCTTTTATTAATACCGAAAAAACATTATGAAAATGGCGCTGAAGTCGCCCAAAAGGATCCACAAACCGCCGCCAAACTCTTGGCTAAAGCCGGCGAGCTGGCGCAAGAAAAAGGTTTATCTGGCTATCGCTTAACTTTCAATACTGGCGCCGAGGCCGGTCAGACCGTTTTCCACGCTCACTTACATCTCATGGGTGGCCGTACCTTTACGTGGCCTCCGGGCTAGACTGGTATTAATGGAGCCAAATAACGCCCTCTCAATCGCACTGCCCGCTGGCATCTCAATGGTTAATTTGCTGGGCGCAGGGGACACAAATTTACGTGAGATTGAAAAGGCTTTTCCAAATCTTGAAATTGCGGTCAGGGGCGAAAGCGTGCTTGCCTCTGGAGATCGGATTGAGGTTCTCCTACTAGAAAAATTGTTACTCGAACTAAGTGTTGTTGTGCGATCTGGTGGAACCATAACTACTGATGCGGTTAAAAGAAGCATGAAGATGATTAATTCAAATACTAAGCCAGCAGAAGTATTCTCCTTAAACATTTTAAGTTCACGCGGACGCACTATCCGTCCCAAAACTGCTAATCAGAAAAAATATGTGGATGCCATTGATAAAAATACAATCGTATTTGGAATCGGTCCGGCTGGTACTGGAAAAACTTATTTGGCAGTTGCAAAAGCTATTGCAGCATTGCAAAGTAAAGAAGTTAGTCGAATTATTCTTACCCGGCCCGCAGTTGAAGCAGGGGAGCGATTAGGTTTTCTTCCTGGAACGTTACATGAAAAAATCGATCCATATTTGCGACCTTTGTTTGATGCACTTCAAGACATGATCGAGCCAGATTCAATTCCTAAATTGTTGGCTGCAGGAACAATTGAAGTTGCCCCGCTTGCATATATGCGTGGAAGAACTTTAAATGATGCTTTTATTATTCTTGATGAGGCCCAAAATACTTCGGCCGAGCAAATGAAAATGTTTTTAACTCGACTTGGTTTTAATTCAAAGATGGTGATCACTGGAGATATAACTCAGATTGATTTACCGAGTGGCGTAACTTCCGGTTTGCGAATTGTGCGAGATATTTTAGATGGTGTAAACGATCTAGAATTTATGGATCTAACTCAAGAAGATGTTGTTAGACATAAACTTGTTGGTGACATAGTGGCTGCATATGGTCGTTATGACGAGGCTAATCAGGTTAGACAAATTAAGCGAGGCGCAGACCGCTAGGTGTCTATAGAAATTGACAATCGTTCGGGTACAACCTGTGCTGAAGTTGAATTAATTGACTTAGCCGCTTTTGCCCTGCAAGAACTTCTTGTTGATCAGCGAGCAGAACTTGAAATCTCACTTGTTGACGAGGCGGAGATGACCCGCCTTCATGAGGAGTGGATGGATGAATCTGGCCCAACAGATGTCTTATCTTTTCCAATGGATGAGTTGCGGCCAAATGAAATTTCCAAAAATGACGAAGTTCCAGTAGTTCTTGGTGATGTAGTTATCTGTCCAGATGTTGCCCGCAAGCAAGGAGATGTTGCAGGGCATGGAATGGATCATGAATTAAGAATTTTATTAGTTCATGGAATCTTGCATTTATTGGGCTTTGACCACGTGGAGCCAGTAGAAGAAGCCAAAATGTTTGCACTTCAAGGCAAGATAGTTCAAGATTGGCAGAAATGAACGCCTTTAACTTCGCGATTATTGTCTTGCTCTTGGTCTTTGCCGGATTTTTAGCTGGAACCGAAGCGAGCCTAAATTCCATTTCTCGAATTGCAGTTGAAGAATTAATTACTTCAAAAAAACGCGGAAGCGCTTGGCTGCTAAAAGTCACTTCAAATCGAACTAAATACTTAAATGTAGTTCTATTAGTACGTAAAGCCTGTGAATTGGCGGCAACTGTAATTGTCGCAACAATCGCACTTGATTCTTTTTCGGATCGCCGGGTTGCGCTTTCAGTAACAGTTCTAGGGATGTTAATAATTTCTTATGTATTAGTGGGAGTTGGTCCACGCACCCTCGGAAGACAACATCCAATTAAATGGGCTCGCCCGGGTGCCATTGTTGCCGGAGCGCTAGCTGTGGTGCTCTCGCCGGTGACTCGCTTGCTAATCGCAATTGGTAATGCAATCACTCCCGGAAAAGGTTTTAGAGGCGGACCTTTTACAACAGAAGCCGAGTTTCGTGATTTAGTAAATCAGGCACGTGAGCAAGGATTTGTTGAGGATGATGAGCATGAAATGATTCACTCAGTTTTTGAGTTAGGTGACACATTAGTGCGCGAAGTAATGGTTCCGCGGACCGAAATGGTTTATATCGAACGAGACAAAAGTTTACGTCAAGCACTATCCCTTGCACTTCGATCAGGATATTCGCGAATTCCAGTGATCGGAGATGACTTAGATGAAATTATTGGCATTGCTTACATAAAAGATTTAGCAAAACGGACCCATGACTTTAGAGAAGCCGAGCAAAGCGAAAAAGTTGAAGAGTTAATGCGGCCAGCAACTTTTGTGCCTGAAAATAAAATGGCAGATGAGTTACTACGCGAAATGCAATCTCATCAAATCCATTTAGCGATTGTGGTTGATGAGTATGGTGGAACAGCAGGACTAATTACTATCGAAGACATACTTGAAGAGATTGTTGGCGAAATCGCGGATGAATATGATGACGAAGAAGAGGTTATGGAGTGGATCGGCGAAGGAAATAAAAAGGTAAGAATTCAGGCAAGGCTGCATTTAGATGATTTGGAACGAGAACTTGATATTGAATTTGATGATGAAGACAAAGAATCAGTAGACACAATTGGTGGATTGATGGGAAAGCATTTAGGTCAAGTACCTATTCCTGGAAGTGAGATCACGATAGGTAATTGGCGGTACACGGCAGAACGGCCGATTGGCAGACGCAAGCGAATCGGAAGTATCCTGCTTGAAAGAATTGATAGCCAGAGCCAAGAAAGCAATCACGCAAATGACATTTAGTAATCCTGAAGATCAAAAATTATTAACACTTGCTAAGGCAACTGCAGTGCGAGTTAGCGCAACGCAAGGCGCAGCTGTTCGAGATGAAAGTGGAAGAACATATGCGGCAGTATCAGTTAAGTTAGATTCAATAACTTTAGATGCACTAGAGCTTGCGTTAGGTATGGCACTTTCAAGTGGAGCGAGCGCCATTGAAGCAGCAATCACTTTTGGAAGCGAACCAATTGCAAGGGCACGATTAGCAATTCGCGAGATATCACCAACAGCCTTGCTTGCTAGCGTTGACCAAGATGGCAATATCACCACCTATTAAATGAGTTGAACTTGAGGGTCTGGTACTACATAACCGACCCGATAAGATTCCCACATGCGTATAGCCCGATTTTCACCAGCTAAAGAGATTTCTGTATCTCCGCTTTATGGTGTGATCGGCGCGGATCAAATACTCTCAGTCTTGGTCGGTGATCCAATATATGCCCCAATTACATTTACCGGAGAAAAAATAAAATTAACTGATGTGAAACTTTTAGCGCCCGTGATCCCACGTAGCAAAGTTGTCTGTGTTGGCAAAAATTATGCAGATCATGCTGCCGAGATGAATAGCGAAGTCCCTAAAGAGCCAGTGCTATTTATTAAACCTAATACTTCGGTAATTGGCCCGGATGATGCAATTGTCTGGCCGGCTATGAGCGAGCGGGTAGATCATGAAGTTGAACTCGCAATTGTGATTGGAAAAGTTTGTAAAGATGTAAAAAAAGCAAATGCAAAAGATGTGATCTTCGGTTACACCATCGCAAATGATGTGACCGCCCGAGATTTACAAAAAGTAGATGGACAGTGGAGTCGTGCAAAAGGTTTTGACACTTTTTGCCCACTTGGACCCTGGATCGAGACTGAGTTAGATACAACTAACTTGAAATTGACTGCAGAGGTAGACGGTCAACTTCGTCAATCTGGAAATACCGCAGATATGATTTTTGATATTCCAACCATTATTGAATTTATAACTCAAGTCTACACCTTGCTTCCTGGAGATGTGATTTTGACCGGAACTCCAGCCGGTATCGGTCCAATGCCAGAAGGTTCGATAACATCACTTACAATTGAGGGCATTGGAACATTAAACAATCCAATAATTAGAAGATCTAAAAAGTCAGAATCGAGTGAGCGCCGATGAGTAATAGTATTGATCGGCCAGTAAAGGTTCGTTTTGCTCCATCTCCAACTGGAGATCTACATGTGGGCAATATCCGCACAGCATTATTTGACTGGGCTTTTGCCCGTCATACTGGTGGAGTATTTCTCTTCCGGATTGAAGATACTGATCGTTTGCGCGTAACAGATGAATATATCGCCGCAGCGATTGATACCTTGAAATGGCTAGGACTTAATTGGGATGAAGGCCCGGAAGTTGGTGGCCCAAATGGCCCTTATCTTCAATCACAACGTCTTGATATATATGCGCACTGGGCTGCTAAATTTTTAGCACAAGGCGATGCTTATCATTGTTACTGCTCATCAGATGAGTTGGAAGCTAGTCGAGAAGCGCAAAAGAGCGCCGGAACTGCACCTGGCTATGATGGAAAATGTCGTGATCTAACCGCAGAACAGATTGCAGAATTCAAGAGCGCTGGGCGCGAACCGGTAATCCGTATGCGGATGCCAGATGGCTCAACTACTTTTACCGATGTAATCCGTGGCGAATTAACGTTCGAACATGAGTTTGTCCCTGATTTCGTATTAGTTCGTGCCGATGGTTCTCCGCTATACACATTGGCGGTTGCTGTAGATGATGTATTGATGAAAGTTACGCACGTCCTTCGTGGCGAGGATTTGCTTTCCTCTACACCGAGACAGATCCGGGTTTATCAAGCAATGGGAGTCCCAGAATCTGAGTACCCATTTTTTGCCCATCTTCCATTTGTTATGGGGCAAGACAACGCAAAACTTTCCAAACGTAATGGCGAGACTTCAATTGCCTGGTATCGCGAGATGGGGTTCTTACCTGAAGCAATCTGTAATTATTTGGCATTACTTGGCTGGTCACCTGGTGATGATCGTGAAAATGTAACGATGCAAGAGATTGCTGAATTGTTTACCGTTGAAAGAGTTAACTCATCACCTGCCAGATTTGACATGAAAAAGTTAGAAGCAATCAATGGAGATAAAATCCGTGAGCTCTCACTTGATGATTTCTTGAAACGTGCTCTTCCTTTCTTGCTCAAGGAAGAAGTAATCAAGGGAGATACTAAAGAAGTGGAAATTATTAAAGCAGCGCTACCAATTATTCAAGAGCGCATAGTTACGCTCTCGGAAATCCCAGCGATGTTGAAATTTTTATTTGTCACAAATTTTGAAGTTGAGGCTGAATCACTTCCAAAAATTGCTGATGAAGGTGCACAATTAATTTTAAAGAGAGCACTGGCTGATCTTTCTAATGTGAATGACTGGAGCCATGCTGGTATCGAAGCGGTTTTACGTGCTTCTTTAATTGAAGAGTTAGGTTTAAAGCCAAGAATTGCTTTTACCGCACTGCGCATCGCGACTACTGGAAGCACAATTTCTCCACCATTATTTGAATCGATGGAGTTACTTGGTAAAGATGTGGTTTTGACACGGATCCAAGGTTGTTTGCTTGGGTAGTGGGGTGCTAACGCAGATCAGTAATTGCGGGAACTTTGTGAGGTATTCTTAGGGCCAGTACGTGGTTCAAGCCAAATAATTGGGGTATGGGGTAATTGGCAGCCCTGCTGATTCTGGTTCAGTAAGTCTAGGTTCGAGTCCTGGTACCCCAGCGATCTATACTTATCTAGATAACTAAATAAGTTTGGCCCCGTCGTCTAGCGGCCTAGGACTCTGGCTTCTCAAGCCAGCTACGAGGGTTCGAATCCCTTCGGGGCTACACAGATTAATCTTGATAATTCTTCATACAAATCCTTGAATGCGCTAACTCAGCCAGATAGGCTCGCTGCTATCCATTTGGAATCTAGCAAACAGGAGTCTTGCCTTGAAAATTACCGGTTATGAACTTTTCTTTGTTGCACCACGTTGGCTCTTCCTAAAAATTGAAACTGATGAGGGAATTACAGGGTGGGGCGAACCGGTCCTAGAAGCCAAAGCGCTAACTGTTGCTGCTTGTGTGGATGAAATGATGGATCACATCATGGGCCGCGACCCAATGCAGATTGAACGGCATTGGCAGCGAATGATGAAAGGTGGCTTCTATCGCGGTGGATCGATTCTTAACTCAGCAGTTGCCGGTATCGATCAAGCACTTTGGGATATCACCGGTAAAAAATTAGGCGTTCCGGTTCACCAATTACTTGGTGGCGCAGTACGTGATCGCGTTCGTATTTACGGTCATATTGGCGGTCAAACACCTCGCGATGCTTACGGCAACATCCCAGTATTGAAAGAGACTGAAGAAGTTCTTAAAAATGTACAGATTCAACTTGATCGCGGATTGACTGCACTTAAGTGGTGTCCTGCTGATTCACTTGAACATATTGATACCGCTACTGAATTGAAAAATATCGTCGCTCGAGTTGAAGCGGTAAGAAATTATGTAGGGGATGACATTGATCTCTGTCTTGATTTTCATGGACGGTTTAGCATGGCAATGTCACGTCGAGTATTCCCACTACTTGAGCCATACAACTTGATGTTTATTGAAGAACCTGTTCTTCCGGAGTACACAGATCACTTTGGTTTAGTTGTGCAATCAACTTCAATTCCAATTGCAACTGGTGAGCGTTTATTCTCACGTACTGAATTCAAAGATGTATTGCGCTCAGGCATTGCTGTAGCACAACCTGATTTGAGTCACGCTGCCGGAATCTCCGAAACACGCAGAATTGCTGCAATGGCAGAAACTTACAATGTTGATATCGCGCCACATTGTCCACTTGGGCCGATTGCGCTCGCCGCTTGTTTGCAAATTGATTTTGCAACTCCAAACTTCTTAATTCAAGAGCAAATTCTTGGATTAGGTAAAGGAAACAACGGAGCACTAATGAAGTACCTGGTTGACTTCTCAGTCTTTGACGCTCCAAATGGTTACATCGAATTGATGACAAAACCTGGTTTGGGTATTGAGGTCGATGAGAAAGCAGTTCGCGAAGCATCAGTAAATGGACATCGCTTCCGTGGACCAGAGTGGCATCATCGTGATGGTTCTTTCGCAGAGTGGTAAAAGTGATTGATTAAGTAATTAAGGGGTAGCAATATGAAGGTGACCGGTTATGAATTATTCATGGTTGAACCACGTTGGCTATTTTTAAAGATTGAAACTGATGAAGGTATAACCGGTTGGGGAGAGCCCGTCCTAGAGTTTAAAGCTGCCACTGTTGCAGCCGCAGTCGATGAAATGATGGATCATGTGATGGGTCGCGATCCAATGCAGATCGAACGTCATTGGCAGCGAATGATGAAAGGCGGATTTTACCGCGGTGGACCAATTCTCAACTCAGCCGTTTCTGGTATTGATCAAGCACTGTGGGATATCACTGGTAAGAAGTTAGGTGTTCCGGTTTATCAATTGCTGGGTGGAGCCGTTCGTGACCGAGTAAAAATCTATGGCCATGTTGGTGCTCAAGTTGATCGAGATAAATTTGGAAAGATGCCGCTCAAAGAGGAATTGAAAGTGATGTCAGAGAATGTTCAAAAGCAACTTTCTCGTGGCTTGAAAGCAATTAAATTCACCCCTTCAGATTCACTTGAGCACATTGATACACCTGCTGAGGTAAAAAATATCGTTAAAAGAGTTGAAGCTGTTCGTGAATTAGTTGGCGATGATATTGATATCGCAATAGATCTACATGGGCGGTTTAGCTTGGCGATGGCGCGCAGATTGTTTCCATTGTTAGAGCCATACAACTTGATGTTTATTGAAGAACCAGTACTTCCAGAATTTACCGAACATTTTGATTTGATCGTTCGGTCAACATCCACACCTATAGCAACAGGTGAGCGTTTATTCTCACGTGGGGATTTCAAAGATGTCTTGCGTTCTGGAATCGCAGTTGCTCAGCCTGATTTGAGTCATGCTGGGGGAATTTCAGAATGCCGCCGAATCGCTGCAGCGGCTGAAACATATGATGTTTCGATGGCTCCACATTGCCCGCTTGGCCCAATTGCACTCGCTGCATGTTTGCAACTTGATTTTGCAACTCCGAACTTCTTAGTTCAAGAGCAAATCCTTGGACTTGGCAAAGGCAATGATGGTGACTTAATGAAGTACATCGCTGATTTCTCAGTATTTGATGCACCAGATGGGTACATCGAATTAATGACCAAGCCTGGTCTTGGTATTGAAGTAGATGAGAAAGCTGTTCGCGAAGCATCGGTTAAGGGTCATCGTGGTCGTGCACCAGAGTGGCATCATAAAGATGGCTCATTCGCCGAATGGTAAAAGTGGTTAATTAAATGAAAGTAACTGGTTATGAATTATTTAATGTCAAGCCACGTTCGGTATTTTTAAAGATTGAAACAGATGAGGGCATAACCGGTTGGGGTGAACCTGGACTGGAATATAAGCCAGCAACTTCAATAGCCGCTGTCGATGAAATGATGGATCATGTAATGGGTCGCGACCCAATGCAGATCGAACGCCATTGGCAGCGAATGATGAAGGGCGGTTTTTACCGCGGGGGAGCTGTTCTTAACTCTGCAGTTTCCGGGATTGATCAAGCGCTTTGGGATATCACAGGTAGGAAATTAGGAGTTCCGGTTTATCAACTTTTAGGTGGTCCGGTACGGGATCGAATTAAAGTTTATGGACATGTTGGTGGCTCTGGAGAACGAAATAAGTTTGGTAAGTATCCAGTAAAAGCAGATATTTCAGAAATATTAGATCGAGTTCGTCAACAGATGGCGGCCGGATTGCAAGTGATTAAATTTTGCCCAGCAGATGCCTTGGCTCATATTGACACACCAACAGAGTTAAAAAATATTGTTAGCAGGGTTGAAGCAGTTCGTAACGAAGTTGGCGACGACATTGGTATTGCTCTTGATTTTCACGGGAGGTTTAGCTTGGCGATGTCACGTAGAGTCTTTCCACTTTTAGAAGAGTTTAATCTGCTATTTATTGAAGAACCGGTACTTCCTGAATACACATCTCATTTTGGATTAGTGGCGCGATCTACTTCAACTCCAATTGCTACAGGGGAGCGACTTTTCTCCAGAGGAGAGTACAAAGATTTATTACGTTCTGGAATTGCCGTGGCTCAACCTGATGTAAGTCACGCAGGTGGTATTTCAGAGATGCGCAGAATTGCGGCGATGGCTGAAACTTATGATGTATCGATGGCACCGCATTGTGCAATTGGTCCAATTGCCCTTGCTGCTTCTCTTCAAATTGATTTTGCAACGCCAAACTTTTTAATTCAGGAACAAATTCTTGGTACGGGGGATCCCGGTGAAGTTCTGGCTGATCTTGTTGACTACTCTGATCTGAAACAAAAAGATGGATATATAGAGTTGATGAAAAAACCTGGACTTGGAATTGATGTAGATGAGAAAGCAATGCGTGCGGCGGCAGTTAAATATAATGACGCTAGACAGCCTGAGTGGGTTCAGAAAGATGGCTCATACGCCGAGTGGTAAAAATTAACCTTTGGCTAAGTACTCAGTAATTCGCGCAGCGGTTGCGACAACTGCGGCGGCATGAATCCGGCCGGGCTGTCTGCTCAATCTTTCAATTGGTCCACTAATACTTACTGCGGCAATTACTCGATTGTGTGGCCCACGAATTGGTGCAGAGACACTGGCAACTCCAGCTTCACGCTCACCAACACTTTGCGCCCAACCTCTACGTCGAACTGCGGATAAAGTTGCGGCGTTAAATCTGGAATTTTTCAGCGCCCGATGCAATCGATCAACATCTTCCCAAGCTAAAAGAATTTGTGCGCCAGAGCCAGCTTGCATCGTTAGTGCAGTACCGACTGGAACTGAATCTCGCAATCCTGATAAACGTTCTGCAGCCGCAATGCATAAGCGGGTATCGCTATGCCTACGATAAATCTGAGCACTCTCACCAGTTGCATCACGTAAGGCAACTAACGCTGGGTTTGCGATTGCCATCAAACGATCTTCACCGGCAGATGCAGCAAGTTCCTCTTCGCGGGCGCCAATGGTAAAACGTCCATGTAAATCTCTGGCGACAAAACGATGATGTTCAAGTGCTACCGCTAAACGATGGGCGGTAGGCCGGGCGATTCCGGTTGCGGCAACTAACTCAGCGAGGGAGTGGGGACCTGATTCAAGGGCATTTAATATTGCGATCGCTTTATCAAGAACTCCAACACCACTTCCACCTAGATCTTTATCCATGATATGATATTACCATCTTAAATAATGAGATGCAATAGGAGATTTGCAATGGCGTCCACATTAGCGCAAAAGGTTTGGGAAGACCATGTAGTACATCGTGCTGCAGGTGAACCCGATTTAATTTACATTGATTTACATTTGATTCACGAAGTAACTAGCCCGCAAGCATTTGATGGTTTGCGAATTGCTGGAAGAAAAGTGCGCCGTCCTGATTTAACTATTGCTACCGAGGATCACAACACACCTACTATTGATATTGATAAACCAATAGTTGATCCGATTTCAAAGATTCAAATAGAAACATTGCGTAAAAATGTAAAAGATTTTGGGATTCGAATTCACTCACTTGGTGATGTCGAGCAGGGAATTGTGCATGTTGTCGGACCGCAATTAGGACTAACACAACCTGGAATGACGGTTGTTTGCGGAGATTCACACACCTCAACACATGGGGCATTTGGTGGATTGGCTTTTGGTATCGGAACCAGTGAAGTAGAACATGTATTAGCGACCCAAACTCTTCCATCAGCGAAACCTAAGATGATGGCGGTTAATGTTGAAGGAGTTTTGCCAGCCGGAGTAACTAGTAAAGACATAATTTTGGCATTAATTGCAAAAATTGGAACTGGTGGCGGCCAAGGTTTTATTATTGAGTATCGTGGTAGCGCAATAAGGGCACTTTCAATGGAAGCCCGGATGACAATTTGCAATATGTCTATTGAGGCGGGCGCTAGAGCCGGATTAATAGCACCGGATGAAATAACTTTTAATTATTTAAAGGGTCGCGATCATGCTCCAAAGGGTGCAGATTGGGATGCAGCAATTGCATATTGGAAAACTTTGAAGAGTGATGATGACGCACATTTTGATCTACAGGTAGATCTTCCAGCTGATTCACTTGCTCCTTTTGTTACCTGGGGAACAAACCCAGGGCAAGGCGTGGCTTTAAATGGAGTTGTTCCAAACCCAGCGGATATTAAAGATGAAACTGCTAGAAATTCTGCTGAACGGGCGTTGGTTTATATGGATCTCAAAGCTGGAACTCCGATGAAGCAGATTAAAGTCGATACAGTTTTCTTGGGTTCTTGTACTAACGGAAGAATTGAAGATTTACGTTCTGCCGCTCAAGTATTAAAAGG